>WLWF01003030.1_pt1 | contig 11445 bp, 11 predicted proteins | sample 6718331 | NCBI WGS metagenome assembly WLWF01 (sample SAMN12718692, study PRJNA515312) | sponge metagenome | isolation source: marine sponge | host: Mycale hentscheli | place: New Zealand: South Island, Marlborough, Capsize Point | collected 2003-05-01
CTTGGAGAGTGAAGGCTACTCCGCAAGGACGTTTAGTATTTCAGCTTCTAGCATCGGTGCAAACCACAAAAGAGAAAGAGTCTGGATTGTGGGCTACTCCGAACACAATGGATCATCTTCCACAAAGAAGTCTGGATTCCCTAAAGAAACAAATGACAACAACAAGGAAGGGCAGGACAAGACCATCGAATTTGAGAGAACAAGTAGATCCTGTGATAGTAAAAATGTGGCGAACTCCAGACGCAGTAGCGGGAGGGAGCAATCTCCCAGGGATAAAGAAAGCTTTGGACTCTGGTCATTTGAAACGCCCGAGCGGTCAACCAATACAAATCAGACTACAGGATCAAGTGAGAGAGCCGAGACTATGGCCAACACCGAGAGTCAAGGGGGACGAGAACTTGGACACGTTGATAAAGAGAAAAGGAATTCAAAAAGCAGTGCAACACAATCTCAAAGCTGCAGTTCAGATGTGGCCGACACCAACTGCAAACGAGGATGCTTGCGGAAGACCGGGTGCAAAAATGCAAAAGATGTTGGGCAATCATCCCGAGGTGAGGAAACCCTTGGATGGTGGGACGTTGAACCCGATGTGGGTAGAGTGGCTCATGGGGTACCCAAAAGGGTGGACAGACTTAAATGTTTAGGAAATTCTGTTGTACCACAGATTCCTTTTTTGATAGGATTAGCAATAAAAGAAACGATAGAAAATGAATAAAGTATATGTAACGACAAACACAAAACTACCGAATGGTGGCTACAGAGATATTTCTGATTGTGAAAGATTTGGAACACCAATTATTATGTTCGAAAATCCAAAACAAATTCAGGTAAATTCTTCTCGATTTGTATTTTCAATTGAAAAAAAACTAAAAGATTTCACATCAAAAGATTATTTATTATTGATGGGAGACCCTGTATTAATTGGGATTATCTGTGCTGTAGCTGCAAAAATTACAAATAATAATTTTAATGTCTTGAAATGGGACAGAGAGAGTGCTATATATATTCCTATAACAATAGAATTAAAATAAGGAGTCTAAAATGGGTCTACTAGATAAAGCATTAGAGCAATCTCAAATTAATAGTTTAGATAGTTCAGATGTAAAAGATGTTGGCGAAGCTTGTAACGAATTAAATAATGTTCGTAAAAGCATTACTGACAAAGAAGCTGAAATTAAACAGCTTAAAGACAGAGAGTTTCAATTAGAAAATGAAGTTATTCCTTCAATGATTGAAACCGCTGGTGTTAAATCTTTAACACTATTAGATGGTTCAAAAGTTTCCGTCAAAGATCAACTACGTGCAAACATCACAATGGAAAATGAAGACTATTGTTTTTCTAGATTACAAGAACTAGGTCTTGATGATGTGATTAAGAACAAAGTAGAGTTGACCTTTGGACGTGGCCAAGATTCTGATGCAAGTAATCTTATGCATGAGTTACAAGACCGTGGTCTGTACCCAAGCAATAAGAAAGCAGTGCCTTGGAATACACTCTCCAAATTATTAGAAGAACAGATTGCCAAGGGTTCGATGACATCTGTTGATCAAGAAAAATTTGGAGTTTACACTTTTAAAAAAGTGAAGATCGAACAAAAGAAATAACAAAGGACAAATAATAAATGACAAATAATAAAGCAAATGGTGCTGTCACCACAAAGGCAGAAACTTTACCCGCTTCTAAAATGGAAGAGTTGGTAAAATTATCAGGAGTAGGTTTAGAAACTGTAACAACAGATGATCTGCCTACACCTAGATTGAAACTCCTACAATCAAACTCTGATGAAGTTACAGAGGGACATGACAAATACGTAGATGGTGCAAAACCTGGTCGTATTTTTAATAGTGCTGGCAATAACGTATATGGAGCAGACGGCATTAAAGTTATAGTTTGTGGTTATGTAAAAGAATGGCCAGAGTGGCAAGATAGAGGAACAGGATCAAGTGCTCCTGTGAATTTATTCACTCCACAAAGTAAACCTAGGGATGCTGTTCGTGGGGATGACGGAAAGTTCCGTTTACCTAATGGAAATTACATAGAAGAAACAGCAAACTTTTATGTTCTTATTCTTGGGGGCACAACTCCACAACCTGCAATCTTATCTATGTCAAAGACAGGATTAAAGCATGCAAGAAATTGGGCGTATAGTTTGAAGAATGAATTTATTCAAAACCCTAAAACGAATAAACTATTCTTGGCTCCTTCTTGGTATCGTATCTACAATCTTAAAAGTAGATTAGAAAAAAACGATAAAGGTAACTGGTATGGTTGGGAAATTACAAAAGATGAATTTCTGAATGATGAGGAAACCTTTGATACTGCTTCTGCTTTTAATGACTCTGTTAGAAAAGGTAAAGTAGTTGCGAAGTATGATGAGGAAGGAAGTTCTGAAGAACAATCTGGGGACATTCCATTCTAAATGGAACAAAGGGTCTCACAATTCAAAGAGATCTTTTTTGGTTTAGAGCGTGCCTATGGCACGTTCACTCCTAAAGAGAGTCTTCGAGAGGATAACAAAACAGAAGGGGAAACTTTCATTAGAAAGCTACCCGTTGAGGATTCTCTTTGGGAAAACCATTTAAAAGGATCTTGGCCTAGTCTAGGTATCTTTCCTATTAATGATCAAGACAAATGTAAATGGGGGTGTATTGATGTTGATGAATATCCCCTTGATCATGTAGAGATAGCTCGCAAGTTAGCAGAACGAAAGCTGCCGTTTATTGTGAGTAAATCCAAGAGTGGCGGTGCTCACATCTTTTTGTTTTTTAAAGAGTATGTGCCTGCAGGTATTGTTCATCATAAGATAAGAGAACTTGCTTCTTTTATGGGCCTAGGGCATTGTGAGGTGTTTCCTAAACAAGAAAAATTATTACGAGAAGGAAATGAACCTGATTGGGAAGTCGGTAGTTTTCTTAATATGCCATACCACAATGGACTTGAGCATACAGATAGATATGCTTTTAGTGACGAAGGAAATATTTTAGGTCTTGAGGATTTCATTGCAGAAGTAGAAAAGAAATCTTTATCTCTAGACGAATTAAAAAAATTATCTCTTAAAAAAGAGAAACAAAATTCTGCTTTTTCTGATGCACCTTATTGCATCGAAGCCTACCTAACAGAGAATGGTAAGGTACAAAAAGGTAGTAGAGACAACTTCTTATTTCAATATGCGGTCTATGCTAAGAAGAAGTATGGAGAGTCTTTTGAAGATGAAGTGCATAAATTTCATCATGAATATTTTGAAGAAGCACTTCGACCAAGAGAAATTGAAAAGGTTATTAAACAAGCAGATAAGAAAGATTGGGGATATAAATGTAAAGATCAACCAATGTGTTCTTTCTGTAATAAATCCAAATGTCGTTTAAGAAAATTTGGTATTGGTGAGAATAGTGTTATTACAGATGTTGGTAACGTCACTCAATATGGAAACAACGATGATGCTATTTATCATATTACAATTAATCAAGAGAGCACAATTGTATGCACCGTTGAAGAATTGTATGACCAACATAAGTTTAGAAAAAAGTGTTTAGTCAAAACTAAATCAATGCCTCCAATGATGGCTAGAAATGATTTTGATGCTTTCGTTGTTAATCTTGTATCAAAAGCTATTGAAGTTAAAACTGATGAAGAGATGACACCAGAAGGTCAATTCAAGATTGTTCTAGCAAAATATATTTCTAACCAAGCAAACGCTATGGACATTGATGACATTCTCAATGGGCAGTGTTTCGTGGACGATGAAGAAAACAAAGTGTTCTTTCGTATTGATCAGTTGCAAGAGTACATGCGAAACAGAAAGCACGCAGCTCTAACTACCAACCAAGTAGCTGTATTTATTCGAGGTCTTGGTGGGGATTGCACAAAAAGAAAACTTAATAATAAACCAGGGCAATTGGTTTGGTTCGTGGACAATGATAAATTCAACTCGATTGAAAAGATAGAAGATATTGTTGAACAAAAAGAAGAAGAGGTCATACCATTTTAGATCACGTTTATAAAATTATTGGTCCTCCCGGTACAGGTAAAACAACTACGCTTTTAAAATACGTAGAAGAAAACTTACAACAAGATTTAGAGCCAGACAGAATTGGATATTTTTCTTTTACTAAAAAAGCTACAAACGAAGCCATTTTTAGAGCAGTTAATAAGTTTAAAATAGATCGAAAAGAGTTTAAGTGGTTTCGAACATTGCACTCTTGCGCTTATCAGTTCTTAGGTTGCACGCATACTGACATGATTCAAGAACAAGACTTTGAAGAATTTAAACAAGAGTATGGTGTAGATTTATCTCCTGCTTTACGTTCTATAAATAGTACATCGTGGGGTGATCCTGATGGCTTTCATTTAATTGATTTATACCGGGTAAAGAACACGACATTACATCAAGAGTACAAAAGAGCAGGCCACATTCAAGGGGGCTTTGAGAGATTACAACGAGTGGCTCATGACTATCATCGTTTTAAAAAAGCAAAAGGGGTATTCGATTACACTGATTTGATTGTAGAGTTTAAAAAACAAAATCAGTCTCCAAAGTTAGAAGTTTTAATTGTAGACGAGGTTCAAGATTTAAAACCTGTGGAATGGGACATGGTGAAAATTATGATGGATCAAGCAAGAGTTGTTTATCTTGGTGGGGATGACGATCAAGCTATTTATTCTTGGAGTGGCGCTGATGTGTCTAAGTTGATTAACCTGAAATGTCATGAGAGAGTTTTAGATCAGTCTTATAGAATACCAAAAAATGTTTTTTTAAGATCCAATAAATTAATTGGTAAAGTAAAAAATAGAATACCAAAAGAATGGAGATCTCGTGAAGCGTTAGGAAATGTTTCTAACATTAGCTATGAAAGATTAAACTTTAGAGAAAATGAGTGGTTAGTTTTATGTCGAACTAATTATTATCTTAATGAAATTGCTAATGATTTAAGAAGTAAAGGATATTTATTTGAGAAGAACAATAAATTATCTATCAAAGATGAAGTGCTGATTGCTTTTAATTGTTGGAGTGCTCTTCAAAATAATTCAGAAGTTTCTTTACCTGACGTAAAAGTTATGTATCAATATATTAAATCAGGGGAGAATGGTATTGCTCGTGGATTCAAAAAGATGAAAGGTGCTGATGAGGAAAAGAAATATTCGTATCAAGAATTATCTCAAGAGTGGGGGTTAAATACAAACATTCAAACTCCTTGGGATATTGCTTTGAATGGTATCGGAGATCAAGAACTTGTTTACATGAGGCAAATAATTAGAAGGGGCTACAATCTTAATAAGAAATCTAATTTAAGATTATCAACAATCCATGGGGCTAAAGGAGGAGAAAGTCAGAATGTTGTTTTATTTACTGATATCTCCAAAAGAATAGCTGATGGAATGGCTGTAAATAGGGATGATGAAAGAAGAGTCTTTTACGTAGGAATGACTAGAGCAAAAGAGAATTTATTTATTATCCCATCAACTTCACAATATGAATTTGAGGAGATACTAAGATGATATTTGAACAACAAATGGATTTGTTAAAGAAAGAAAATAAACCTGAATGGACACGACCAAGCTTTCCTAATGTTACAGGGATACAACAAGTAGCCATAGATTTAGAAACCTATGATCCTGAGATTAAAAAATTAGGTGGCGGGTGGGCAACGAACAAAGGTTTTGTTGTAGGTGTTGCTATTTCAATCGAAGGGTTTGATGGATACTTTCCCGTGCGCCATGAGCGAGGGGGAAATTTTCCTGAACAACAAGTAAAGGATTGGCTCCGTAAATTATTTAAACAAGATCCAATTGTTATTTGTCATAACGCTTCTTATGATATTGGTTGGCTTCGACGTTGGGGTGTGGAATGCAATGTATCAAAAATTTATGACACATTATTAGCAGCTCCATTGGTTGATGAGAATAGATTTAGTTATAGCTTAAATAATTTAGCTAAAGATTATTTAGGAGAGAGAAAACAAGGAAATATTTTAGAAGACTTTGGAAAAGAACATGGCTTCAAAGCAATTGAGAATATGCATTTAGTTCCTGTAGAATATGCAGGTGTTTATGCGGAACAAGACACCCGGTTAACATTAAAGCTTTGGGAATTTTTACGTCTTGAAATACAAAAGCAAGGACTTACTGATGTCTTTAATTTAGAAACAGATCTACTTCGTTTACTAATTGAGATGCGTTGGAAAGGTGTCCGTGTTGATTTAGATCAAGCAGAAAAGACAAAGAAGTTTTTTAAATTACAAGAAGAAAAAATTTATCAAAACATCAAAAAAGAAACAGGTATTAAAGTTGATGCCTCTGATATATATACAGCAGCTTCTCTTCAAAAAGTATTTGATCAACTAGGAGAGAAGTACGAAAGAACTCAAATAAATGGTCAAGCCAAGATTAGCAATGAAGCGATGAGGGAAAGTAAAAATCCTTTGATTAATTCTTTATCTGTAGCTAGAGAATATAATAAAGCTCATACCACCTTTATTGATTCTATTTTAAAACATCAAGTTGATGGTCGTATTCATGCAGAAATTAATCAGTTAAAAGGAGAGTTTGGTGGCACGGTCAGTGGGCGGTTGTCCATGAACAATCCTAACTTACAACAGGTTCCTGCTAGGAACGAAGCCATCGGCCCTAAGATCAGATCCTTATTCCTACCAGAAGAGGGGGAAAAGTGGGCATCTCTCGATTATTCGCAACAAGAGCCTAGATTGCTAGTTCACTACGCAAAAAAACACGGTTTAGAGGGCGCTGAGACCTTAATTAAGTTCTTCCATGAAGGAAAGGACTTCCACCAAGTAACTGCCGATATGGCTCAAATATCAAGGAAAGAAGCTAAAACTATAGGTCTAGGTCTTATGTATGGTATGGGAATAGCTAAATTAGCAGCTTCGCTAGATATTAGTCCCGAACAAGCCAAAGCATTGAAACAAAAATACAATGACAATGTTCACTTCCTAAACAATATTATTATTAAAGCTACAAGATATACCGAACAGAACGGATATATCACTACCCTGCTTGGACGCCGTTGTCGTTTTGAATTGTATGAAAACAAGGATTTTCATGACAAGAGAATGATGTCCAAAGAGAATGCCTTAAAGACTTGGGGTTGGAATGAAATAAAAAGAGCAGGTACCTATCGTGCATTGAATAGGTTAATACAAGGTTCAGCAGCAGATCAAACCAAACAAGCCATGGTGAATCTGTGGAAGGATGTAGGGGTTATTCCTATGATTCAAATACATGACGAACTCAATGTCTCCGTAGCCAGCGAGACCCAGGTAAAAGAGATTAAAGAGATAATGGAATCTGCTGTTGAACTACATGTACCTGTCAAGTGTGATGCAGAGATAGGAAAAAATTGGGGAGATATTAAATGAGAATAACTTATAATAATGGTAAACTAAACTTATCTTTAACTAATGAAGAAGTGGATCATATCACTGATAACAAAGGTAGAAGTATACCAATGGATATCAGTTGGTTGAAGGTTTTACACGAAGATATTTCAAAATGTGTTTTAGCTCATTGGTCTGCTGTTGAAGTATGGGATGCATTAGAGGCACATCAGAAAACTGTAAACAGCATAAGTAAAAAAGAAAAATAAACGTTATATTCTCCTCGAAATAAACCGAGGAGATAACAATGTTTAACTTAACCAACAAAGCAAAAAACCATTTCTTAAACTTCTTTAAACAAGAAGATAAAGATGAATCAATTAAAGAATTTTGCCAATCAGAATATAAAAAAGATTGGTACGCAGCTTACAGATTCTTTAAAGAAGAAGGCCAGTTCCCTAATTTTATTAGAAGAACTCTTTAAGAGTTTGCAACGATTTCAGCTAAGGCTTCGCATCTCACAGGAGTTTGCGAATGCCATCTGGAGTCTTTCATTTGACTAGCAGCTTCCTGCTTATCCCCATTTGACAATGCTTTCCACATCTTCTTAAACTTCGAAACACCTGTTTTCCCTAATTGAAAAACCATTTCAACTACTACATGTTCAATTTGTTGAGGAAGTCTTTTATCTCCTCTGTAGTTTTCTGATATTAATTGTTCTGCTCCTGCACAGGCTCTATTTAAATCTATTAAAAATAAATCTTCTATCTCCTCTGCTGATATAACAACACCTTCTTTAAACCTTTGTCTTTCATGTGGCTGTACCAAATGTCCTATGCCCACAGTGGCCTTGCCTAGAGAATCCAGATAAACAGAGTCCCTATACCCTTCATGGTCACGTACTCTAGCCTTCAATTCGTCAGTAATTTTAATTGTATTCATTATGATCCTATACCCCAATGCTTTTCATGAGGGTCTTTTTCCTTTCTTCTATAAAAGAAACTTGCTAATAAATTTCTTACGTGTGTTAATATTCTCATCTTCTTCGAACAGAAGGTATACCATTATACATATTTTGTAAACCGTTTTGCAAATTTGTAAGTTCTTTATCTATCATTCCTCCATCAGCTACCATGGCTAAATATTGATTTGCAATTTCTGGTTTGTTTTCAAATCTAATAACAGCATCTCGTAAATCATTTAATTCGTTTTGATCAACTGTGGAGCCAACTTTGCTTGTAACAAAATCAATATAGTTGCCAACATTAGGATCTCCTGATGCGTATTGACCAATGATATCTTCTACTTTATTACTCCTACCCACCTTTAATGCTAAGTCGTTTTCTAAAGCTGTTATCCCTGCTCTTGCATTAGGAAATACAGCAAAGTTGTTACCGTAAGTTTCTCCTGTGGCTCCTCTTTGCCCCACATCAGTTAAGTTACCGGGGTTGTTATAATCAGTTACTGAGGCTTGATCGTCTCCTCCAACTACCGTGTCAACCATTTCAGGAATTGTAGATCCCTCAGGTAAAGTATCTTTAAATTTTTGAATGTCGTACATTTCAGGATTAATATATTCACCTAAAGCCATTCCTGTAGGAACACCGTCAAAAGGATTTATTACATCTAGTAGTCCTAATTCTCTTTGTGCTTTTCCTCCTGGTTCATTAGCTTTTAATAATTCTACAACTTGTGGAGATAAATTCATCTCATCTAATAATGCTTTTTGTTGCTCTAAGTATTCAGGACTAAATCTATCAATGGCTGATTTTTTTATTTCTTCAGCAGGAAATCTTTCTGTTTGCGACACTGGTGTTGTTAATCTTTCAATTTCTATATCTCTTACAGGAACTCTTGGGCCCATAGTACCTCCACCGAATGTGTCAATAGGTTCATTAACAAAACTAGATAGCCCAGCGCCTCCAACTGCGGAAGTATTAGCTGCGTCCGCTGCACTCGCTTCTAATGCTCCTAGACCCAGAACATCTCTTTGTGCTTCTAATGCTAAATTTTTTGAACTGTTAACAGCATCAATAGAAGAAATATTAGATGCGAAAGGATATTTATCTGGGTTATCAAATATCTCTTGTTGTACAGGATTTAATTTATCGTAGCCTTGATTGGCTTTATCTAAAAGATAATTAGCTGCACCTTTAATTGCACCAAACACACCTACCTTACCAGATAAAGCTGCTTCACCTAAAGCACCTAAAACTTTTCCTCCTGCATAAGTTACGTCGCTAGCTATCTCACTAAAAGTAGGACCATATTTATTGGCTAATTCCATTTGTTTTTCAGCTAAAAGCTTTCCTCCAGGGGTAGCTGCTTGATATAAATTTGATGAGCCTTTTACTAACTTTGTCTTTGTAGGATCAGCTTTGAATTCTTCATATAGTTGGTCTTGCAGTAGTCGTCTATCTAGACGATTACTAGAAACATCTTGTCTATTATCAAAAAACTTTTCACGAGTTTGCTGTCTTTCAGCTGCTAGTCTTTTACCAGCATCTGGTGGTCCTGATGATACTACAGGAGCTCTCTTGGGAGCACTAAAAGATTGTGATTTAAAAGATTCTTGTTCGCCTGGTACTGCCATTATATGTTCCTTTGTTTAGCGATCTCTTGTAATAACGGATCGTCTCCTATTAATGTATCAATTGCTAGAGCAGAATCAAGGTTTTGTCTACCTGATACTACAGTTCCTACACCTCCCGACGTGGTCACTGGGCCGGTAGTCGTGGGCGGTGCTTGAGGAGTAATCTCCTTTTGTCTAAATCCTTCTGGGATAACAAAAGTAGAATCGAAATCTCCTTCGTTGACATCAATATTTCTATTGTTTCTTCTAATCTTCATAATTTCAGGGTAAGCTAAGATAAACGGATTTTGAACATCCCTACCTAAATCTTTTCTTAGTTCTCTAAAATTTTTATTAAATGCTTGCCTTACTCCATCTCCTGGAACGTAAGGTAAATATCTACCAGAAATGATAGCTCGTTTTTCTGAATTAGTCATACGATTTAGTTCTTTATTAATTTTTCCTTTATTTACTCCTAGTTGTAGAGCATCTTTGTAAGCATTATGCATTTGTTTAAAATTTTGAAATCTTACTCTTTCAGACTTAATGTATTGATCAACAATTTCTGCTGGAGAAACAAGTCCACCTTTTAATACGTCACCAACAAAGGATGCTCTTGCACTGTCATTCTTCTTATTAAAGTCTGTAATAATAAAAGGCATTGCATCTACAGGGTCAGCTTCAATTGCTCTGAACCCAAAGATACCACCAACCTCATCACTCATATCAAAAACTTGTCCATACTTATCTGGTCTCTTATCAGTCAAACCAAATGTTCCTGCTTTAAATAATCTATTTATTTGACTTACTGAACCAGGAGAGAATGTTTCTAGTACATGCATACCTCCTTTATAAATTTTTTCTCCTGTAGAATCTCCCGCTCTAAACACTTGTCTTCCATCTCTTGATCTACCGTTTCTAGCAACAATATCTGCAAAAGCCTCAAAGAAAATAGACTCTGAAATAAAAGGTTTTGATAATTCAAAAAAACTTGTAGCTCCTGCGTCTAATAAATATTTATTTAAAGTTTCTCCAGATGCTTGTCCTTTTGACGCCTCATTTAAAATTGTATTAACAGGACGAATTAAAGTGTCGTAAGGAAAGATATAACTTAAATCTACGTATTTTACTTTCCCTGTCTCTTCATCTTTACTAATAGGCATTAACAAACCATTGGTTGACCAAGAGGGAACAAAGCTTCGAAGTGCTCTCATCTCATCATCAGTCATATTAGCTAGTGACTTACCAAACTCTACTAAACCTGCAGGGACAACGGCAGCTGTTGTGGCAACACCAGCTAATCTTCTCATACCTGTTTGTTTAAAACCTTCTACTTGTAGTTCTCTTAAGCCTCTTTGAATGGTATTATATCCTGTTCTAATAACTTCAGCGGGGAAAGCTACAAAGGTACCAAGAGGTAATCTTCTTAATGTTTTGATAAACTCTCCTACATATTCGTAGTTAGGTATATTGTGTTTGGTAATCTGAGCAGCCATGTTTTCATAGAACGTTTCTAATAGTTTATCTCCTTCCATTTTAAC
>WLWF01003032.1_pt1 | contig 11442 bp, 15 predicted proteins | sample 6718331 | NCBI WGS metagenome assembly WLWF01 (sample SAMN12718692, study PRJNA515312) | sponge metagenome | isolation source: marine sponge | host: Mycale hentscheli | place: New Zealand: South Island, Marlborough, Capsize Point | collected 2003-05-01
GTTCTCTTTGGACTGTAGCTAATCCTGATCCCCATGTCTTGATTGGTACTGATGCTTCTGGAATAGAGTTACGTTGTCTTGCTCATTACATGAATGATCCTGACTTCACTAATGAAGTTCTTAATGGTGATGTACATACTGCTAACATGAAAGCTGCTGGTCTTACAGACCGTGATCAAGCTAAGACTTTTATATATGCTTTCCTGTATGGTGCTGGCCCTGCTAAGATAGGTAAGGTGGTTGGTGGTTCTGCTAAAGAAGGACAGCTACTTATTACTCAGTTCTTACGTAACATGCCAAGGCTTAAAGAGCTAAGAGAAAATGTTATAGAAGCTTCTCAAACAGGAACTATTAAAGCTCTTGATGGTAGGCTTTTACATATCAGGGCAGACTATGCATCTTTAAATACTTTACTTCAAGGTGCAGGTGCTATCATCTGTAAGCAATGGCTTGTACATATTACAGAACGTATACGTAAATTACGAGTTGATGCTAAGTTAGTTGCTTCCATACACGATGAGTATCAGTTTGAGGTAGCTAAGAAAGATGCTACTAAGTTTGGACAGATTACTAAAGATGCTATGAAAGAAACAGAGAAAACATTAAATATTAAATGTCCTCTTGATTGTGAATATAAAATTGGTACAACATGGAGTGAGACACATTGATATGAAAGAAACTAGAACATGTAAAATATGTAAAAGCATTAAACCTTTAAACCGTAAGTACTTTAATACTGAAAGATACTTAGAGAATGGTACTGTTACATTTAGAAAGGCTTGCTCTGATTGTGAAAAAGCTAACACTAAAGTTCTTACTAAATTAAAAATTGATAACCCACTACCTGATAACCATCAATGTCCTATTTGTTTAAAGAAAGAAAAAGAAATAGACCATGCCCGACCTTGGTGTTGTGATCACGATCATGATACTCTACAGTTTAGAGGTTGGTTATGTCAAAGGTGTAATCAATCTTTAGGTACAGTTGAAACAGCAGCAAGATCTATTTTATATTTAACCGATGCAGCATTACGTAACTCTAGTACTACTACTAAGTAGTAGTACATAGAGTTACTTATAAGGGGAATAATATGCCACATAACAACAGACCGTTTGATAGACAATCGTACAATCAAAATGATGCCAGAGCTAAGAAAGCTATGGTGAGTTATTTAACTGCACAAAACTTTAGTGATATTGTAGATAAAGAAGATTATTATTTTGATGTCTCAGCCAGTAAAAAAGATAAAAAGTTTTTCTTCGAGGTTGAGATTAAGAATCAGTGGGGTTCTAGTTGGAATCCTTCTTGGAAAGAAGTTCGTATACCAGAAAGAAAAAGGAGGTTGATTAATAAAAAGAATAAAGAATATGCTAACCACGATTTATATTTTGTGGTCTTTAACTCTGACTGTACACAAGCTTGGTTTATTAAAGATAGTATAGTTAATAGTTCTAATGTTGGAACAATACAAAACTCTAGAAGGATTGGAGAACCCCACTTGGAAGAACCTTTCTTTCACATCCCTACCGAAGAAGCTAAACTCATAACACTATAAGGAATTAAAATGAAAGAGAAAAAGAAATTAATATTATTAGGTGACAGTGTATTTGATAATGCTGTTTATCTACAACCTAATGAGAAAAGTGTAACACAACATTTAATAAATAAATTAGAGGCAACTGAATGGCAAGCTCATGTCCATGCTTTAGATAAAACTACTACTGAAAATATACATCCTCAGTATGCACATGCTGATATAGATAGTGATACTCCATCTAATATTATATTAAGTGTTGGTGGTAACGATGCACTACAGTATATTGAAAGTTTAGACAAACTTAATTTAGAAACTTTATATAGTATTAAAGAAAAGTTTTGGAAAAATTATATGACAGTCGTAGATGCTTTAGCAAGCACAGGGCATCAGATATATCTATGTACTATATACAATCCAAAATTTCCTGATCCTCTTATACAAAGAAAAGTAGAGGCAGGTTTGTCAATATTTAATGATGTTATATTAACAGCAGCTAATGATTTATGGGATGACTATCACACTACAACTAGGTACGGTAATGTGACAGGTGCTAACTATCCTTTAATAGATTTACGTAATGTTTGTCGTGATGATAAATGTTTTGCTAACCCTATTGAACCGTCAGAGTATGGAGGTGATAAAATAACTGACGCAATACTAGAAATAGTACTTGACCATTAATTTAAAGTATGATATTATACAAGTAATCAAAAAGGAATAAGCCTTGATGGTTATATTACATGTCACAATAGAGTGACGATAAAAAAAGGAAACAGAAAAAAATGAATGATCCAGTTTATATTACAGGTAAATGTCACTATGCTTCAATCACTGAGCCTAACACAAAGTTTGAGCCAGTGTGGTCAATACAGATTGAAGTAGACGATAATAATCGTTCAGTAATTGAAAGTGCTGGACTAACTATTTCTAACAAAGGTGATGATCGTGGAGACTTTGTTACTATCAAACGTAAGGTTGCACGTAAAGATGGCACTCAACGTCAAGGACCAATAGTAAAAGATTCTCAAAACAATAGTTGGGATGGTAAGTTAATTGCTAATGGTAGTGTAGTTAATGTTAAAGCTATACCGTTTGAGTGGAATTATGCAGGTAAGTCAGGGGTGTCTGCTGACCTAGCTGCTGTACAAGTAGTAGACTTTATAGAATATACTAATGGTGCAGACAATGATTTTGAAGTTGTTGAAGGTGGTTATGTTACTAACTCTTCAGAAGAGATACCGTTTGCGTCTTAATTTTAACTGTGTGTGAGTGAGGGAGACTTGGGGTGGAGTTTAGTTGGATTTTCTCCACCCCATTTTTTATAACATGAAACAAATTGAAACATTAGTTGAAGATATATATGATTTATTTTCTCTTGATCCAATTAAGATGGATGAAAAAGAAGTGGATAAACATATAGATACCTTTGGTGAGATGCTTAAAGTGCATATCAAAGCATTCATGTACGAAGAACCTCGCACCAGAGGAAACCTTAGACTGTCTGCTATAGGTAAACCTGATCGTCAGTTATGGTATGATGTTAATAGTAAAAAAGAAATAGAAGATCTCAAGCCTAGTACACGTATTAAGTTTTTATATGGCTACATCTTAGAAGAACTTCTTTTACTTTGTTCCTCTATTGCTGGTCATAAAGTTACTGATCAACAAAGAGAAGTCACTATTGAAGGTGTTAAAGGACATCAAGATTCTATGATTGATGACGTCTTAGTTGATTGTAAGAGTGCATCAGGGTATAGTTTTAAAAAGTTTAAAGAAAATAATTTAATTGAAGATGATCCCTTTGGTTATATAGCACAGATATCTGCTTATGCTGAAGCTAATAAAGTTAATAAGGCAGCATTTCTTGTGATAGATAAATCAAGTGGTGAGATATGTCTTACTCCTGTTCATCAGATGGAGATGATCAATGCTAAAGAAAGAGTTAAACATCTTAAGGGAATGGTTAGTAATGACCATATACCTGATAGGTGCTATGCTCCTCTTGCTGATGGGGAGTCTGGTAATTTTAAGTTGGCTATTGGTTGTATTTATTGTAGCCATAAGCGAGAGTGTTGGCAAGATGCTAATCATGGTCAAGGAATACGTGCTTTTAGATACTCCAGAGGACTTAACTATCTTGTTAACGTGGCTAAAGAACCGAAGGTTGAAGAAGTAGTTAACTGGTAATGCATTGGAAATATAACACTAAGCCTGACCTAACTAAGTTTGGGTTTGTCTATTCCATTACTAACACTAAAACTGGTCAAGCTTACATTGGTTGTAAGCAGTACTTCAACTATAAGAAAGGCAAGAAGAAAGCTGAATCTAATTGGAAATCTTATATGGGTTCAAGTACTCACTTACTTGAAGACATTAAAAAATTAGGTAAGAAAAACTTTAAGTTTAAAATAATAGCTGAGTTTAAAAACAAACGAAGCTTACGATACTACGAATGTTATTATCAAATGAAATACAATGTATTATGTAGTACACTTGAAGGAACTGATAACCCTGCATACTATAATAATTATGTGGGGGGTAAGTTCTATAGACCAGTAGAAGAATATTATGATGTTGATTGATGATGTATTTGAAGTAGAGGATTCTTTATATGAGATGACAGATAAGAACCCTCATAAATCTTTATATATAGCTGTAATTCTACAAGCTTTACTAGACATATCTAAACCTAAATTTGAAAAAGAAAAAAGTAATATCCAAATTGAAAGAGATCAAGCACACTCATGGATATTTGCATCTGTTGGTGTAACATGTAAAGACTTTAATGAGGTATGTCTTTACGCAGGATTAAAACCAGAGTCAGTTAGAAAAGTAGCACACAGTTTAGTTAATTCAGAGGATACAAAAAATGTCAGAAACGCAATCAAATCTTTACTCTAAAGAAGATCCAGTAAATAGTCCTTCTCATTACAATATGTTAGATGTTGAAGCTATAGATATTATTGAAATGTCAATGACAAAAGATGACTTCTTAGGTTATCTTAAAGGGAATGCTTTGAAGTATTTAATTAGATATAAACACAAAGGTAAACCTGAAGAAGATATAAGCAAAGCAATATGGTACTTAACTAAATTAAAAAATAAAATTAAATAGAAAGGAAATTTAATGGAAAACGAAATCCAATACGGTATGACACTCCCCATCTCAGAAGAAATAGACAATGTTAAATACAGACAAACAGGAGAAGACTTTTATAGTAAGGTTGTACGTATTGCAGAAGCCTTAAAAGATACACCTGATCACTTTGAGAACTTCAAGGATGCACTCAGGCACATGAGGTTCTTACCTGCTGGTAGGGTACAGAATGCTATGGGTGCAGCAAGACAGACTACTGCTTACAACTGCTTTGTCAGTGGTGCTATAGAAGATAGTATGGATTCTATTATGGGTAGAGCTACTGATGCTGCTGAGACAATGCGTAGAGGTGGTGGCATAGGCTATGACTTCAGTAGGCTACGTCCTAGAGGAGATCGTATCAAGTCCTTAGACTCTAGAGCATCTGGTGCAGTCAGCTTCATGCAAATCTTTGATGCTGTATGTCAGACCATAGCATCTAGTGGACATCGTAGAGGCGCACAAATGGGTGTACTTCGAGTTGATCATCCAGACATTGAACAGTTTATCACAGCTAAGAATGATGGTACTTCTCTCACTGGTTTTAATATCTCTGTTGGTATCACAGATGAGTTCATGAGATGTCTTGAAAAGAAAGAACCATTCCCTCTACAGTTTGAAGGTAGAGTACACGAAGAGGTAGACCCTGTAGCCCTATGGGATATGATCATGCGTAGCACATGGGATTGGGCAGAGCCGGGAGTGTTGTTCATAGATACAATCAATAAGATGAATAACCTATACTACTGTGAGAACATAGAAGCTACTAACCCCTGTGGTGAGCAACCTCTACCACCTTACGGTGCTTGTCTTCTTGGTAGCTTTAACCTTACTAAGTATGTTGGAGCAGGTGCATTTGATTATGGTCTGTTCACTGGTGACATCCATCATGTAGTCAGAGCTATGGATAATGTTATTGATAGAACTATCTATCCTCTGGAAGAGCAAGAGAAAGAAGCTAAGAACAAACGTAGGATGGGACTAGGTGTTACTGGTCTGGCTAATGCAGGTGAGATGTGTGGTATGCCATATGCTTCAGAAGAGTTTATGAAGTTTTCAACTAAAGTTCTTAAGACACTTAGAGATCACACCTATGGTGCTAGTTCTTTACTGGCTAAAGAGAAAGGTTCCTTCCCACTATATGATAAAGATAAGTACACCGAAGGTAAGTTCTTCAAGACATTATCTACTTGGGTACAAGATCAGATCAAAGAGAATGGACTACGTAACTCTCACCTAACTTCCATAGCACCTACTGGTACAATTAGTTTGACTGCTGATAATGTAAGCTCTGGTATTGAACCACCGTTTAGTTTGTTCTATGACAGAACCATACAGGAGTTTGATGGTCATCAGATACAACGTGTAGAAGACTACGCTTATAGACATGGTGTGAATGGTAGGACTGCCAATGAGATTAGTGCTGAAGAACATCTAGCAGTACTAGCTTTAACATCTAAGTATATTGACAGTGCTGTCTCTAAGACCTGTAACGTAGGTGACAATGTGACTTACGAAGAGTTTAAAGAGTTATACTACAATGCTTGGAAGCAGGGTTGCAAAGGTATCACTACCTTCAGAGCCAGTGGTAAACGCTATGGTATTCTTAATGAGGTCAAGGAAGAGCCTAAAGCAGAAGCTTGTTACATAGATCCAGCAACAGGTCAGAAAGAGTGTGATTAAAAAAAGCTTGCCAAGATATAAAAAGTGTAGTATAATAACGTATGGAATGCCATTGTGGGTTCCATACAATCTTGCTTTTTAAGGAGAAATATTATGAACTATGTAGATAAACGTCTATCGTCTAGATTACAATTACAAGACTATAGAGATTGGGTTATAGGTTACGATAAAATATTTAATACAATGTTAAACCAACCTGATAACTCAATAACTAATAAACCTAATTATCCCCCACATAATTTAATAGAGTACGAAGATGGTAAGTATACTATTACACTTGCTATTGCTGGTATTTCTAAAGAAGACTTAGACATTACTCTTGAGGAGCAGAACCTCACCATCTCTTATGATGGAAAAGAAACTGAAAGTAATGGTAAGATTTTATATCGTGGGATTGCTAATAGAAGTTTTAATAAAATCTTTCACCTTGCTGACAACATAGAGGTGAACGATGCTAGTATAGATAATGGGTTACTTACTATTGATCTGGAACAAAACATTCCTGATCATAAAAAACCTAGAACAATAGAACTAAAGTAGAGGATGTACTAATGGCTATTAGTAAAGAGAAAAAGGTGAACACAGTTTTTATAGGATATGATCCTAAAGAAAAGGTTGCAGCCCAGATGTTAAAATATTTAATAGAAGCTAACTCACCAAAGGATATTATAGTTAAGTTTCTACGCAAAGATATCTTGGAACATATGAATATGTTTAATAGACCTTTCGAGTGGGTAAACAATCAGATGATTGATTCCATAGATCAGAAGCCTTTCTCAAGTGAGTTTACTTTTACTCGTTTTCTAGTACCTGCTTTGATGCAGTATGAAGGATGGGCTTTGTATTTAGATTGTGACATGTATCCTAGAACAGACATCAATGAATTGTTTGAAGAATACAACGATGAGTTCTATCCTTTGTACTGTGTTAAGCATGAGTACGAACCAACTGCTAAGTTTAAAATGGATGGTAGAGAACAGACTAGGTACAATAGAAAGAACTGGTCTAGTCTTATGTTGTGGAACTGTGGTCATGAGTTAAACAAACAACTCACACCCTTTGCTGTCAACAATAAGACAGGTAACTATCTACATACATTTGGTTGGTTACCTAATAAGAACTCAGCTATGGGTACAATATCAGAGGAATGGAACTGGCTTGATAGTCACTCTGATTCTTCTATTGATCCTAAGTTAGTACACTTTACAACAGGTGGTCCTTGGTTTCCTAAGTGGGAATGTCAACGTGAGGTTGATGGACTAATGGCAACAGAATGGAATGGTGATTATTCCTATTTAGTATTACATGGAAAAATAGATGAACTATAAAATAGTAACAGCCTTTGATGAGACATCACTACAGCATAGTACGTTTCATCTCTTAAACGAATTTAAAGATAACTGGGAACCTAGCATAGAGTTTCATTGTTATTACTATAACCTTGACCTTGCTAACTATTCTCTACCTAAAGCTAAGAATATATTCTACCATAACCTGATGGAGATATCAGACTATCCAGACTTCCTTAAGACCTTTGCTCAACACGATGGTACTGAAGGTGGTAAGATACCATACAATGATATACTAAATCCACTGAAGTATATTCCTAAAGTTATTGCACTAACAGAGTGTGCCTTTGATAGCACTAATGGTTGGTTGTTCTGGCTTGATCCTAGTTGTATGAACATCAAGAATATATATCAGAAAGATCTTGATACTATATTTCCTGAACACTCAGACAAGTTAGACCTTGTAACCTTTACTGACATGGAACAACTTGTAGGTTTCAACCTTGACAAAGAGACACCAGTACGTTTGCTTGGTGATCTCAGAGGTGCGTTTATATCTGGTGAGTTTCTTAACTATCGTGAGTGGCATGATAGCTTTATCTTTGATAGACTTAAGCTTATCTATAATGCTCATGGTATGAACACACTAGAGGTAGATCCTAAGAAGTCTATTGTAGGTGACATCCTTGTCAACATGTATGATCGTGAGAACTTTGCCATGAGAGATAAGGAAGGTAAACGTATCTTCAAACTCTCTGATACAGAGACTACTCAAGACATACTGCCTAGTAGATACAAGCAGTTAGCTGATCTAGTGAGGTGTTACAAGCCTAAGACTATACTTGAGACAGGTACTTGGAATGGTGGTAGAGCTATTGAGATGGCACTTGCTGCATTCCAGAAGACAGATGAAGTACATTACATAGGTTATGATCTCTTTGAGGATGCAACTACAGAGACAGATCACGAAGAGTTTAATGTAAAGCCTCACAATACTTTGGAAGCTGTACATAAAAGACTAGTAGAGTTCTCTGAGCATATGAAAGAGAAAGAGAATAAGGAGTTTACTTTTCAATTAACCAAAGGTAATGTAAGAGAAACATTATTAAAGAAGGATATAAAAGATGTAGACTTTGCTTTGATTGGCAGTGGTAATAGTATTGAGACAGTTAAGACAGAGTACAAAATACTTAAGGACGTACCTGTAGTTGTAGGTGATCACTACTTCACTAAGGAATCAGAAGAAGATGAGTCTATGCCTCCTGAAAAATATCATGGAGTGAAACATGTTTTTGATAACGTCAAGACAAAGAAGGTTGATCAGAAGGAGACAACGAAAGATGGCTGGACAAGCTTTGATGAGAAGTCTACGACACGTAAGCATCTTCTCCCTTCCCAAGACAAGGTGGCTGGAGGTGGTCATACTCACCTTGTGGTTTTTCTTCACAGTACAACTCTAGAAGATATACCTAATCAGTTAAAGAGTGTACCTATTGTTGTACATCCTAGAGACTGTGTTCCTAAAGACTACATCAAGAATAACATTAAGTCTAACATGACACTGATTGATCCTAAGAAGTGGGTGACTAAGCATATGGCACACCAACAGAAAGCTATACTTGTTTCTGCTGGCCCTTACTTAGACTATGGTGCATTGAAGATGTTCATCAAGGACAACCCAGATGCTAAGTTACTAACAGTTAAACATGCTTATCCACATCTGATTGCTAATGGCATCAAACCTTGGGGTTGTATCATACTAGATCCTAGACCTATTACAGGGGTGTCTACTCACAACGTAGTACGTAAAGATCTCTTCAAGAACTTAGATCCTGATACTAATTTCTTTGTTGCTTCTATGACTGATCCTTCTGTGACTAACTTCTTCATAGCTAAAGAATGTAAGATATGGGGATGGCATGCCTTCACTGATTCTCTTAGAGAAGAGAGTGAGCAAGGTACTCAGATACAGAATCAACAAGTCAAAGTACCTGATGATCTAGGCATACCTAAAGGTGCTACTATGATTACTGGTGGTACGTGTGCTGCTATGAGGGGCATAGGTATACTACATACAATGGGCTTTAGAAACATAGACCTCTTTGGTTTTGATTCTTGCAGAGATGAGCCTAGTAAGGAAGAACTTACTGAGGTTACTGGTGACATAGAAGGTGGTGAAGTACCCAAGCCTAAGTACATTGAAGTAAGTGTTGATGAGAAAAAGTACTGGACTACTGGTGAGCTACTAGCTATGGCACAGGACTGTGAGAAAGTCTTTCAAGATGAAGGTCTTGAGGGTGTACTAAGCTTTCATGGAAAAGATACAATGGTAGCTGACCTGTGGGAGATACAACAGAAAAAGAAAACAAGACCAGAGTTTGAAGGATACTACGATGCTTGATATACAATATGATCCAGAGTTAGGTAGAGACAGGCCATCAGCTAAGTACACAGAGTTACTTGAACAATATATTACAATGCATTCTTCAGCTAAAGGTATGTTTGATGGTAAGAGTTTAACAAAGTTTATCTATATTATTGATGGCTTTCTTAAGTCTAATAAGTGTAAAAGCTTACTAGACTATGGAGCAGGTAAAGGTACTCTATATACTGAAGACTATAGTAAACTAACTAACATGATAGAGAAACCATTAACAGAATATTGGGAGCTAGATAAAATTGATCGTTATGAACCTGCTCTTGCTGAGTATAACGTACTTAGTAGTGACAAGTATGATGCAGTAATATGTACTGACGTACTAGAACATGTACCTGAGACTGATCTAGGGTGGGTAGCAGATGAGATATTAGAGAGGTCTAACAAGATGGCCTTCTTTAATATAGCTTGCTACCCTGCAATGAAAAAATTTAAAGATGGTACTAACGTACATGTCTCAGTCTTTGAACCTAATGTGTGGTTAAACTTTTTCTCAGATAAAATTAGAAACTATAAAAATTTATCTATCTATTTATTCTTTGATGTTATGAATGCTAATAATAAAGCAATCAGCCTCGAAGGATTTAAGATAGATAATAATCCAAGAGTGATTCAACTACGACAGGAGGAATAAGATGATAGGAATACTTAGTTCATTACTACCAGTTGCAACTAAAATAATTGACAGGGTTGTACCTGATAAGAATGCTGCACAAAAAGCAAAAATTTCTATGGAGAAAGAGTTAACAACTGCATTTAATAAAGCTAATCTTGCACAGATAGAAACAAATAAAATACAAGCTGCTCACCCTAGTATCTTCGTGAGTGGTGCTAGACCTGCTATCATGTGGATCTGTGCGTTTGGTTTAGGATGGCAGTTTGTATTTCAACCTGTAGCTGTATGGGTCTTAGCACTTACTGATGCTGGTGTTGCTCTTCCTATTATAGAGACAGAAGGTTTGATGTCATTAACATTGGCTCTCTTAGGACTAGGTGGTATGCGTAGCTTTGAGAAGTCTAAAGGTGTACAAAGGAATAATATGAAACGATGAATAGAGTTTATAAAAGATTAAAAGTTTGTATGCATTACTGGGTTAAATCTTCTTATAATGCATGGGTAAAAACAGGAAAACCAGACAGAGAATAATGCAAAACGAACTTAAAAAACTAGCACCAACTCAAACATTAGATTGGTACATTAAATGGGTAGCCTCTGTATTTCTAATTGCAGGGGTTATCTTAACAAGTAATAATATTTATCCTCTTAACTTATTCTTTCATGCTATTGGTATGTTTGGTTGGTTTATTGTTTCTATTCTCTGGAACGACAGAGCCTTACTTGTAATCAATGCAGTATCA
>WLWF01003034.1_pt1 | contig 11428 bp, 11 predicted proteins | sample 6718331 | NCBI WGS metagenome assembly WLWF01 (sample SAMN12718692, study PRJNA515312) | sponge metagenome | isolation source: marine sponge | host: Mycale hentscheli | place: New Zealand: South Island, Marlborough, Capsize Point | collected 2003-05-01
GGTGTGAAGTCGCCAATAAAGTTCTTATTCATTATATCACATCACCAGAGAAATGAATTCGCCCAGTACGCCGCAGAAGACTTGCCTTTTGCGATGTTTTTTCCATGGCGAGCCTTGAACGACTTCCGCCTAGCTTTTTGCTTATCACCCTCTCCTTTTTTTAGGTGCTCCGGCAGTAGTCATGTTCTGATCACCGAACCTAATGACTTTACCTTCTTTTGGCAAACCATCGCCACATGCTTTCACAATGGCTTTTTTAGTAGGGTGACTCGGGGTGCGTTTAGGGGAGTTGCACTTCATTTTGTCTTTGCTGACTTTTTCAGCATAGCGCTCATAAAGCTCATCAACCACATTATCGATAGAGTCTTCGTCGAAATAACCGTGAGGATTCATAGGACTATACAATTCATGATTAGTTTTACCCCCTATAAATTAAAAAAGCGGAGCCAAAGCCCCGCATTGCTATTCGTTATTATCAGCACTAGGCTTAGAGAAACAATTTTCAAGTAGAATTTTATAAGCTCTCATTAGTATCTCATCGGCACCGTCATACCAATCATCGGGGAAGTCCTCCCATTGTTCTCGGTAGTCGTCGTGCATCAGTCGTCGTAAGCCGCAAGAATGTCTGCAATCACGCCATTGCGAACAATGTCTTCTTTGGTAAATTTTACAGTTCCAACATTGTCAATTCCTGCAAGTCTGTTATATGCATCAAGAAGTCCGTTATGGCTCTTAAACACATCCAAGTCAATTTGCTTGGTGTCACCAGTCACAATAATACGAGAGTTTTCACCAACTCGTGACAGTACTGTTTTTGTTTGGTCTACGTTTGTGTTCTGCGCCTCATCGAAAATGATGAGTGATTCGTTTAAGCTACGTCCCCGAATATCCTCAAGGAGCATTGCGTCAACGATTTTCTTTTCAAGCAAGTATTGTGAGGCTCCTGGTGACTTGCAAATAATCGCAAGGTTGTCCAACACTGGTCCCAACAGAGGCAACATTTTTTCCTCCATTGTTCCAGGCAATGCTCCACGTCCACGTTGATGGGCGCAACCCACATCGCTACGGACATAGATTATTTTGTTAAAGGCACGCTGTTGAATAGCGCATAATCCGAACCAAAGAGCAGTGAGAGTTTTGCCTACACCGGCTGGTCCCACAGCAATAGTCACTGTGTTGTTATTTAGAGATTTCCAGAGATTTTCTTGTGATCGATTTTTGGCGTAAAATGGATTTACGTCCATACCTCTTGGGGAGGTTTCTCTTTCGTGGACTTGCCTACGGAGTTTTCTTTTGTCTTTAGCCTTTAATGTCATAGGATGAATAGAATCTACTGTGGTTATCTTATTTAGACATGCTTCGAGATGTTGTATTCTCAGATAAGAATTCTTATCACCCCCATGATTTGAATTAGCCATATATCCCTCACAATGAAGGTGGGTAGGGTTGGACTTACGCTACATCGTGAACCAAAGGTCACGCTCTAGAAGCCAAATTATGTATTCAGCCTGGTTTGCTATCCTGCCATTGTGAATCTTGCTCTTTGCTTTTTGCAGACAGAGCTAGATAGTAGTCTGCTTTGGTATCAGTGATGAGGCATTTAGTTCCATGCTCTTCATTCATGATCTCCGTGTTCTTGTCAACAGGTGAATTAGCCATTAGTACTCCGTGAATGTTTACCTACCATGATTCATCAAATCCTCCGGTCCTCCCGGGCCTAGATCCTCCTCTTTCTTCTTGATTATACCCCCTTGTTGATGTGGGTATATCCCAAGCAGCACGGCCATCGGCACCTAAAATGTCTCGGTTTCGTCTGGCTCCAATCCCCAATGTTGAGGATCTTTGGGTTTGGTTCGTCCATTGTTGTGCAACCATTGTTGCCTTAAACATGTCTTCCTGTGTCCCGTCCAGGTTATCCGAGGCATATTGCAATCCCCAAACCATTGAATCCACAGCATCGTCGTGTAACACAAACGGAAAATCAAATAATTGTTTCCTTAAGTGTTCATTCCACTCGCCTTCGCAAATCCTAACACGATCATCTTCAAATAACGGTAGAACTTGTTGTAGACGTTGGACTTTAGATTTTATGGGTTTATAGGGATAGACGTGGACTTTGGTTTCTTTCTTTATAACTTGAATAAGAGATTGTCCTGAAGCTGCTGCTTCAATAACCAATGCTCTTGGGTTATAGATTTTTGTCAACGATTTTAGATTGTCCAATAAATCAGGGAAGTTCCATCTCCCGCACCTCTGCTCAACTAAATAGAACTTATCGTCCTTTTCACCGGGTTCAGTGTCACGCATGACCCAAACTGTCAAAACACTTTCGTCAGCAGTTTGCTTTTCGCTGAAGGCGGTGTCACAAGAAATCCAACAAACTCTACCCTTTACAGGTTCGCAAGTAGTCCAGTATCTTGGTTGAAAAATCGAACCTTCATCCGATTTCGGAGAACCTTGATACAAAGCAGCAAACTTATTACTACCCATAATTCTTTTCTGACCATTCAGCATGTCAATGCTAAACACGGGGTGATCAGGCCAATGTGATTCTCCTATTTCCCTTTCTAAAGGATCCGACCCAGCACTTTCACAAATGGCTGGAATGTTCAACCATCGCCAACCTTGTGGGTTGTCTTGCGGATCATACATCCCATCGCCATCCATAAGTATCCCATGAAGATCACGAGTATGGAATCTAGTAGCAATAAGAACTTGCGCCCAGCGATTTGTACGTCTAGTACTTGCCTCTTCTGCCCACCATGTCTCAAGACCCTGAAGAGCCGCCATTGAGTCTGAATTCTTCAGTGGATCATCGACAAACATTGTGCCGACAGTCTTAGAGTTAAGGCTATGGGAACCCGCAGTGAAACCAGTTAGTGCGCCACCAGGTGAAGTGGACATAACTTCTCCGCCGGCCAACAACATGTTTTTAGAACCTTCAATGAATCCACTAAACTCAGGGAAGATTGTTTTAAAGTGTTTGTGCTTTGTGAACTTTAGGATCCCACGTTGAAACTTACCAGACAATTGCAGTCCATAGGATCCTATGATATGTGAGTTTCTATCTTCTTGCCCAAGGAGCCAAGATATAAATAACTGAGATAGAAGAGACTTACCGGATCTTGGAGCACAAGATACAATAAGACGAGGATAGCGGCCATCGCGAATATCGTGGAATGCTTCTGCTATGAGTTCATGAAATGGTGAAACTTTGAGATTACCATCCATCATTATATCCGCATACGCTAAGAAACAGTCTCTGGCAGCTTGAAACTTAAAATCACGAATGGTGGACTTAGGCGCTTCAAGTAGTTCCAACTCTTTTAGTGCACGTTGAAATTTGCGCCAAGAAGAATGTTCTTCAAGTTGTGATGCTTTTTCGATGATGGGTCTCATGTTGGTTTCACTTCTTTAGGTTTTTGAGCAATTCTTCAACTTTACCCGAGTATTGCGAAGACAGTTCCTTTTCTGCTTTGGATTCTTTAGATTTTTCTGCCAACTCTGCGTCTTCCTTTTCGATAGCCAGAATGTCAGATGTTAGTTCTCTGTGCGCCTTTAATGAAGCTGTGAAAATGTTTAGTAAGTCCCTAACTGAAGCTTCACTAGCACATACTTCCAAATCGCTAAGAGTGGTTTCTGCCAGTCTAAGAGAATCTTCAGCTAACTTTGCTTTGTTTTTCAGGATCTCTTCTTTGTTTTTCATCTTAGTTTCTTTTTACAACGTGAACATCCGATCCCAGAAGTTTTTCTGAGCGGCTTATGAAGTATTTGTAGTAGTCTTTTCTTTTCTGCTTCTGGTGTACGCCAGTCGTTTACTTTTTTCCACATTTCGTCCCTGGTCATTTATACGTCCATGAAATCAAAAAATGAAGCCGCTTCTACTAAATCTTTCATTTCTTTTTTAGCATCCTCCCCGAAAACCATATCCGGCGCCTTCATAAGAGTTCGAGAAACACGACGTATTTCTATGTTCCTTTTATGGTCTCCGTGGTATTTAAGACTCCCCATCTCTCTCCGCAAGGTAAGTATTTGCTGCTGGATAAATATCACTTCTATCTTCTACTTGTAATGCCCTTTCATCCACCCATCCACCAGACCCTAAGTCTGATTTACGAACAGCTATGTATCTAATCCCATTCAACTCTAATCTAGTGTCCGGATCAACCATTATGACGCTTCCTCCAGGGACTTCATTAAAATTATCAAGAGAAATTAAAGGATTGTCGTAGATTTGAGCATAAATCACGTCAACAATAGCATAGGTTGATCCCGTATCTACAACTGATCTAAATGTTTCTGAGTCTAAAGATGAGCGGAATCTTGCGGCTCCGTTCACACTAGATCTCCAAAACTGTTCTAGAATTCTGGGTACTTTTTTGCCAGTGTTGCTAAAGAAAATTCTTTCTATCTGATTACCATCTCCGTCGTACATCCACACTTCTAATTTATTATCTTCTGTGGTTATGCTGTTTGTAGTTTCGAATCTCCAGACCCCAAGTTCTTCTTTTGGAATTAGGATGGAATCATCGAACTTCAGCAGAAGATCTCCTGATGTGCTGTAGTATGCACCATAGATAGTTTCCTCGCAATCATTCACACCAGCTATTTCCCACAGAGTTCCGTCGGAAGTGATAACAGCGCCAGGAGGAACTTTATTCACGAAACCTTCAGGCGGCCAAAGAGCTTTACAATTACCCCTACGGACGCATGGATCCATAGAAACTATAGTATAAAGCTCTTCACCAGTCAGTTTGAAAGAAATTCCATACACATATTGGGAATTTTCTGTTATCCCCTCAAATGTGTCGTCTGTACTATAAAATGGTTCTATAACCTGAAGGTCGTCAACAAAAGGGACTTGATTAATTAAAGAACGAAGAACACCTTCTTTCAACGAAAGGGCAAAATCATGTGCCGTAGTATTTAAGTAATCTTGTGCAGTTACTGTAACCTTGAAGGAATAAGATTTTTCAATAACGTATGGGTCACGATTTTTTAAATTTGAAGAAGATCCGGAATAAGAAACAACAATGTTAGAGGTAGATTGTACAACCCCCTCATTATCTAGAGTGTCTGCTAGCCTTAGTATGTTAACTCCTAGCGGTATGAGAGGAGAAGAGGTTAACACGTTAACCATAAACTCCTCTAACTTTGCAACTTTACTCATTAGTTTTCTTGGTTATGGTTTCTATTTTTACTCTGAAAAAGTTTTTTAATCGGGTTAAATCTCCCCTCTTTTTTCATAGGGTTTGCGGTATGTTCCCACAAGCGGTTTTCAATCATATTAACCCTGTCTTTAACTTCATGGATGCATCCGTGGAAGTGTTCATTAAACCTGTGCACTTGTTTTATATCCGTAGTGAGTTCAACTATGCACACGTTGATTTTATTCATATTGTCAATAATCTCTTTCTGATCACGCACTTTATTTTTGTGTGTCCAAAAAACAAACGATAACACCGTAGCTAAAGCTGGCCCGGCAAAAGCAAAAAGATGCCCCACTCACTCTCCTCTAATTCCTGTAGTCCATTGATAACCCACAACCGACACACCCCAAATAATAAAGTCGGTTTGTGGCGATCCTCTATCTTCTACTTCTATTTCCAGTGCTACTTCATCCCCCTCGTAGTAATTTTCAATAGAGAAAGGACCTAGCCTTGCCCTATGTAACTTGTCAGGTAAAACGTAAGGGGCGACGAAGTTAGCAATCAAATTAGGATTTGCTGCACCAGCACCAGTGAACGGCACAGTTAAGGATTCAGGTCTAGGAATCGGAGTTAAAGATCCCGCTGGATCCGCAATTAGTATGCCTGATGTTTGAATAGGTGCAAAATAAACCCTGAATTCTGGTGGTGTGGTAGTTACAGAAGACAACGAGTATCTAACATCGACATATAGGGGATGCGCTGTACAAGTTCCGGGAGCAATGGTAGTTTGCCAATATAGACCCTCTCCGACCGCATTCAGTACAACATTGTCGATCGTATGATCATAGGAGTTAGCCCCGTCACCCATTGTGAAGGTGAAATCTGTCACGTTCCCATTTTCTGAGAAGATGTTAGATCCTTGTGCTAAAACAGTCAGTGGTTGTGCTCCACCTAATTGAGTAATTATACCTTCTTTTGAGACTTTTAGAGATGCAGGTGGGATCAAGAAAGTCTGTTCAAATGTGGGAACAGAAGTCGGGGGAGTGTCAATTCTCACACGAGACCAGTATGCATTGGACCCATTAATAGCCTTAACCGCCCAAGAATCTTCTGGTCTCAGCCCATAGAACACTTTCTCCGTAGATGTGTTTCTCCAAAAGTGGGAATCGGCATAAGAAAAACCGCTTTCTCCACCAACACTTTGTGCACCAAAACTTGCCCATTGGGCTCCATCCCAGATTTCAAAGATGTAGTTACCATCCCTAGAATCCCCGGAATTTATTTCAATTTCTAAACCAAAGTGCTTGATGAAACTGCCACTACCACTCAATTCATCACTTCCAAAATAAATACAGTGATTTGCCCCAACTCCTTGGAATGTGAACAATGAGCCATCTTTAGATAAAGCCTCATTTGTAACATTTGTAATGTTGCCACCATCTGATGTAGAGTTTGCAGTATTATCAGAAGTTAGGACAATAAGTCCGTTTTTATGAACAGGACCACTACCTACTGTAATTCCTCCGCCTTTTGTTGTAGATCCGATACTAAGGTCGGCTCCTCGTAGAACCTTAGACTTTTCGGGAATCTTCGGATCGTTTATTTTAGTAAGGAACTCAAATGTAAAGTCCGAGTCCGCCCAAGTATTCGGGTAACTGAACTCGTTGTTCATAAACGCAAAAATCACCAAACGACCTGAGTCACCAGTTAATCCGGCATCCACCGTGACCGAGGTTGTAGTGTCACAAAGACCATTGGAAATTTCCACATCATAAGTGTCAGAAGTAATGTGAACACCATTGGCGGCATTAAACCAATTAATACCGTAAAATACTGAAGTTCCGCCATCTACTTCAAGACAGTGCTGCACATTGCTGTTTCCTGTGTTGGATGTATTGCATTGCAATCTACTGATTGTGGAACCTGCGCTGTTGGTGTTTTTAAACACGGTGCGCGGACCACCACCAAGAGGAGTGTTAGGGATATGAACAGATTCATTAGCCAGAATACCACCATTGACTTGCATCATGCAGTCCATATTGAGTCCACGATAGCGATTCTCAAATGAGATAATCTTACCAGACCCAGTGGAATTCACTAGGATTGCAATACCATCACTAATTGCTCGCCCGTAAAAACCTGTGAAAGTAACTGAAGCAGTTGTTCCACTTCCACCTATGTACGAGATTGCAGCTTTGTTAGCTGCGGATGGAACACGAACTGTTAAACCACAGATTCCGGCGCCATTGCCCTGAAGGATGAACACGTCATCTGAAGTGTTTGTTGCGTCAACAATGGTGTTGACCCACCCCAGTGTCCCTACTTTGGATATGATCTGGACTCCGGCAGGCACATTTAGGGGGTTAGCTTCGTTATAGGTCCCTTCACTAACAACAATTGTGCTAGTGGAAGTGGCAGCAGACAACGCCGCCGCTATAGTGGCGTAAGGTAAGGTGATGTCACCAACGGATCCTGTTGTGTCATTACCAAAGTCGGCATCTACATAGATGAGATTAGACTCTGTGGTGTTAACATTGGGTAACACGGCAGGTTTAAACACCGATTCAGCAGCAACATATCGAAGGATGTCACCATTAGCTAGTGGAGTTGGTGGTAAGCTTGGGTTTTGAAAGCTAATACTTAATTCGTTTGTATTTAGACTGAGATCAGGATTACAAGTATTAAATTGAATGTTGTTAAAACTCGACTGGTAAATGCTATTTCCTGATGTATGCGTAGTCCAATTACTACCTCCGTCACGAGAAACGTAGAAGGTGAGATTAAAAGTGGATCCACCGTTTGCGGCTACTGCCGCATCCCAATCGCCCTTAAAGTCGCTACCATCTGAATCGGTTACATAAACAAGAAATTGATCACCAGAGGAAAAAATGGTGGCTTCCCCTTGGACATCAGCAGAATTGTTGTTGGCTACAATGGCAACAGTTGACCATCGATTGGTGATAAATGAAGGTGCAGGATTTAGCTCAAAATCAGTTGCTGTTTGGATGCTATTAGAGAGCGTTCCAGGTTCCCACTGACTGTTTGCGTTGCCCCAAACCAACGCTTGTCCGTCAGTAGGTGCCGCAACAGAGACATTAGAAAGGCCATCTAGTGTGGCTGAAATATCACTAATGTTGGTGATACGGCCATAAGCATCAACTTGAACTTGTGGGATAATGCCATCATTCCCATAGGTTCCTGCAGTAGCTCCTGACACATCTAAAGAAAGAGTTCTATCAGCAGTCAAATCCCCGCCACCAGTTAAACCTGTTCCAGAAATAACTTGTCTAGAAGATTCAGCTTTACCCGAATCAAGTTCGTTGATCGCATTTACAACATTAGATTTATCTGTGGTTGTTAAATTGCCGAGAGTTCCAATGTTAGCTTCATTGGTGGATGCCTTAGCATCAGCAGTGTTGGCAGTAGTCTGAGCTGCACTAGCATCTGACACACCCTGATTTGCTGTGGATTGTGCTGTGTCTGCTTCAATCTGAACTTCATTGATGGCGTTTACTATGGTGCTGTGGTCTGTTGTGACCAGACTAGCAAGGTCACCGATGTCACCATCATTCACCACACTTTGAGCCAAGGCGGCATCAGCAACTGTTTTAGTATCTGAAAGAGCCTTTGAAGTTGGGGAGGTTGTCTCCGATACGGAAGTGGTAGAATTGTCTAACTGAACAATACCAGCCTGAAATGTTGTGGCTGGTTGTAAGTTGACTTGGTTGACTGAATTCAACCTACCTTGGGGATCCACATCAATCAAGATGGTTTTATCTTGACCCCCATAAGATCCGCTTGACACCGAAGTATTTTCTAGTGAAATTGTGCTACTTGCGGACAAATCCCCTCCGCCCACAAGGCCAGTTCCGGCTTGGATACTGATAGACTTATCTGCTTTTTCTGAGTCTAATTCTTCAACTGCAGCTTGCACATTTGTTGATCCTACACCAGTAGTAGGAGTGAAAGTTACAAGATTAGCAGATGTAACTGGGTCTCCAAACTGAAGAACGTCCCATGAAGTTCCGTTATTTACAAGCCAGTTACCAGCGACCAATGCTGTTGTGGGAGCTGGAACAGTACCAATGCCATCCACAGTGACAATCACAAAGGTATTTGGAGCAGAAGATGGTAAAGGTGAGCCAGTTGATAACCCAGCGGTAGTGCCGCCAACGGTCACTGAACTCACTAAGTTAGTTGATGCGTTGTAAGTTCCACCATACACCAATGAAGTGTTAAGGTTATTGACTTTAGTATCAACTTCATCAATTGCAGCTTTAACATCACTAGAAACCAAACCAGTGCCAGATGCAAAAGTAACACCCGTGGCATCAACAGTGGTTGGCACACCAATCCAGGAAAAGCCATCCCACAGCTCCATGACTTGTGTTCCTGTATTAAAGAACAAATCACCAATAGTTGGGCCAGAAGGGCGCTCAGATATAAGGCCTGAATTAACACGTCCAGCGTTTATTATAGCCCATTCGCTACCATCCCAAATATATCCAATACCCAGAGTACCTGGACCCGTAGGAAACCAAACTATACCCGGAATTGGATTAACAGGTTCTGATCCTACAAAAATTCCTGTGGGTGTTCCCGAAAATGGAGGCTGTGTGATTGCTGCTGTGTATTGAACCCAACCCGTTCCGGTAACATATTGTAATGTGAACCCGTTATTAGGGTTTGTGAAAATTTCACCGTTTATAGGAGAATCTGGAAAATTTACTGGAATTGCCATTTAGAATAAGCCTCCGTCAGCGACAGTTGAAACGATTTCTTGCCATCCAGTCCCGGACCAAAAGTTTAGCTTACCTACATTAGCTAAACTATCTGTTGCAGTTGTATCCAGCCAAAGAGGCCATGAAGTTGAAGGTGCAGGTGCTACAGCAGCCGGAACAATGGGGTCTCTGGATGTACTAGCGGGAACCCATTGTTGCGAAGTACCATCATCATACCACACATTTAGTGATAAGTTAGCAGAGTCAAACCATAAGTCACCACTTGTAAGAGCGGTTCCTGTTGGCCTAGTAGTTGGGGCCACAGCGGCCACTTGTACCACAGGCCCCGAGTCGTTAATATAATTGTATAATTTCCAAGTCAAACCATCTGAAATGATCCAATCACCAACCTTTGCATAACCAGTCGGCACATTACCTAAGCCGCTAAGTTGCCCTTCATCAGCTATAATAAAGTAGTGTCTTTCGGTAGCGTCCGTAGGAGCTGGTAAAGCCCCTAAAGTATATCCTTCACGAGTGCCCGAAGCACTAACAGAAGAAATAGCGTCGGAAGCAGGACTAAACTCACCAACGTACTGTGTCCCTGAAGAAAGTTGGGTAATAACTTGGTTTAGTTCATTGATTGAATTGACGAGACTATCTTGTGCTGTAGTGGTCAAGTTAGGAAGAAAACCGAGAAGTTTGTCCAACTCTTTTATAGCCTGGTCTTTAGTTACAACCGCCGGAAGTATCCCTGCCAAATTACTACCAGCGTCTGGCGTAAAATCGTCAGAAAGTAAAACTTTCGTAAAACCTTTTCCAGGAGCCAAAACCTCACCAGTTGACATTGAAGTGATTAAAGATTGTGGAGTGAGGTCTGTTCCAAGATAATCTCTACGCTCATTACCGCCCGTACCGACAAACATGTCGATGGCATAACTAGAGTTAGCAGCGTTAAGAGCATTATACAAGTTAAAGGCTATTTGCCCACTTTCCATATTCACAGGCACTTGTGCTTGTGTTACGCTTCTTAAATGAAGAAGGTTAACTAATGGGTATGTCGTTGCCATAAGGTTTATCAGATAAGTGTGGCGAAACTAATCCAGGCTGTCCCATCCCAGAAATATAGTGAAGGCCCTGTGCTATCATACCATTGGTCGCCAGGGACCAATGCATCTCCATTTGCTTTAGTAGTGGGAGCTGCCGCAACAGACTGAAATTCTATTCTACCGGTTGATGCCCAAACAGCCCCATCCCAAACTTCAAGTTTTGAGCTTAAAGTGTTGTAACGAATTGATCCGGCAAGTGTAGCTGAGACCGCAACAGTTTGATCGGGGAGGATTAACTCAGCATTCCCTGTTGAGCCAGATTCAAATCGAATTTTAGCACCTGAAATTATCAGGTCGCCATACATTGTGTCTCCGCTTAGCTTCATGCTACGAAGATTAAAACGGACCCAACCCTTACCGTTAACTAAAGCCTCACCGGCTAATCCGCCTGCAATGGTAGCATCCGCTGTTAGATCAACGCCGTCCTCGGCCACTCGATCATCCCCCCCAG
>WLWF01003036.1_pt1 | contig 11417 bp, 3 predicted proteins | sample 6718331 | NCBI WGS metagenome assembly WLWF01 (sample SAMN12718692, study PRJNA515312) | sponge metagenome | isolation source: marine sponge | host: Mycale hentscheli | place: New Zealand: South Island, Marlborough, Capsize Point | collected 2003-05-01
CTGCCAGAAGACAGCAGGAAATATTAACGGGCAGTCAGTATTCAGCGAATATGCCGCCGCAGGGTTACCGCCCCGGATTTCAACCAGAGTATCTGTACTTCGGAGATCCTCGTTATCAAGATTATGCGGCTCTTCTTCCGGGGGTATATGGCAATGACTATCAGTCTCTCGGCGCTCCCGCCCCAGTACCTGTTGGCGCTCCCGCCCCAGCACCTGTCGGCGGTGTAGACCCTGCAACCGGGCTTCCCTTGTATACTGGAGGTGATCTAAATTTTTCTCAGGCCGATATAGAAAATGCAATGGATCTTATTATATCCGGCCAGTACGACATCAATTCTCTGGCATCTCAGCTCGGTGTGCCACAGGATGTCGCTTATAACTTATACAATCAACATCTGTCTGAAAGCTATGGTGTGGGAGCATTTGATCCTAGCGTCAGTGATTTAGATGACTCTGTATTGCAGCGATATTATGGAATAGCAGATCAATACGGTTATAGTCCAGAGCAGATTGCTAGGGTGTTTGGCACCCCTCTTGATAGGACAAGATCGTACTTGACTGATCAATATTTTGGAGGAATTCCGGTAGATCAAGACTATACCTCTGACGAAGCGCAACAGGTCTATGACCTATATGCATCTGGGCGTATGGGAGTTAAAGGAATATCTAATTACTTTGGTATTCCAGAGAGTGAGGTTGGGAGAATACTGGGAGAGATAGAGGGAGCTGGCGGGTCAACCGCTGGGATTGTTGGTGCTGCCTCAACTCCATCTAACACTGATCAAAGTATGCAGCAAGTTGCTGCTGGCAGCGTGGGTTCTACCACGGCATCTGCTGAGGACGTGAGAAACACTGACAGATCCAGCGGAGCTGTTACCTCACAGGAAGACACTGAGGGGCAGCGCGTCAACCCTATCACCACAGCTATGGATTTATACTCTTCTGGCGTTGAGATTCCTGCTGATCAAGTCAAAGAGACCCTTGAGTATGCACAAGCAAGAGGTATCTCCTACGCACAGCTAGACCAGATGTTTGGCGCCCCTGCTGGTAGCGCACAGGATGCAGCCGCCGTTCTGGGTATGGCTGCTAGTGCTGGCGGTATTGTAGGTATGGCTAAGGGTGGAAAGTTCCCAGACCTCAGTGGTGACGGAGAGGTCACTCAGGAAGACATCCTGATGGGCCGAGGCGTAATTGAAAAGGCTGAAGGTGGATTACTTTCTGGTATAGCTAGTATGTTTGAGAAGGAAGAAAAACCTAACCCACAGGGCGGTGCTTTGCTGACCGAGACCGAAAGCTATCTGGAGGCCCAAAGGACATTGGGAGACCCAGATTCAAGCGATAGAGATAAGGCGTTTGCCAGAGACACGTTAGAGACTCTCAAGCCTGAGCAGCAAGGCGGAAATATGGATATTAACTCCTTCTCCGAGATGATGCAGCAGGTGGACAAGATCCTTGGCGCGACTAAGAATATGCAGGAGGGCGGCTACATTGATCGAGACCAGCTAGACAGTCTTATATCAATGACTCGTGATGCAATCCTTGGTGATGCCGAGAACGCTGATCAGATCATACAAGCCTTCATCTCTGTGTTTGGTCAGGAAGCTTTTGAAGAGCTTAGAGACCAAGTCCTTCAGTCACAGGTTCCTGACGCACAAACAGAGGGCATGATTGAGGGTTCTGGTGGCGGTATGGATGATGAAGTTATGGGCATGATCGGCAACCAGCAAGGTGTGGCCGTGTCTCCCGGTGAGTACATCATCCCCGCTGACGTAGTTTCCTCTCTTGGCGATGGCAGCAGTGATGCTGGCGCTGACAAGCTAGACACAATGCTGGATGATGTCAGGATGGCTAAGACAGGCCGTACCATTCAGCCCGGTAAGATCGATAACAGGGTTATGCCTTCATGAGCTTACTGGTTAAACAGATCCTACCGCAGGACATAAGTTCTGTTTGGGATACTGTTGAGCCATTTATAGAGGACGCATTAAAGAAGGGTACGGAGAGCGAAGACTACTCTCTAGACTACAGCTCTTCTCACATCCAGCTCTACTTATCTAAGGGAGAATGGATGCTTTTAGTAGCAATGGATTCAGATGGCCTGATTCGAGGCTGTGCCACTGTTGCTTTCATTAACTACCCTATGCACAGGGTAGCTTTTATTACTGCTATTGGCGGCAAATTGATATCAAATAAAGAGACATTTGATCAAATGAAAATTATCCTTAACAAGTTCGGAGTGACAAAGTTACAGGGCTATGCCCGTAAGTCTGTCGTGAGACTCTGGGAGCGTTTTGATTTCAAGCCGGTTAATACTCTGATCGAGGTGAGAATATAAGATGTCTTTGGGCGGTGGCGGCGGTACAAATACCGTACAACAAACTATACAAGAGATCCCAGAACAGTTAGCTCCCTATTATGACGAGCTAATGGGTCGGGGTACGTTTCAGTCTTTACAACCATACACTCCTTACCCTTATAAAAGACTGGCTGAGTTCTCTCCATTTGAACAACAGTCTATGGCAGGGATTGGTGCGCTTGCTCGGACAGGAACGCCAGAGGCTATGCAGACTGCTATAGAAGGTAGTCAGTATGTTGCTTACAAAGATCCTTATGCTGAAGCGATCAGGCAAGATCCAATCACTGCGGCTATGGTCAACACAATCTCTGCTGCCCAGCCAGAGCAGGTTGGTACGCTGGGTGATGTTGGAACTTATCAGACCTATATGAGTCCCTATCAGCAGCAGGTCACTGACATTGCGAAGCGGGAAGCAATGCGATCTTCTGAGATTCAGGGTTCAGATATGGCCCAACAAGCAGCTCTTGCGGGAGGTTTAGGTGGCTATAGGGAAGCCATCATGCAGGCCGAAAGAGAGCGCAATTTGGGCCAACAATTGAGCGATATTCAGGTTCAAGGTAGTCAGCAGGCATTTGATTCTGCTCAAAGGGCGTTTGAGGCTGACAGAGCCGCCAGAGAGTCCGCTGCACGATTAGGCATAGCAGGGTACGGCGCGTTACAAGCAGACATTGGGCAACGCCTTGGAGCTGCACAGATGGGTTCTGATTTGGCATCTCAGGGTCAGGCTATGGAGCTTACTCGGTTGAACGAACTGGCCCGTGCTGGTCAGCAGCAGAGAGGTCTGTTGCAACAGAGCTACGATATTGGCTATCAGGACTTCCTGCGCCAGCAAGCATTCCCTGTGGAGCAGTTGTCTCTCTACAGCAATCTGGTCAGAGGTATGCCTATGCAGCCGGGAACCACACAAATTCTCTATGGGCAGCAGCCCACAATGGCACAGCAGTTGCTCGGCAGTGGCATAGCCGCCGCTGGTTTATATGGGGCAACTCGTTAGGAGATAGAATATGTATAACATCCTTGAGGTTGAGGATAAGATCAAGGGCTTGCCGGATCAGGCATTGATGAGAGAAGCTCAGTTTCCTAGCGGTGATGTGCCGCAGTTTCTTGTTGTTTCAGAATTGCAGCGCCGGAATGAGATGCGTAAGTCCTACGCAGCTATGCAGGAACCATCTCAGACTGTTCCGGTTGCCCAACAGGTAGTGGCGGAGGCAGGTCAGGGTATTGCTGGCGTTGTGGGCGGCAATGCTTTGCCTGTTTCTGCTCCTATGCAAGCACAGACCCCGATGGCCCCACCTATGCAGTCCTCTATGCCAGCTCCTATGCAGCCTCCTATGCCAAGCCCTCAAGCCCCTTCTGGGATAGTGGGTATGAATTCTGGTAGACGAGTTCCAACAACTACCAGCAATATGGTTGCTGCTGTAAATGCCGCTATTGAAAGTCTTAATTCTCAAGGGAGGGATTACACAGTCTATTCTCAAGGCGAGCTACGAAGGATGGGTGAAGAAATACTTGGCACAAATACTGTCCCCTCTTTAGTCAGTCAAGGATTTAGAGAGTTTCGCCCAGATCTTGGCGCGGATTATGAATTAGAATCAATGGATTATGGTCTTTTTAGTTATGATCCTAGCAATCCTTTCAATAGAGCAAAGGATGCAATTGCAAGTATGGCTGCACCCAGTGGCGCTCAATCAGCTTCTCGCGATATAGAGTCAGAACAAAGGTCTAAACTAGGCGAGTACGCCACACAAACAGGGCAGCCAATAAGGAAATACATTAGAGAAGACGAAGGTCTTGGTACTCTAGGGGAAGTTTTAATGGGTGGTTACAATTTGATGGGTAACTATCTTGGCAGTATTGGCCCTTCAGAAAACTTACTAGATCAGCCGACTGAGTCTCAAGTATATACCGGAACTATTGATAGAAGCGGTAGCCCTTCAGTTGTAGATGATGTTGCTGTTCAATCTGGACAGATTGACACTGAAGATTTAATAGACCAATCAGAGTTAGGCTCTATGAGGACTGCTCTTTTGGGGGAATCCCCGTCTTCAAATGTTGATCCTATAAATATTAATATGCCTGCTCTTTCAGGCTCTCAAAGTCTTGCTGGATTTAATATCCCTGCTGGTAGAGCGGTCACTACCGATATCTCAAAGCTTATTGATAAGGAAATCTTTGGCGGTACTGGGCAGATATCAGCCGATGATATTGTATCGGGTTTGACCCGTGGCGCTGGAGACATAGAGCTTCCTGCTGGGGCAGACTTTGCCAGCATAGCTAAGGCCCGAGCAGGAAGATCTGAAGCTGCATCCACTAGAATGGAAGAACTAATTCAGTCCATACAAGATAAAGCTAAATCGGATGCTCTCAATATGGCACTTGTAAACATAGGTGCTGGGATTGCTAGTGGAGACTTGGCTGGCGGTCTCGATAGGGCAGGCTCTGTTGCCGGTCAAATATCTAGCGATGCAAGAGATGCAGCTCGCGCTCTTGAGCTTCAGCAAATTACAATGGCTGAAGAGGGCGCAAGATCAAGTGAAGACATACAAATGCAAGAAGCTCTCAGTGACTTGCAGAGGTTTTCTGTTGAGCAGGGTATTGCTAAGGATGAAAGAGATTACAATCTTGGTCTCATCAGAACTAGAATTGAAGCTGACCTTGGTCTTAGAAAGCTTGCGGCAGATCTTACTCAGTCTGAAAACATCAGTAAGAGAAGTGTTCTTAGCTTAATTAGCGATGTAATCAAGGAAGAAGCGGAAGCAGCAGAGAATGTTGGAGAGCCATATGATGCTGCATCTAGGGCGCTTACTCTTTATAATCCTTTTGCAGGATTGTTTGGTCTGGACTCTCTATCCACAGCAGAACTTAACAACGCTCTTGCTCAAATGGGGCCACAGTCAGCAGTAGAAACTGACCCTGCTGATTTAGAATCTGCGCTTGATAGTTTTATCTCTAGATAATTAGATGAAATTTGATTACGAAAAAGCAAGAGAGGCAGGTTACAGCGATCAGCAGATCGCAAGTTTTCTGTCGCCCAAAGTAAACTTCAACTTGGAAGACGCTCTCTCTTCTGGCTATCAGTATGAGCAGATAGTTCCTTTCTTGGTAAACAAATTTGGCGTGGATGATACGAGTGTCCTCGGGCAGATTGCGGAAACAGCAAAGGGCGTTCCTCGTGGCTTTGCTAATACCTTTCTTAGTGCCGGAGAAGGTCTTGCTGAACTGTCAGATGCGGCTGCTAACTTCGTTGGTTATGAAGACCTCATAGATTCAGGCGAAGAGAATGAGTTGGTTCGCCTTGCAAGAGAAGGCAAGGATTATATCAACCAAACTCTGGGTGCAGACGAGCGTTATGAAGACAAATGGCTGACCAAACTTGGTGATGCTGTTGGTTCTTTTGCTGGGTTCTTTGTACCCGGCGGTGCGCTCAAGGCTGTGGGTGCTGGCTCCAAGCTTATCGGGGGTTCAAGCCTTGCCTTGGCTACAAGCTCTGGTGCTGGAGAGCAGGCACAAAGAATACAGATGGCTCGTGAGCAGGGCATTGAGGTCAGTCAGGATCAAGAAGACAAGGCTATTGGTCTGGGCGGATTAATTGGAACCAGCGAGGTTCTTGCTCCTCTCAGTGTGCTCAAGAAATTTAGAAGACTGCCAGACAAAGAGGCAGATACTTTATTCTCTAAACTGGCTGGTGCTGTAAAGACGGGCCTTGCTGAAGGCACTCAGGAGGCCACTGCTGGCGCTTTGCAAAGTGCGGTAGAGAAGTATACATACAACGAGAACCTGCCCCTTGGCGAGACTCTTTATGACCAAGTCATAGAGGATGCAAGTCTGGGCGGCGCTGCTGGTGTAATAGCCGACCTTGCTTTGGGCAGCTTTGCCAGAAGGGTGAGGAGCGGTGCTGCAACTGAGGCAGAATTTGAAAGAGAAAGACAGTTACGCGCAGAGGAAGAGGCGCGTATTGCGGAAGAACGCCAAGCAGTATCAGACTATATAGCGCAAGAAGACAGAACAAACGCTGAGGCTGTAGTTAATGCTGAAGAAACTCTTATGCTTCCTGCGCCAACCCCAGTTGATCTAAGAACTGACGAGGATCAAGTTGGGTATGCCAGCAATATATCTAATAGTCTGAACTACAATTTCCCCACTGCCACATCTTTTAGTTTTAGAACAAACGAAATCGCTGACCCAGAAACTGGCGAGATTACTGGCGCTAACTACATTATCGTTGATGATCTTGGTAACACTTACGGCGCTTCTCCTATCACTACCAGAGAGGCGGCGGCTACAGTTGCTGGTAGATTAAACGACAAGCTTCTTGACCGAACTCTGAGTCGTTCTATACGAGACACTCTAGAAACTTCCCCCACTTCCTATGATCAGAGGGCCACTGAAACCTTGCTTCGTGTAGGTAACAGGGTTCTGAATCCCAGATCAAACCTGATCACAGATGTTGAGCTTAATTCGGCAGCTACAGAAACTATTGATCCTCGTGTCGAAGAGGATAGGAGAAGGCTCTACATAGAATCTCTGCCTCTTGATCAGGCTCTTTACTATTTGCAGCAAGGGCCACAGCAGAACAGGGCTAAGAGCAAGGCTGAGATGATGCGCCTGCTGTCTCCAGCTCAGAGGATAAATCTTCGCAGACGAGATCAAGGTCTACCAGAGACCAAGTTCTTTACCGTTCAAGAGGCTAGGAGGGAGCTGAAGGATTCTTTCGGCAACCTAGCCAATAAGAAGTTTGAGTCCCCGGAAGTCAGGGAGAAGATTGATCAGCTACAAAATGCTAGGACTTACATAAACCCAGAGATAAGTAAGAACATTACTCCGGCACAGATACAGAAGCTGCTCAACGAAAAGAACATTGCCTCAGACATAAACAGCCCAGAGATAGATGCTCTGGCGCGTAGCTTTGTTGGCGTTAAGTCTGTCGCTGACATGAATGTTGGTGACCGCAGAGTATTTTTCAAGAAGATACAGTCCCTCCCTCGCCTAGACGATTCTACCAAACTCCCTGTATTCCAGCTTAAGCCGTTCACTAACGCACAGTTTGTGGCGTCCGTTGAAGCTGTCAATACAACAGGCGATTTCAGCAACGAGACTATAGCTGAAGCCGCGCAGATAAAGCCCGATGATCCTAGATATGAAAACAAAATCGAGTCGATCAGGAAGGAACTCCGCAAGCAGAGAGTAATCCGAAGCGGCAAGGTTCCTGTCTATGACAGAAGGATCAAGGCTGAAGCAGAGCAGATCCCCTTGGTAGAAGAGGTTGACACTGTCGTTGAGGAAGAGATTACCCCAGAGGTTGTGGAAGAAGCCGAAGTTCAGGTGGTAAGCCCTGATGTTCTGGAGAGAATACAGTCAAGCCTGAAAAGCTATCTTGACACGAAAGGTCTTAGAGAAGTTGGCGTCAATGTAGATTACGCGCTCAGAAACGTAATGATGGATGCTGATGGAAACCTTCGATACGGAATCCGAAGGCGTAAGCTTGTCGATGAGTATGAGTCAGCCCCTCAAACAGAGCTTGATACAGTCTTTATTAAAGAAGAACTTGCTGAAGATTCTGCCGAAGGGTTCTACTCCCGCGACATGAACCAGATATTCCTAGCTGCTGATAGGCTTGCGAACTTTGAGGGCATGACCGAAGAGCAAATGCAGTCTGAGCTGGCGTCCATTCTCAACCACGAGATGGTACACGCAATGCGTAACCTAGATCTCTGGACTGAGAGTGAGTGGAAGATACTCAGCAATGCCGCTGCTAAGATGAAAAATAGTAACGGGCAGACATATCTTGCTGAAGCCCAATCCCTCTATGGCGACAAGATTCCCAGCATACAGGTTGAGGAATCTGTTGCTAACCTTATACGAGGCACAATTAACGGTAACACTAAGCTTGGCGGCAAGCCTAGAAGCTTGATCAACAAGATGGTCAACTTCTTTGAGAGGATCAGAAACTTTTTACGAGGCTCTGGTTACAGAAGTTTCAATGACATTCTTTCTGACATCGAGTCTGGTGTTGTTGGCGGCAGAGAGAGGGGAGTTGTCAGGACAGCAAGGAGAGCGCAAGAAGAAGCTGAGTTAGAAAATTTCTGGAATGCTGACTCTGACATTTTGTATTCAAGAACTAAAACGCCCAAGAAGACTCAGAAAGCCTACAAGTTATTCAGAATAGATCCTAATGATCCGGGTAAATTGTTTCCATTATATGTAGATTCTAAGACTCCTGTTCCTACGAATAAGTGGGTAACAGCCACAGATGGTGGATACAGTTTTCTTTCTGAGAATGGTAAGCGGTATACCCCAGCTAAGACAGGAGTGTCTAGGCCAGTAAGTAAGAAAGTTGCAAAGGAAGCTTACAAACTTGGTTATGTTAAAAATCCTAATGTAAAAACAATTACCGCTGTAGCCTATCGTCCGGGCTGGCACTCTGGAGATCTTCCATCATCTCAGCATATAGGTGGCATCAGCGAGAACTCTGTTGGGAGAAGGAAAGACTTTAGACAAAACGATCAGGTATGGGCAGAGATAGAAGTTGCTGACGATAGGTCTGATTATTGGCAGGACTTAGCTAACTCAAGAGCATCTACTGTAAGGTCTGGCCCTAGAAGAGGGATGCTTAATCTTGGTGAGGCTCATTTAACTAACGAAGGTGAAATTCCAAAGGGTGGTTACTACAGATATAAAACTAACCCAGAGATGGAGGGCAACTGGTTAATTAGCGGCGAGATAAAAATTAACAGAGTCCTGTCTGACGCTGAGGTAAAGAAATTAAATAGAGATGCTGGCAGAACACCTGATTTACCAAGAATAAAGAAAGGTTTAGGCAATAAGTCAGGCCCAAGGTTGGACTCTAGAGATGTTCTTTATTCTAGAAAGTCTGCACCCGCATTAGATAAAGCTGTAAGCAACATATTCCCCACTGCCAAGAGAAGACAGGTAGATCCTACGGAGACAGTTCTTGTTAGCGACTTTCAAGAGTACATGAAGGACGCTCCGTTTAAAAAGAATATGGAGATCGTCAAGGGCTATGATGATCTTCGCAAGGATAGAAATCTTAGAACTGACGAACAAAAGGCTCTTGCTTTTGTAGATCATATTAAGAACAACCTTCTTTACTTGTTTGACTCTGTGCCTCCTGATGTTCGCACTAGATCTGCAAAGTGGTATGAGGGCGCTAATAAATTGATGCAGAACCTTGCCGACAAGCACGGCATAGACCTGTCTCAAGCGTCTGCTCTTGCTGCTAATCTCTCTCCACAGAAAGATTGGTACATGAACGCCAGCCTTGCAGAGAGAACTGCGGATATATTCTTTGAGAAAGCTGACGAAACTTTCACTCCAGAGATGGAGAAGAAAGCGAAAGAACTCTACATAGATGGAAAGGCTGTTTCTGCCTCGAAGAAAAAGATTAATCAGAAGGTTCTAGATGGGATCAAAGGCAAGTCTTTGTCTGATCTTATAGCTGAAGATGCCCCTCCTGTCATGCAGGCTATGTGGATTCGTACTTATGATCAAACATATAACAGTCCAAGCTATCGAATTGTTTCTCCAGAGGGTGATTACCTACAGTACGCACAGAAAAAGGACGGCACTAATTCCCGTATTGCGTGGGGATCTTTTACTGAGATAGCAAAAGGTATCAAGGCTTTGCTAGATCCTGACATCAAGTCTGTTTCAACCAGCCTTGGTGAGGCTAACAAAGTAAGAAACTTCTACAACAATATCTATGACCCTTCTTCAGAGCTGGGTTTTGTAACGATAGATACTCACGCAGTTGGCGCTGGTCTACTACGCCCGGTCAGCGGTGATTCAGATCAGGTGAGCGCAAACTTTGGAACTCTTAAGGGTTCTTCTAACAGCTCTATTACTGGATACCGTGGACTCTATCCTTTCTACGAGGAAGCTTACAAGCAGGCAGCATCAGAGCGTGGGGTTCTTCCGAGGGAGATGCAGTCTATAACTTGGGAGGCTGTGCGCGGTCTATTCTCTCCATCATATAAAGCCAGTGACAAGAATGTTGAGTTTGTCAATGATGTCTGGAGAGATTATAATCGTAAAAAGATTGATCTCGATGAAGCCAGAGAGAGGATATTAAATCATGCCGGACGTATCACAGATCCCGATTGGACAAGATCCGATAGTGGAGAGCTTGCAGAAGATGCAACTTCCAGTTACGAGAGCCAACTACCTAGCACTGGCGTACCCGGACAGACCGGACAACTACCCTCTGGAGGCGGAAGAAGAGGCGATGTTGCCGCCAGAACTACAGAAGAATCAAGCGTCCTAGCGGCGCAGAAATCTGAGGCAACAAACAAAGAATCGCAAAGACTCAAGGTCAGGAATCATGTTGATGTTCTTGAGTCCAGAAGATCCCCCGGCTCCGTGGCATCCGCCACTACCTACGAAAACCTAAAGACAGAAGCAGAGAACAGGGCGTACAACGCCGGTGACTATGCTTCTCCTATGTCTTTTGAGACTCCAACTTACACCTACCAAGAGGCCGGTCTATCTGGGCCAGCCCGTGGCTTCCTGTATCAGGTGGCCGACAAGTTGCTTGGCCTTAAGATGGTTGAGGATTCTATCAACCGCAACAGAAGGAAGGCGGGGCAGAAAGAGATACCTACCCTAGCGTCCCCTTACAAGGGCGAGGAGCGCGTTGCTGGCATAGTTGGTGGTAAGGTAAGGGGCTTTGATTTAAATGAGCTACAGCCTTTCGTACAGGCTATGGTTGATAACGATGTCTCTCGAAAAGAGATGGATGATTTTCTAATCCTGAGACACGCCATTGAGCGCAACGCCAGAATCAGGAGTATCAACCCTGCTATCAGAGAAGCCGGGGCCGGGATGCTAGATGGGCAGGCGCTGACTGACAGCTACGTCAAGTCTAAGATGGCGTCCCTCTACGGTATGGAGTGGAACGATGCGACCCGATCTTGGAAAGGCGGCAATGCCAGAGCGCAAGTTCTGAACTCTCTTGCCAGCCGGTTTGATACCTTCACTCAGGGTACTCTAAAAGAGCTGCGTGATGGTGGCCTGATCTCCGCTCAAGACTTCAATACCCTGTCCA
>WLWF01003037.1_pt1 | contig 11409 bp, 6 predicted proteins | sample 6718331 | NCBI WGS metagenome assembly WLWF01 (sample SAMN12718692, study PRJNA515312) | sponge metagenome | isolation source: marine sponge | host: Mycale hentscheli | place: New Zealand: South Island, Marlborough, Capsize Point | collected 2003-05-01
GCTGACAGACTGAAGATTAGTCTGACACTCCATAAGTCAGACGCCAATAATTCAGATCCTAACTTCATTGTTCTTGCTAACATTGTCAATGGTGAAATCCTTGGCAAACCTGGTGAGACAGTCAAGTGGGATTGGTTGTATGACATCCTTGCAAGAAGAACCTTTGATGAGTCAGGTGACTACATCATCACTGAGTTTGCAACCAAACCTTATGAGTATTGGAATAATGATACTGTTGATGGTATCAACAATCCAGATTCAGATGGTCTCTTCCCTGCAGTTCCTGGTTCTGGATCCACAGACAGACTTACTCCAGAACAGGCTGATAATTATTATGCCCTGAGAATTGATCCTGGTGCCGCTTACGTTCAGGGTTATCAAGTTGGATTTAGAAATCCTGTTTATCTTTACAGTACGAAGTCCAGAGACACTAATTTTAGAAACAACACCCTGACTCAAATCACTGAGGGTTATAACGTTACAGTAACCAACCTCAGTGGCACACCTGATTTCGCCAACATTGCTGGTGATGGTACATCACTTGCTTTTGATGACATCATCCTTTATCGTAACTTCACTGATGGTTATGTGGGTGAGGGCACTGATGGTTCTAATCGTCCTCTGAACCTTGGTAATGCTCCTTGGCAGACATTCCACGTCATTACAGATAATGACATTGGTTCTGCTGCAACTGGATTGACTGAGGTTTATAAGGAAGGCAACTCTGCTGTTATCCAAAGCACAACTCCAATTATTCGTGGAGCTCAGGTTGGTAATGGAACTGTTCTAATCTCCACACCAATCAAGGCACGTCCTGCTGGTGTGTTATCACCACGTTATCTGACACCTAATCAAAGAATTGATGTTGGTGGTGGATTCTTTGGTTACAACTCCACCTATAACATGGGTGTGATGACATCCACTTACTTCACTGAGATTTCAGTGGTTGGTGTCACCAACGACACGACTGAGTGGATTATTGGTAACAGTGTTAGAGGTGAATCCTCTGGTGCATTTGGTGTTGTTGAAGAGGGTTCAGACGTCAATGTTTTGATTCTTTCTAACATCATTGGTGTGTTTGAGGCAGGAGAAGAGATTATTCAAGGAGATAAGGTTTCAAGAATCTACAGAGAAGGTGAGGTTATTGGTTTCCAGTTCACAGATAAAGGAACAGGGAACAACACCATTGACTTATCTTCTGAGACTTCTATCAAAGTTACCGCCATTGGTTCTGAAATTGAACTAACGGTTGCTGCTGGTGACATCACCGTCAACGCAGCATCCATTGAAATCACAGATGTGGGTTCTGAGAAACTGAGAGACTTCCCTTATCCTGAAGGTACGGTTCTGAACACCAGAATCAATTATGAAGTCACCACTGTTCCTAGTGGAGTCAAAGGTTATGCCCTAAGCAGAACTCCAATTCTGTCAAACACACTGACACTGACTAAGGCATTCTACTCAACCCTGGCAGACGTCAATGACTTCTCTGCTGACATCTCCGTTCAGAATAACGTAGATGCTGAGATTCTGGATGTGGCAAACGGTTCACTGTTCAGTGGAACAATTAGAACCAACAGCATTTCTTGTGATAACTTCTCTGGTGATCCTTCTGAACAGTTGGTTGCTGGTGATGTTGTTACCTTCGTGGATGACGCTGGACGATCTGTTAACAAAGTGGTTTCCTTCGTCACCAAACCAATTGGTTATGGATCACTGAGAAGTAAGTCAATCATTTACTTCACAACCACACTTCCAAATGGTGTTACAGGTAAGACTGTTCAGAGAATTAGATTGAGAAGTAAAGGTTCACCAGAACAGAACCTTCTCTTCCAACTTCCACAAGATGTGGTTTCTTCCTTGGAGTCAGATCCAAGCACGACACAAATCAATTATCAGGTCCTCAGAGAGTTCCTCATCAACGTTGAAAGTGGAGCGACTCAGTTTGCTCTAACGACTAATAAGGACAATGAGACTTTCATTGGTGACACCAATAAGACAACCATTGTTATTGCTGAGAACCTCTCCACTCCAACTGATCCTTCCAGATTAGAAGGCAGAAACCTCACCACAACAAACATTGATGTGGGACAGGATAATGGACGTAAAGTTGTTTACACCCTTCCATTCGCTCTGAGTGATTCAGTTACCATCAAGGTAATTGCTCCTGTGTTCATTGTCAACGCTAAAGCAAAGAGAAAGATTATCAGAGAGAAACAGGAAGTTGAACTTGTCGTTACAGAGAACAACAAGAACCTGATTTCCCTTGGTAAGGCAGACATTTACAGAATTCGTAACATCTTTCAGGGAGATCAAGATATCACTGATAATTACGTCATTGACACTGGTGCAAGAGATAACGTTTATGACATTGGTAACATTCAACTGAAACCTGGTAGACCACCAGCAATTGGAACAATCAAAGTTCTCTTTGATTATTTTGAACACTCTGATGATGGTGACTTCTTCTCTGTTGACTCTTACACAGATGATCAAGGAGTTGGATTCAAAGCAGTTCCTGTTTATGTTCCAATCTCTGGAATTCCAAATGGTTCAGATTTGAACTCCAACACTCTGATTCAACTCAGAGATTACATTGACTTCCGTCCAATTGTCAACACGACTGGAACCACACCTTCACAGATTGCTGCAATCACTGATGGTGTTGATTCTCAGGGTTCACATAACTTTAGAGATTCCTCTAATGGTGGTAATGGTTTCGTTCCTCGTCTTCCCATTCCTGGAACTCAGTTCCAATGTGACATTGAGTACTACAATGGAAGATACGATTCAGTCTTCTTGGAATCTAGTGGTTCTTTGACAATGGTGAAAGGTGTCTCTGATGACAACCCACAACCAGTTGGTGATCTGGCATCTGCCATTCGTCTTTATGATATCTATCTGCATCCTTACACGTTTGCAGCAAAGAACATCAACATCAAGAAGTTCAACTACAAGCGATATCGGATGAAGGACATCGCTGCCATTGACAGGAAGATTGATCGTCTTGAGAAACTGGTCACTCTGTCTATCTTGGAACAGTCAGCATTGAACGTTTCTGTTAGAGACTCTGTGACTGGTTTGGATCGCTTCAAGAATGGTATCGTGGTAGATACCTTTAGAGATCACAGTCGTGGAGATGTGGGTTCTGCGCAATATCGTAACTCAGTTGATGGTGATAACTCACACTTACGTTCACCATTCAGAAAAGATCAAATCACTCTGGAAGATACCGCTCAGACTGATTTGGACAGAGACTCCAATGCTTACGCAGTCAACAATGGTGTTGCAACTGTTGGATTTGACGAACGTAAGTTCATCACGATGGAGACTGCCGCTGGTGACATGATTGCCACCAGGTGGATCAACCTTCAGCCTTACACAGTCTTTACCTATGATGGTAACCTGGAACTGACACCTCAGATTGACACCTTTGAGGACATCACCAGACTTCCTGACTTGGTGATTGAAGACAACTACCTTTATGACGCCATGGTCAACTTGACTGGTGAGATGAAGGATGCTGGTATTGGTACCAAGTGGGGTGACTGGGAGACAACAGATTCCAGCACAAGAAAGACTGACAGTACTGTCATTCGTAACAGTAAGGACAACCCCAATGCAACTGCTAACGCATTGAACACCTTAGACATTCTGGGTGTGGATGTTGGATTCACTCAGTGGTCTGAAGAAGTGATTGGTAATGGTGGAAGACCACCATTGAGAGTGGACACTTACACCACCACGACGACTGAACAAAGAGAACAGACACAGACATCCATCAACGTCAACACTGCTGCCGTTGAAGATACCTCTTATGGTGACAGAGTGGTAGATGTCCAGTTGGCGAAGACGATGAGAACCATCCCAGTCTTCCTTCAGGCATACAGACTGAAACCCAACACTCGTTATTACGCATACTTTGATAACATTGATGTTTCATCCTGGGTTTCCATTGATAACACAACCAATGACTTCCCTGATGGTAAGAGTCGTTACTCTGGGGCACCCAACAGTAACCCCAAAGGATTTGGTTACTCATTGATGTCTGATGACGTTGGCACATTGACTGGTGTTCTTCTTATTCCTAACGGACGTCCACCTGTTGCAGAACAAATCTTCAAAGATGTTGAAAGTGTTGAGTATGTAACTTCAGGTCCAACTCGTTCCTTTACAACTGGAACCAAGACACTGAGAATCACATCAGAGGTTGACAACCGTAGAGATCCTTCTTTGATTGAAGGATTTGCAGAAGCAGACTTCGTTTCAAGTGGAGTTCTGGTTGACAAGCAAGAGACTGTGGTTTCCACAAGAGTTCCTGGATTCTCTCACACAACTGAGGTTATTGCCACAGACACAAGAGTTACTGAGACCACATCACAGGAAGCAAACTACTTTGACCCTGTTGCTCAGACTTTCTTGATTGATGACACGAACCCAGATGGTGTGTTTGCAACATCTCTGGATGTCTTCTTCAAGACGAAAGACAGAACACAAGGTGTTGAGGCTTATCTGGTTTCCACTGATGGACAGGTTCCAACAGAATCCATTCTTCCACACTCCAGAGTTCAGATGTCCTCTGACACAACTCTAAGAGTGGTTTGTAACCTTGGTTCTGGAACTGCTTACACTCTACCAGCAGGAACAACCGTCACTGGACAGACTTCTGGAGCAACAGGAACAATCAAATCTGATGTTATCTTCAATAATTCCACAGTTGATTCTTCTAGAAACGTTTCCAATCACGTTTATAACGTCCTCTTGGACAACTACCTGAATGAATTCCTTCCTAATGAGATTATCGTCCCAAGTGTGACACCAGTGGTAGATCACACATTCACAATTGCTGGTGATGAGTTTGAAATCACCAGAGTTGATTTGAAGACTCTTGGAACTGGTTACACCACAGGAACCATCAACTTCTCTGCTCCTGATCTTCCAGGTGGAACGGTGGCAACAGGAACAGTGAAGGTTGCACAAGGTAAGGTTTATCAGGTAACAATCACTAATAAGGGTTCAGGTTACACCTCTGTTCCTTCTGTCACCATTGGTGGAGATGGATCTGGAGCAAGTGCTTTAGTCAGAGTGAAGGAGAGTGTTAGAGCAGTTTCAATGGGTGTTTGTATCTCTGAAGATGCTTCAGCAGCCACGAAGTTTAGATTCAAAGCACCAGTCTTCCTTCTGGGGAACACACATTACGCCTTCGTTGTGAAGGCACCAACTTCACTGAACTTCAACATGTATACAGTCAAGCTTGGTGAAAATCAACTTGGAACTGAACTTAGAGTGGTAGATCAGGCAAGTTTGGGATCATTGTTCATGTCTCAGAATGGTGGACTTTGGACTGAAGATCAGACACAAGATGTCACCTTCAGACTCCACAGAGCACAATTCAAGACTGGAGTGACTGCACTTATTAACTTGGTGAATGAACCCCAATCACAGTTCAACATTCAAAGTGATCCAATTGAAACCAACGTTGATGGTTCTGATGAGACATCACTTCTCTTTGGTGACAATCCAAAGGTGATTCGTGTTTATCATTATCTTCATGGACTCGCATCTGGAGACTTGGTTGCCATTGATAACTGTGATGGAAACCCTGGTGGTATTCCTAACGCATCCATCAACACACTTCATGAAGTCATTGATGTTTCTCTGAACACCTTCACAGTCATGGTAGATACAGCAGCCACAACATCTGGTAAGGATGGTGGTTCAAGTGTCCTTTGTTCTTATAACAAACCTTATGAGGTTCTGGACGTTTACACAGGAGCCATGGCATTTGGTACTTCCCAACTCCAGGCAACCAACAGAGCGACTCAACACGTTGGAATCACCAACTATAACTCAGTCAACTCTTACAAACTGGATAACGCCAATTCTATTATCCTTTCCCAAGGTTATTATTATGGTGGAGCAAAACAAGTCGCCAACTATCTGAACGAGGCAAATAACTCAGCCAAACTCAGAGGTGGTAGATCGATGCAGACACAGATTGCCATGAGCACCACAAGCAATAAGGTTTCACCAGTCATTGACATGGATAGAACCAACGCAATTGTGGTTAGAAACCTTATTGACAATCCTAAAGAGTCTGATGGCGTTTATGGATCTTCAACTAAGACAATCACATTCACAGGTGATGTTTCAGCAGCAACCTTTAGTGCAGCTGACTTGCTTGAGTTTGATGATTCTGGAACTAACAGAAATGTAAGTGTCCTTGACTTCAACTCAACAACTAAGAAGTTGAGAGTGAAAGGACAATTTGCTGATAGGATTCTTACCAGCAGTGCATTCACTAACTCCACTCTGAACACAGCAGGAGTTAGAAGTGTTGTTAGTGCCAGCGATAACGCTTACATTCCAGAAACCAGTAATGCTGGTTCTGCATTCTCCAAGTGGTTATCGAGACTCTTCATCTTTGAAAACTCCTGTGATGGCATTGAGTTGAAACTCTCTTGTATCTTCTATGATACTAGTAACATCAAAGTTTATTATCGTCCTCGTAACATTGGATTTGATGGTGAACTGGCTAACATCAACTGGATTCCATTCAATGGAACTGGACTTCCTAATGATGTGGAACTAATCAAACCAAGATCATCTGATAACGTTGATCCTTATGTGATTCGTTCTGATGAGTGGCAGGCTCTTACTTGGAGTGTTCAGGACATTCCACAGTTCGATGGACTGGCAGTCAAGATTGTTATGACATCTGATAACCCAGCACAGGCACCTCTGATTGATGATTTACAGATTATCTGTTCAGAATAAATAACTAAAAATGTAAACCTGTGAAAAACAAAGTCGAAGGACACAACGGCCTTTACAAAGACGAACTCAGTGGAGTAATCGACAATCGAGAATCCACTGAGAGACGTCGTTACAGAATGGCAAAACAACAGGCTCTAACCAACCTTGAGTCTAAAGACGACATCAATGAACTCAAAAGAGAAATTGATGAGATCAAAGGTTTACTCCACCAGCTGCTGAACAAATGACTCTCAACTTTCCAACTGATACTTCTGTCCCATACGTAGATCCGGTATCTGGATTGAAGTATGTTTATAACTCGACTGTTGGTGCTTGGGAAAGTGCCATTCAGCCTCCTTCAATTATTGCGGCAACAGAGCCCGATCTGGTTATTGAAGGTTTCCTGTGGTTCAACACCACCGATGGAAACCTTTATGTCTACAACAACGGAGCTTGGCAGACTGTAGGAACTGATGGTGGTGGTTCAACAGTTAGAATGTCAGCTGCACCTCCAACCACACCAGCTAATGGTGACTTATGGTGGGACACAGAATCAGGAAGACTTTATGTCTTTTATGATGACACAAACAGCACTCAATGGATTGATGCAGCACCTAACCAGTCAGTTGGTGGCTCTGGTGTGGCTGCTGGTTTATCTGCACCATCAGATCCACAGGAAGGTGACTTGTGGTTGAACTTGGGTAATAACTCATTGAATGTTTACCATAACAGTGCTTGGGTTCAGACTCAACCTGCTGTGACTGGACTTCAGAGTTTGACAGTCAATGGTCCAATCACTGACACAGGAACAGCATTAGATCCAATTCTGTCTGTTTCACCAGCCAACTCTTCCACTCCAGGTTCTGTAAGATTTGCAACTCAATCAGAAGTCAATGACGCTTCTCTTACATCCGTTGCATTGACACCTGGAACTTTATCTAATGGAATTGCAAATTATCTTCCAGACGCAGATGAGACAACAAAAGGTGTGTCTGAGATTGCCACTTCTGCTGAGATTGTCACAGGAGCAGATAACACAAAAACAATTACACCTGCTGGACTGAACACAGCACTTCCACAGATTGGATTGTCAGTGCCTCCAGGAACTGTGATTACCTTTGCTGGTGCCACTGCTCCAACTGGTTATCTTGCCTGTGATGGTTCTGATGTTTCCAGAGTCACTTATCCTGACCTTTACACAGCAATTGCTGACACTTATGGTGCTGGTGATGGTGCCTCCACCTTTGGGTTGCCTGACTTGAGAGGTGAGTTTGTGAGAGGTGTTGATGGTGGACGTGGAGTTGACTCAGGACGTGCCTTAGGTTCCTTCCAGGCAGATGAAATTAAAGCACACACTCACTCTGGAACTTCTGGAGATGCTGGAACAACCAGTGTTGGTGGTGGAGACAGAGACACAGACGATGCAAGTTACACCACAGACTCCACTGGTGGTGTAGAGACAAGACCACGAAACGTGGCTCTTCTCTATTGCATCAAGTCATAAATAAAAGAAAGTAGAGGTACAAAATGGCAGCGATTGACATGCCAAATAGTCCCAGTATTGGGGACTCTTATCTTGCTGATAATGGCATTAACTATGTTTGGGATGGTGAAAAGTGGGTTGTCAAAACTGAAGCATCTAGTGGCGTCAACTTATGGGACAGAGATCCTGCTCTTGGTAACCTGACTCCAATTTATAATGGCGATGGCGTTACTATCAAAGATGATCTTGGTGTGGTTAAAGTGACAATTGATGACACTGGAATTAATGTTACTGGAAGCGTTGCAGCGTCCACTTTTGATGTAGATTCTCTTCCTGCACTTCCATAAGATGGCTTCTCAAATTCAACAGAACATAAACATCTCTGCTGGTGTTGGTTTCACTAAACAGTTCACAGCACTGAATGAAGACAGGTCAGCAAAGGACCTCACTGGTTACACAGTTCTTGCCAGAATGGCAAAACACTCTGGTGCAATTGATGCTTTGAAATCAACCAAGGAAGCTCCAATTTGGAGATTCGTTGAATTCAATACTTCTGTGATTAACCCCACAGCTGGAACTTATTCAATCTCACTACCATCTGAAACTACAATGAAGTTGTCAGAAGGGAAGTATGTTTTCAACATTGTGTTTAAGGACGCAAGTGATAACTACACTAATGTTATGGAAGGGTTGGCATTCGTCGACGTCGCCTTTGCTTTCACTGGGACTGGTGGAACTTTAGATTCCAACTACCCATAAATAACAATAAAGAGGGAAATTACCAATGGCAGATGTAGTTGTAAGTGATCTTCCACTAATAACACAAGCAACTCTGGATGACGTCTTTATCATCAATGATGGTAACGACACCACAAGCTCAATCACTTGGGCTAACATGCTGGCGTCAATCCGCCAACTTCAGGGTCAGGTATTATTTGATAATGGAACAGAAAGTTCTCCAAGTATCTCTTTTGTAAATGATATAAACACGGGTATCTATAACCCAAATCTTGATGAAGTCTCCATTGTCACAAATGGTGTTAGTAGAATTCTTGTTGATGAGTTTGGATTTGTTGGTATTGGAAATGATACACCTTCCAATCTAAATGCTGGTGCAAATAATCTTGTTATTGGTGACACTGATGGGCTGGATAATGGATTAACTATTGTTAGTGGAACAGATTCTGCTGGCATTATCAACTTTGCTGATGGTATTGGCTTAGCTGCTTCTGAAGGTCAGATCCTCTACGATCATTCAGATAACCACATGGAGTTCCAGACCGATGGTCGGGAGTCTATGAGGATTACCAGAATCAATGATGTTCTGATTGGTAGATCTTTTGGACAGAATGGTTCCAGGTTATTGGTAACTGGTGGTTCTGTAAACGTAGATAAGGGTGATACTGGAATTGCTGCTTATGGATTCATTGATGATCCTGGAACTGGTGTTTATAGTCTGGCACAATATGAACTTGGACTGACAACACAAGCAGTTCCAAGAATTGTTATTGATGCAGATGGTAATGTTGCCATTGGTAACATTGATCCTCAGTCACATATTCATATTCAAGATGAAGATCCTGTTATCACCATCACGGATGATTCAGATCCAAATTCACTTATCAATTCAACTGTTGACTTCAGTAATGGTAAGTTACTGATTGATCTAGACAACAACCTTGGTGGTAATGACACTCAGTTCAAGTTGTCTCTGGATACAGTTGGTAGACTTCACTTCAAGCCAAACAGAAGTGGAATGATTCTTGATGAGGACATTTACTTCAGTACAACTGATGGAGGGGTTGCTCAATCCAAGGGTGACATTGTTGTCACTGATGAATCTTTCAAAGTCAGAGTTGATAATAACAATCTTTATAGTGGTTCAGAGTATGAACTTTATATTGATGGAACTTCTCAACTGAAGGTAACCCAAACAGGTGACTTACAAATCACTGGTAATGGAAACATTATCTTTGACAGAGACACTGACACTTTCTTTGGACACCCTGCTGAGAATCAACTGTCAGTTACAACTACTGGTGTGGAGAGAGCAAGATGGAATGCCTCTGGTAATTATCTAATTGGAACAACGGTAGCCGTTCCAGTTGGTGGAACAGACACTGCTGTTCAAGTTCATGGCGTAGGAGATAAAGGTGACACCAGCCAAGTTCGTTATAGTAACGACATCAAAGGGTCTAAGATTAGATTAGCCAAATCAAGAGGAACAACAGTTGGAACTAACACCATCGTTGTTGCTAATGACACTGTTGGTGAAATCACATTCCATCCAGCAGATGGTAATGACTTTGCTGGAACAACAGCAGCCATCAAAGCTCAGGTTGATGGAGTTCCTGGCTTAGATGACATTCCTGGAAGATTGACGTTCTCAACGGCTTCAAGCACAGCAAACTCTGTGACAGAGAGAATGCGCATTGATTCGTCAGGTGACGTGGGCATCGGAACTAACGATCCTGATAGTCGCCTAACTATTGTTAATGAAGTCTCTGGAACTAAATCAATCGCAGTGAAACAATCCTCCACAGAAACCTTCTCTGTGAACAATGCAGGATTTGTTGTCGCTTCTGGTTATGACATTGATACTTTACCCCTCCTCCCATGACTCACACCTGGAACATAGAAAGAGTCCAATACCATTTGGTAACTGGACGAATCTCACACCTTCACTGGATGTTATCCTCCACTGATGGTTCTAACACAGTTAAGACACACGGAAGTGTGAAGCTACTTTATGCAATGGCGGATCCTGTTGAGATTCCTTTCGCTGGAGTCACAGTGGAGATTGCAAGAAACTGGCTGGAAGAAAGACTCTCCAGTGGTGAACAGGCAAAACTAATTGAAAGACATGTAGAACGTCTGGCAGAGAAGGCAACTCCGACCACTAATATTGCAGCAATCTCCTGATAAATGTATAATCTAAATGATGAGAACCCTGTGTCTTCTAAGGCTCCAGAAGACTTCAAGGTAAATGAAAAGAAAGTAACAGGGTCTGGTGAGATTACTCCTGCCAAACCTGAGAAGTTTGATGTTGTCATCAAGTCTGGTTTATTGACTGATGAAATTGATTCTTCTAAAGTTCCATCCACTTATAATCTGGTGGAGAAAAAGATTGACTTGACTGACATCAGTGTCTCTGCAACCCCTGAGGCACC
>WLWF01003038.1_pt1 | contig 11403 bp, 15 predicted proteins | sample 6718331 | NCBI WGS metagenome assembly WLWF01 (sample SAMN12718692, study PRJNA515312) | sponge metagenome | isolation source: marine sponge | host: Mycale hentscheli | place: New Zealand: South Island, Marlborough, Capsize Point | collected 2003-05-01
AAAACCAAGATCAAGTCGCCGATTGTGTCGCCGGCATCGAGCCTGCATAGCGATGTGGGCATCGGTTCCGTGCAACGCGTCATTAAGATTCCGTACCGTAAATTCAACCGAATTTAAAAGAGTCAGACCGACGGAACAAACTGCCAATCCAGTGTTTCGCATATGCGACGCCAGATTGCATCCTGGCGTTGCAATTTATCAACGCCTTTCAGCAGAGAAAACTGTAGCAAAGGCACATTTTTCGACGTAATTCCTAACAAACCCACGAGTTTCGACAAGACGTATCCATACGACAACATGTTCTTTCGCGTGCCCTTATGCTGCTCGAACGGTCCAAGCAGCGTGTGAAAGAGCAACTTCAATACCTCCTCCACCTGCGGTTTCAGAACGGGCGGAGGCTTGCCCGTCAACCGACAGCACAATTGCGTAACATGCTCGTAGACTCTTCGCAACTTCAAGGCTTTTACGACATCGCGCACGACGGCAATGTTTACGTCCCGGGGATGGATGCGACGGTTGTGCAATTCCGCCATCACTTTGTCAATTATGTCGTCACTGATTACGAAGCGCTCCTTGCCCTGACAGTTAGCTAGCCAATCAATGAAATGTGAGGTTCGCTTATAAGAGAACATGTTGAACTCAACGTCTGATTTGTAGGTCAGAGACGCTGTGGTGGCGTCCAAAAAGGATCGGTATTGGCCACATTGCGGGCAAGTTGCTTGAGACTTGCGATCCATGTAAACAAAATCTACGTTGCACTTGCTGCAGGTGGCGCCACTGCAATCCACATTGACGTCCGGGGAGGCCTTCTCGAACTCGACCATGTACTCTTGCAAGACCGAACCATGTAAGCTGTTATCTTTCGCCGCAATAAAGTTGTTTAATGAGCTGATGCGCCGTCGCTTTGCTGCTCCCGGCAGGCGCAAGACGGAAGGCTTGCTGGCATTGGCCTCCGTAAGCGTGCGGTCTGCGGCCTGCAAGAAGGGGCGCAAACGCGCGTCAAATTTTTTTTCGGCCTCGTGCTCGCGCAATCGTTGGATGTGCGCCTGGCACTTTGCCAACATCATCGCCGGTCTGCACGCTCTTCGTGCGCGCAGCCGATCATCAGGAATTGTCTGCAAATGGGCTTGCAAACGCGCCTCCTCAGCTTCGAACAGAGGCAGTTGCTCTTGTTCCGCCTGCAGCTGTCGTCGGTAATTGGAGATGCTGCTGTCGATAGACACGCTCATATTGCTGGTTTTTATGCGTTGTTTGCATGTAACGTAATAACGTGCTTTTGTTTTAATCATCCTCCGTTGTATAAATGGACGGGCCGGGAGATGCACAGGTGTGGATGAATGGACAAGTGTACGACATTCATGTCAAGGTGTCCGAACAAATGCAAGCCTACGAACACCTAGAGCCGTACCCGAAACCCTGCAGCGAGGCCGAAGTCGATTTTGAAGCGGTACTGCGCCTGCCTGCTTCCGATCGCGACTTTCACTGCGCCGTATGCCTTGCCCCGTGCGAGGCAGCCAAAGGGTGCGAGCTTGCATGCGGCCACGACTTTCACCGCTCGTGCATCACACCGTGGCTCGCAAAGCATGCCTCTTGTCCTCTGTGCCGGCATCCCTGTTGCAAATCCGGTCAAGCGATTGTAAAATTACAGGACATCGAATACGCCGTTGCTTGCTCGCAAGATGAGAGCGAGGCGGTGGACGTTGATCGTGTGCGTAAAATGAGATTGCTGCGGTTTGCTTAAAAGTGAGGTCGGCTACTCAAAAACTTCTACCTGGTATCGTTTTATTTACGAATTGGACGCAATGCCAGGCTGGACGCTTTCTTTCCCCTCGCGCATCGATCTTGAAAAAATTGTGCGGGCCATAAGTGACATCAACCCGCACATCACGATTCACGTTGTGCAAAATGACGACGGCTTCAGCGGAATCCTTGTTGAAGACATGCACGTGTCGCACTCCAGTTTAATTCGCGCTCGGCTTGCATGCGAAGTGTCGGCAGTCAAACACGACCAAAAAAAGCCACAAGTGGCTGTGTTCACGTGCGATTGTAAGCACTTGGGACAGGTTCTCAAGTCCACAAAAGCGCAGTATAGACTAGACATTCACGGCCAGGACGGAAGCGACGAAATTGTTGTTGAATCGCTTGACACAATGCAAAGCAACTACCGCTCGCGCACCACGCTAAAAACGCTACAAATCAACATTCAAGAATTTACAGCGTTGAAAAAAATGGAGTTTACTTACGCGCTACGGATCGACGCCCCGTTCGTCAAGTCGTTTCTCAAAAACAACAGCGAGATGGGGGCTGAGGACATGAGGATCAAGTTGATGGGGTCGGATGACGCAAGCCAGAAAATGACATTGGTTCAGCTGCAGTGTACGTCGTCCATGAGCAGCGACGTGAAGGAATTTCTGTCGGAGGACGTGCACGTTGCGTCCTTGGAGGAAGAAGGCGAAGGCGACTCGATGGATCTACAGCCAGGAGACGAACCACCGTCGAGCGAGTGGGAAGCCAAGTTCACGAAAGAGTTGTTCAGCGGGTCGTACTCTATTGATTCAATTTTAAAGTTTGTCAAATCGGTGGACGCGCGCCCGGTTTTGCTTTTTAAGCTTAGCCAGAGCACACCATTGCTAATTGAATCTCCGCTGTGCTCGCCGAACAGCTCAGTGTTTTTGCTTGTGTCCGAGCGCGTTTCCGACGATGGGTGACGCGGACAATGCACCAATCTCAAACATGTTGTAACCAAGACCCAGCATTGAGGTCAGCGTCCGAGGCACGTACAAATCGTCGGTGGCCACTAACAACATTTTATCAACGGTGCGAGGAAGCCGGCACTGTTGACCAATGCTCTGTATGACAAAACGCCGCAAATCCTCGTCCGGAATGACAATTCCGCTCTCGAATGCAAAGGACTCAGCATTACAGCACAAATACAGCAACAGCGCGCCCTCTTTTTGCCGGCAAAGCGCGTACAAGAACGTCTGCCCTGGATGGTCCGCGCAGCGATGCGTCACCGCTTTCAGTAACTGCTCGGCGTCGCCCATATTTACATGAGTAGTGTATAAAATTTAGAGCACCAAATTACGGCCGCAACGCACAGCCCGACAATAATGAATAGACCTCCTATTGGCACTATACAAGGTTCAATGATGCAGCGCGTGCAGTGTTTGCCCCCCTGCAACGGTCGCAGACAATGAGATGTCAGGGAGACAAACACGGTGGATGTACCGGTGTTGACGTACTCAAAAACGCCGTTGGAAGGAGTAAACCGTTTGTCTTGCATATACTTTATACGGTTCCACATAAGACGTAATATGAAAACCCTCCGTCATTTTGCCTGTCTCTGCAATTGTCTGGCGGTGACAAAGTGTGCTGAAAGTCCCACGAATTGATGCATTTTGAATATCCCAACGTTTGGCACGCTACGGTTGGGTTGCTTGGCTGATTTCCGGTTGACAAAACGACGTAACCTCCAAGAAATCGGTAGCCATTGATCGGATTCGGAAACGTGCTGTCACGGGCGCTACCACAAAGGCATGTAGAAGCGATGAGAATCATGCATATCATGGACACCAGAACAAACAGGATACTCAAAAAACGCTCTACGTTCATGCTTTTGTCACAAAGGCGGATAATTAAGGTTTGCATACAACGGATCGAATAGGAGGAGGACCGAACCCTGAAGTCCTGACATCGGCAACCAAGTCGCAGTCTTCAACTTGAAGTTTACTTCCAACAAGTCCTAAACGAGCAATGCAATCGGCATCGTCAAGATCAAAGCAAGTTACGCCGAGGCACCTGCCATAACCAAAAAGATCACATAAGGACGAACCATTTGTCCGAGCTATGTTGTCATTAATGTTTGCAGCGTTCAACAGAATTACACGGTCATCGGCATCGTCATCGTAGTCCAGTATGTTTTCACGCGACTCCGCAAACGAACCCAATATAATTACAAGGACAATGGCTCCGAAAGAAAGAAAAATGAAAAGATATATAAACACATCTAACGTCGTTGTCATTTACACTTGAGGCATATATATAAATGCACGTCGTGAGTCTTGTCGTTATGCTCTCGCTACTGACGGTGGTTACTCACGCTGTTATAGTCAAGGAAGTGCCCTGCAACGCAAACCACGCCTGCCAAAACGTCACGTCGGTGACTCGACGGCACCTACAATTCTACCTGGACCCGCACCAGTTGCGCTCGGCAGGTTTGTGCGCCGAATAATTGTCGCACGTTCTGCTCCGTTTATTAAATGTTGTGGGTGCTGTTTACGGTGTTACTAGCGTGCGTGCACACCATATTGCGCATGGCGCCGGGGCACGTGCCCGGAGCCGACGACTTCGCGGGCTGCTCGCCGCTGTCGGTGAAACGCCTGCCCGCAAGCATTGCAGCATGTGAACGCCGGCCCCATCGTAGAATACCGCACCGCATCGTCCAGTCCAACGCGACGAACTGGTGCACGGTGCGCATGAGGCACAACGCTCTCCAATGGCATGCACTCAACTCGCACTACACATATGATTTCTACGACAATTCACGGATCGTTGCCGAAGCTGATTTGCACTGCTTGCGACGGATCACCAAGTTGCAACGCCTGCAAGCACCGGGAGCCGCACTCGCCGACGTGTTTCGCATGTATGCACTTGCAAAAGCGGGCGGTATCTGGGCAGACATTGATACGTGCCCTTTAACACCCATCGACAACTGGGTGTCGCAGCACGATGACTGCGTGTTGTACATCGAGGGATGCGGAACATTAGTGCACTGGCTTATTGCGGCCTCGCCCGGACACCCTCTGATTTGCGCAATGCGAGACCGCGTGTATGCCAACATCGACAGACTAGAGGCGTGGCCAGAGGGCGAGGTCGGCGATACAATTTTTCAGATTTGCGGTCCTGCCCTGTTTGATCGGGTGGCACGCAAACAGTTGAACGTTGGCAGTGGGCCATGGAAAGCCGGCAAATGGCCCATTTGCGGCTTGCGACGCAGCGTCACGCTGCGCCACGCGCACTTGTTGCCTGGCTTGTTGCCGTCCATGTTCGGAATGGGTTTAGGTCTGTGGCACCTGCCAGCGGTGGTCAAATACGCTGGATTCGAGTCGGATCAACGCTCAGCTCAATTGGCCTACCGTGCCGCCGAGATGAGTAGATCCACCGGTGTGGTTACGCTTCCATCGCAGTTTAATTGAAGTTAAAGTACGTAAACAGTACAATTGCAAAGGTAATGAACGTCACTAGTTCGAGGAAAGCCAACATTTGAGGGGACGATGACGCCCACTGTGTCTTGTGCGTGAAGCGCATGACAATCACCGCGATGTAACCGACAATCAGCGCGAAAGTCAGGAAGGACGTTGAAAACCTCTGAAACTGCGTGCTGTCGGCGCGTAGGTAGATCTCCTCGGTCATGGCCAATGTCAACAGCAGAAGCGTCAGAAATGTCAACGCTGCCAGCGTGTAGTGCGCGGTGGCGTTTGCTGACAGGCGTGTGAGGAAGGTCCCAAAGATAAGCATACATGCAAGCAGGCCTAGACCGCTAACGACCGGCGACTCGCTGGTACGTTTTGTGGCGTACATGAGCGAGCTAATCATGTAAGCAAAGAGGGAGACCATTAGCAGAGCTAGGAGCTGCCTTTCCGGGCTGTCCGACACAGCGCTCATTGTGAACCCAATGCTTTCGAATGACACGTTCTCGTCCACAATTACATGAGCATAAGTGAGAAACACGTTGCATACAATGATGGACAGGACAATAAACACAAGCAGGCTCTCGGGGCTCATGCTTATTTATATAAGGCAAGAACACCCGCGCGTCTCTTGATGATTGCCACCGCTAGCAGACACCATGAGCGCGTTTGCTCTTTTTGTGATTACGGATGAGGTGGCCATGAAAGTAAACGAGGGTTCGTGCAAGCAAATGCATGTTCACCTACATCAGGCGCTGCCGTCTCTTCAGGAGATATTTTGCGATCCAAACAACGTTATTACGGTGAACAACACACCGTTTCGAGGCCTGGCGTTCTTCGTCAAATCGCGGGTCCCTATGTGGGAGCATCCTTCCGTGGCTGAGGGATGTGACGTGGTGTGGGGGGGCGGACTCATGTCGGCAAACGTGTTGGCGAAGTGCGTTGCGTTTCTAATGGCCTACGTGGCCAGCACCGACGGCTGCTGCGGCTTTCGCTTGATCAACAAGAACCGTCAGGGAATGGGCATGACAAAAATAGAAGTGTGGTTTGACACAGTGGCAGCCGCCAAGCGGCAACAGACGCTCTTAAAGTCCGAAATGCAAAAGTGCACGGGGCTCGCAAGCGTTGCAAATCAATTCTCGCGCATCACGACGCACCGGAGCAAGCTGCAACGTTGCCGCTAGCTGCGACCCGCAATAAGATATAGCCCAGTTATCGTCGTAGTATGGTGACGTTATTGTCTTCAACGAACCTTGTGCTTTCAGCCATGACTTGGCGTTTCAGTTCATCACCGTTGCGGGGGGAAACAACAACTCGCTTCGCGTACCGGCCGGCATTACCGCGCAAGTGACTATGGCTCGCAACCAAGTGGTCAAGTTTGCTGCTCCAGTCAGTGGCCTGTATTGCGGCCTGATATTCAGCAAGACTAAAGTTTTCAGGGTGGGGCAAACTCCCAACCAATGCAACAGATGCTCTCGTCACATAGTTTGGAAACTCTGCTTGATCTTGATAATCTTGATAAAGTTCATCAACGATTGATTGATAATCATCCAAGAGACGATAACCCATGCTTGTCAAATAATAATGAGGCACTATCAAATTTTGCCGAGTTATGGGGCTACGGCATTCCCGCTCAATTAGTCGCATCTTGCCTAACGATTCGCGGTCGTAACAATACCCATCCAGTGCTAAGATGCTACTTTTGTAATTATGTGGTGTCCACTCCTCCAACGTAATTGGATCCTGTGCGTGCTTACAATCCGAATAATGTGCTGGTGAAGGCAAGTCTTTGAAATCTTGTAATTGATGATTACATTGCGTTCTGCGCCCAGCAATATTTTCATACATTTGGTGTCGCAAATATCGTTTTCGTTCAATATCAGCTTTCGTGAGGCTTGTCCGTCCGCCTTTATGACGTTTTGGGCCGTCTTTGTAAGCCGTGGGGATTTCGTAAGCTTTTTTCAGAGGAGAAAGCTTTTTTCGAGCTGGCTTGAATAGTTGTTCGGCAACGGCTGCATTGACCTCTCGTATTTTTTGAACGAGCCTCACATATTGCGTTATTGTATCTTGTATTGATTGCAAACTGTTTAAACAATCTTTCAGGTCTTGTACACTGTTGGCATCCCATGACAAGGTGTCAAAATTAGAGCGCGCCAACAATGCATTCGCCGCTTGCTGGGCCCACGTGCTAAACGCAGTGGCTTGCATGTACGTTTGGGCTGCCGATACTTGTTGCAGTTGCAAACTATTATATAAGTTTTTGATATTAACTTTAACAACTTGTGCTTTCTGTCGCTGGATTTCCGTGTCTCGGTTTATATATTTTTGTTTCCGTTGCTTATCCACATCCCCCTTATTACCCAAATACTTCCACGGCACTACAGCGTTTATCATAGTCCCGAACGCACGAGGTAGAGCGCGATTTGATGAAATTAAGGGTCTTGTTAAGTCTGGAGTGTCTGCTGGTTCAGCTAGCAGTTCATCGATTGCATCAGAATATTGCCTTTCCACTTGTTTTAATTCCTCGTCCGTTTCCTCTTCCGCTTCCTCTTCCGCCGACTCCTCCTCCGCGGATTCCTCTTCCGCCGATTCGTCTTCCGCGGATTCCTCTTCCGCCAATACCTCATCTAATTCGTCTTCCGCGGATTCCTCTTCCGCCAATACCTCATCTAATTCCTCTTCCGCCATCGGCGGTTAGATTTATTTATGTTGTGGTTTGTTTTTTTCTCTGACATTATCATCAGACAGGTGGGCAGGGATTATCGGTCACTGCTTCATGTATTTGCATAAACAATAGATTGTTTACTGGTGTGTGAAATTTAGCCTTGAGCCGTGTCGTCTAGCTGCGAAGTGGAAATCGCAGCATTTGACCGTTTTTGCCCCTTCGCTCTCCCCATGTGTAATGGCGACCTTTGTAAGTAAACGGAGCCATAGATCTTCTGTTAGCATTCAAAGCGCGTTGCCACGCTGTGGGGGATCTTTTGCGCGGTGATGCGCGTCTCCGTTTACGGCTACGAGATCGACGCGGCGATCGCCGCGATCGGCGCCGACTGTAACTCTTTGTTGGCACATCTCCTGCGGGCATCGTCGTTTTGTATGGACCCGCATTTTCACCCGCAACGGACGGGGTTGTTTGCAATATTCTCGTTTTATTAAAAACCCATGGAGAGCCCACGTGCTGGAATGCGCGTATTCTGTGGAGTGTTTGATTCCGAACCGGCGCAGGCCCTGCTGCTAATGGTGTGTCAGGAGCTTGTAGCGACCGTGCGCGATGTACAAAAGCAAGTGTGCCAGCGTCGCATTCCGGATGTAGCGGTGGCTAACGCTGTGCGAGGCGTGTTGGTCAATTTTCGCACGGCTACGCAGAGCCATGAGCAGGAGGAAACGCTCCGCATTGAAGAGCGCCACAACGGATTTGCGGCTCTGCTGCGTGTAATGGTGTACTCGTACGCCAAGCATTTGTGCGGGGACGTGCGCGTGGGAATCATGCTACCGTCCAGCGGTCAGTTTATGCACCAGTGCTACGCGGCTTTGGTTGACACGTGTGATCCAGTGTGGATGGTCAAGACAAACGACTACACGTCTCGCCAGATCGCAGTTATGACAGTAATGAGATCGGTGCTACAGCTGTACGTGCACGTCGACACACACTTTGCGCAGCGTCAGACGGAAGCGGACGACGCGCTGGCAAGCTGTCCACCGGAGGAAGATGTGCAACCACACGATTCGGCATCAAACATAGTAATTGATACGAAAGAGGACGATTGCAACGCCCGTCAACAGGACACTTCGCCGCCTGCCGCGCCGCCTGCCGCCGCCCCGGCGCCCGTGGCAGTGGATGCTCGCCTAGCGAAACTTGCGGGTATAGACGAATCGTTTGAGCTTTTTAGCGTTCTTAAACAGGATGCGTTTTGAAAGTTAATCCATGCGCCACCGCTTGTGACAGTCGAGGCAGCGGCAGTAAGTATCCATGCCCTCGTCGGCTGACCGGCTTTGACGCTGCATCAAATCAATGCGAAACCCGCCGCATTGCTTGCACTTTAATACCCCCTGTGCCGTGCTCAGAGCCGCAATCTTGCGATCTGAAAGCAGCTGCCGCTCGTATCTCTCGTTGTGAGCGTCCTGCGCGTCGACATTGGCACACACAAGACCCGCCGTGAGACTGGAGACCGTCTGCCGCACCAGCGCCGCCAACGAATACTTTTGTAAGAGCTCCGGCCGCCGTTTCAAATGCACGGCCATTTGCTGCGCCTTGACTACGTATTCGAACTTGTCGTCGTGCAAGTAGTCATAGATGTCTCCCTCCAGCTCGTACGCCAGCTTCCAATCAACGGCAGGCAGTGTTTGCATATAGCTTACGACACGCCGACGCTGATCGACCGAGAGCATTGGAGGCGCGCCTGTTTTGTTCGCACTTATTCCTCCTCAAGCATAAATGTTAGCCGATCATTATAAGCACGTGACAACGGCTCATGCAAACGTTCAACAACAATCGCTCGCGGTGGCGACGTTGGTTTTCGCAGCGCTGACGCTAATGTACTACAAAGCCAAATCTCGCGGCCACACCTTGTTTCTACTTACGGTTGTTCTCCTCTTATTGTGCAAGGCAAATTACATATATCATCACCCCGTCCGCGTCCAACAAATTGCGACTGACGACTCCCGCGAGGATGTGGTTGAACTCACCGCCGGGCCAAGCGGAGGCATTATGAACAGTCAGTGGGTGGGGCCCGTATCCCTTCACACGGCGGCGGTCATGTTTCCGCACGTGATCTGGACAGCCTGCACGTCGTCGCTTCGATCGCACGAAGTCAGCCAGGCTTGGGCAACTCGTGAAATGATTGCCAACGCGGGCGGACGCATCCGCGTTCGCACCATTGGTTCGTCGTCGCCAATGCAAGGAGGGAGCTTCCCGCAGCCCTCGGTGGTGGTAATCGAGCACCTTCGGATGGAACGCGGGCGCAATTTTATGGAGATTCTGTCGTCGTTTGGTTTGGCCGCCCGGGCGCAAGACCAGATGTTCGTGTTTGGAAGCAAAAAGATGTTTGCCCATCGCATCATGGACAACGTTTACCACGGCTTTGCGATGCCGCGCGACGGTTACGATTCAGCACAGCAGCGCGATTTGCAGCATCAGTGCCTCAAGTACCTTGCCCAAAACAAGACTGTGTGCTTTTACCCGCTGGGGTGGAGCAATTCCTCCGGCTACAAGGTGGGCGCGTTTTTGATAGCCATTGCGGCCGGAGTGCCGCTGGTATTGCAATCGTGGGATTACGATCATGATGGTGTGCTCAGATTGACAATGCTGCCCGTATCTCCGCGATATACATCGGCGGAAGGGGGAAGCAGCAATAGCAAAGATAACGCAGATATGTGGGCGCTGGAATCTTTTGTGTGGCCCGCCCCGCACGACCCCAAGCTGGAAACATACCGCGCTTATCGGGGCCGCGTAAAAGAAAACGCAACGGTGTTGGCGCAGCTGTCATTCAATTGGGTGCGTCAGACGTGCGGCTCGGTGCACATGTTGATGTAAAGCGGTTAATTGCACTGTATAAGATTCTTCGGTCTCTTAAATCGAACATGCGCATGTTGATTTGCGGGCTGCCGGGCAGCGGCAAGACGACGCTTGCAAAGTTAATCGCGCGTAAGCGCTGCGACACGGTGCATTTCAACGCCGATGCCATGAGGGGTCTCTTTCGCGATTGGGATTTCTCCGCCGACGGCCGCTTGCGTCAGGCCTGGCGCATGCGGCAATTGGCCGACATGGCGGCGCAGACTTCCGCGAGCGGCCTGACTCTTATGGATTTTGTGGCCCCTACACCGCAAGCTCGAGCCATCGTTAAGGCGGACTGCCTTGTGCACGTCAACACCATTCGAGCCGGACGCTTTAAAGATACGAACGCAATATTTCAAGCTCCCACCAACGCTCAGATTGAGGTGACATCGTGGCACGATTTTGAAGACGTTGCGACACGCCTGGCGCATTGGACCGCGGTCACAACCGACTCAGCAATGTCGGCCGACAGCTAAATATATGTGGGAGACGTGGGTTGGCTTGCACGGAATGACTGACTTGCGAGCACTGTCTCAGCCATCGCTGATCGCCAGCTATGCGGGGGCTCTTGTTTTTGCTCTGGCGCTTCCGCTACGCACGCTGCTCACGGTGTTCTTTGCCTGCTCCGTGCTTCACATTGCACAAGACGGATGGTGGCTG
>WLWF01003039.1_pt1 | contig 11402 bp, 10 predicted proteins | sample 6718331 | NCBI WGS metagenome assembly WLWF01 (sample SAMN12718692, study PRJNA515312) | sponge metagenome | isolation source: marine sponge | host: Mycale hentscheli | place: New Zealand: South Island, Marlborough, Capsize Point | collected 2003-05-01
CGGAGCCCAACACCCTGGTCTTTTCGGCTGACGCAGCGGACCCGGAGACGTACGCGCAACTTCGAGTCAACGGAGACTTCGACAAAGTCATGGGCAATATCCGTCGCTTCAAGGAAATCAAGGAGCGTGACTACCCGAACTCGCGGACCATCACGCGAGTGTCCGGAGTTGCCTTCGATCGAACCCGCCAGGATCACGATTCTATCGAGGCCTTTTGGCAAGAACACGTGGATCAGGTTGCCTTCGTTGATTACAACCCATGGGAAAACGCCTACGACAATGAGCCGAATGGGATCGTGGACGCCTGTTCTGATTTGTGGCGGCGAACGTTCGTATGGTGGGACGGTCGAGTGAATCCCTGTGATGTCGACTACCGGTCTTTCCTCAGTCCGGGCAACGTCGACTCTGAGTCTGTGAGTGAGATATGGACCGGTAAGGGCTATTCGAAGCTTCGGGAACTCCACCTTGAGCGGCAGCGACAGTCCCTGAGTCCTTGTCGAGGATGTGTGACGGTGTGATGCGGAGTCGGCCATGAGGGTTCTCGTCACGGGTGGATCGGGGTTCCTTGGTAGTCACATCGCCGAGGAGCTTGTCCGACGCGGACACGACGTAGTCTCCCTGGATGACCAGGATCCCCCTGTTGGCGGCTATACGGCGGTGATTGGAGATATCCGCGATCGCGAAGTCGTCGAGCAGGCAATGGCAGGGTGCGAAGTCGTCTATCACTGCGCCGCGATCGCAGACTTGGACCAGGCGCGATCGGAGCCTCGGCTAGCGACCGAGGTCAATGTGCTGGGCACTTTGGGAGTTCTGGAGGCCGCGGCCTCATTGGGCGTGAATCGCTTTATGCACGCCAGCAGCGTTTATGTTTATGCGCGTGGAGGATCTGTCTACCGCACCACGAAGCGGGCCGCCGAGGGGCTCGTAGGGGACCTTTCCGAGGCGTGGGGCCTGCAGAGCACAATCTTGCGCTTCGGGTCCCTTTATGGCCCTCGCACCGACGCCAACAACGCGATCTCACGACTCATCCACCAAGCCATCAGCCAGAGACGTATTGATTTTTGGGGAAATGGCAGTGAGGTGCGCGAGTACCTACACATCCTTGACGCCGCCTCTCTGGCTGTAGATGCGCTGGATCAGACCTATGTTGGGCAGGCTCTGCATGTCACTGGCCACGAGCGCATGACGACTCGTGAAGTTATCGAGATGATCACCGAGATAATCGGTGAGGACATTGAAGTGAACTTCAACGATGAGCCTTTTGAGGGCCGCTATCGCTTATCACCGTACGCTCTGGAAGGAAATTCCGGGCGGAGAATGATGGGCAAAACCTACGTCGACCTTGGATTGGGACTCCTGGACCTCATGAGAGATGCGACTGAGGCGCCCAACAGCCTTCGTTCACATAACCGGGGAGACCGCGGGTGATTGCAGCGATACTTATAGGGAGAAAAGGTTCATCTGGGCTTCCGGGCAAGAATACGCGGGAGATTGAAGGTCACCCCATGGCGTGGTGGCCGCTCAACGCCGCTCAGCAGTGCCGGGATGTGGATCAAATTTACGTCTCAACCGATGATCCGGAAATCGTTGCCCTTGCTGAATCGTTTGGGTCTCGCATTATTGAACGCCCTGACTACCTGGCAAGTGACGCTGCACTGGGCGAGGACGCATATGCCCACTCCCATGGTGTTGTGCAGGCAGAAGCAGAGCAAGAAGGCGTGCACTTGGAGATGTACGTCCTACTGATGGCAAATGCCGTCACAGTGACTTCCGGACAGATCAGTGAAGGAATTGCCGTCCTACGCGAACGGCCCGACGTGGATTCCGCAGTCACAGTCTCGTGTTACAACATGTGGAGCCCTCTCCGAGCACGACGGATTACTGATGAAGGGCTGCTGCAACCTTTTGTGCCGTTCGAGGTATTTGGTGACCCCAAGACTCTGAACTGCGATCGAGACTCTCAAGGTGACGTCTGGTTTGCCGACATGGGTGTGTCAGTTGTACGGCCGCAGAACCTCGAGGACCTGCATTCAGGACTCCTTCCACAGAAGTGGATGGGCCAACGCATCTACCCGATCAAGAACGAAGCCGGACTCGATGTGGACTTCGCCTATCAATTGCCTCAAGCCGAGTATTGGATCTCACAGCATCACGACTGACCTATCGGGTTGAGCCCTGTTCTTGAGACTGAATTAGGTACTCGTGCTCTGGAACCGGGCACAGGGTTGATTCCCCGGTGAGGAAGCGAACTGCCTCGCGCGTAGCCTCCACTTCCATGCGGCTGCGACAATCAATCGACATGGAGCCCATATGGCTGGTGAGCAGGCAACGGGATTCTCTTGTGAGGGGACCCTCGTAGGGCTCGTGAGCGAACACATCAATTGCGGCACCATCAAGGTGTCCGTCCTGGAGCGCACGCTGCAGCGCCACCTCGTCCACAACGCCACCACGAGAGGTGTTGATGAGAACCGCGTCGGCCTTCATCAGATTGATCTGCGTGCGGCCGACCATATTTCGCGTTTCTGGAGTGAGGGGTACGTGCAGGGTTACGATGTCTGCTTTCCTGAAGATCTCATCCAGACTAACCCACTCGACGTCTGCTCCTTGAAATAGGCTACGTTGCGGCTCGACGTCGTGGGCGAGGAAACGGCGCACACCAAACGAATTCAAAATTTGAATGACCCGGCTGCCGATGCGCCCGACACCAATGACACCAACAGTCGATTCACCGATGCGGCGGCCCATGAAGCGATTCCACTGCCCGTCATGAAGGAGCGCATTCGCCGTGTGAGTATGACGAAGAAGGGAAACCATCAGGCCGACCGTGAGCTCGGCAACCGCTGGTGCCGGTGCTTCGGGCGTGTACGTGACCTGGATGTCACGCTCCTGAGCGGCCAGAAGGTCAACATTGTCGAGACCGATACCCACACGTGCGATCAACCGAAGATTTGGGGCGGCCTTTATCACCTTGCGAGTGATCGGCTCGGTGCCCGCAATGAGAATTTCTGTCGTAGCGATCAGTTCCACGAGTTCCTCCTCCTGCAAGCGCCGACCCAGGGGGTTAATTGTGACGTGGGCATCAGCCGAGTCCAGTAAGTCAAGGGGGAGTCTGTCGTGAGAAGCGAAGGGGACTGTCGAGACCAGAACGTTTGCCAAGGAGTCCTCCATTCACGATCTTGCGATTCACGCCTGATCCTAGGATCCTGGGCGGTCCAGTACTTCTGACACGGCGTTGGCAAATTCAGACCAACTCGTTATTCGGGGGACACTTGTGTGTGTGAAGCCCGGCCGGGCCGCACCGAAGAAGATGAAGGGAACAGAGGCTCGTCTTGCCGCCTGGTGGTCCTCGTTGCTGTCTCCCACGAGAATGCACTCGGATGCCTTGAATCCTCCAGACGCGATCTCTTGACCGATTAACCGAGATTTCGCAGGGGGCCAACCTCTCACACTTTGGAAGAAGGGGACGAGGTCTCTCGCAGCCATTATTCGTTGAAGTTCCTAGCCGAAACTGCGTATAGCGGGCACCGGTTAGACCACTCTCGCAAAAATTCGTAGGTCCCGGGAATCTCAGCAGCGTCAATAACCCGTCGCGCGACGAGGTCGCTGAATCGGCTGACCCGATGTGAGATTTCGGACTCCGCAGGCGATTTATCGCCCAGAGACTCGAGGATTTGTCGGATTTTGATTTCACGTGTGAGGCCACCGTGAGTCCGGTGAAATGTAAGAACTTGTTCAGCGTTATGCGGAAAATCGGCGAAAGTTTCAACAAAGGCTTCCCCCTTAATGTCAACGGAATCGATCAAGACACCATCGACGTCGAGAAATACGGCGGTGGGAGTTACTTGCGACACAACGCTACTCGCCACCCGAGATAGCAACTGTCTGCCCAGAAACATAGGTGTTCTTCTCAGACCCGTACCACGTAATGAAGTCGGCAATTTCTGCCGTAGTCGCGGCCCTCTTCGCGGGAATCAGTTTAAGCCTCCGCTGTAAGTCCCGGCCCGGAAAAGTGTCGTGGAGCGGGGTGTCAGTAACGCCGATTCGCACAACATTTGTGAGTACGTTCCTTTCCGTCCAATCACTCACTCTCCGAGGTAGGAACTCACTTGCGTGGTTAGCCAGCCCATAAGCAAAGGAGTCCGCACCCCCGCCGAACTTGACCCCGATACTGGAACCGATCACGATGCGTCCCCACTCTCGTTTAGCCATCGATTGGCCTATGGCACCCATGAAAATGTAGTTTGAGAGTGCACCGACGGCTAGTGAGCGCTCGAGTTGTGGGACATCAAACTGCTCAAGACGCGATGACTTTGCGATGGATGCAAGAAAAACTAAAATGTCGGCATCGGTATTATTCTCGGCGAGATTACGGACTGACTCCAGATCAGCGAGATCGCATTGCACCAATTGAAGTCGATCATTAGGTAAAGAAAGGCTGGATAGAGCTGATGGGTTGCTGTGGAAGTGGCCCATCACCGAGTGGCCCGCGGCGAGATATCTTCTGCACACCTCTACACCGATAGCAGAGCTCGCACCGAGGACCATTACTTTTCTTGAGACTCGCTTCTTGGACACTATTGCACCCTCGTGCGCTTTAGCGGGCCGTTGCCACGAGAGTGTCACATGCATCCATTCGAGCGAGGGCAGCGGCATACTCATTCGATAGTTGCTCGTTAGCTAGAAGTGAAAGAGCATCCTTGTGCCCACCAGGCTTGCCATCAATTAACCACTTCATATGATTGTCAAGGCTGTATCGCTGCATTCCCCAAACGTCAACGTCAGTAAAGCCCGCATGCATCAGCAACCGTCGCAACGAGTCGCGCGTATGGAGAATCAGGTGCTGTGACCACAGAGTGAATTCGACAAATGGCTGGTTATGGGCAAACGAAATTAGGAAATCTCTTGCATGGGGTACCTCAACAATCAGTATGCCGTTCGTCTTTTCCAGTAGTGCTTTCGACTGTTTCAGAGTCGCGATTGGATTAGGAAGATGCTCCAGCACGTGGAACATGAACATGATGTCCGTAGGTGAGCAGTGCTTCAAGTCATCAAAGCAGGCGATACCGTCTCTGTTGAGTGCGTTCCGAAAGTTCTCCTGAAGCTCAACTCCTTGAACGCTTATGGCTTCGGGTTGGACGAGACGGAGAAAAGACCCGGCGCCACAGCCAAAATCTAGAATTGATTGGCCAAAGTATTGGGGACGAAATTGATCGAGCCGTCGCTTGGTGTCTAACCAGTCCTCAAAATTAGTTCCTACCGCATCCAGTCTGTAGTTTCCCGAAGAGTATTCGTCCTCTCCGACGTAGAAATCATCAATGAATATGACGCCAGTTACGGGATCACGCCACACAGGCACGTCACGATCGCGAGTCCTCTGTGCAAATTTCTCTACCCGTTGAGGATCAATCGCACCGATATGTTCCAGAATCGAACCTATCGACGAACTTTCCACGTCCGACCTTCCTGTGGCTGTAGTGGGCGCGAGGGAAACTGATTTTGCGCCTGCCAAGTGCGCAAGCAATGTCTGGGATAAAGTCTATCTTCGCAGCCTTGTCGTCTTGTAACAATGTCGGGAAAAAGGCCTGCGGCGGGCTTCGCAAGCTGCTGATTGGAGGGTTAGAGGTGTCACGCGTAGTCCTATTCGGATCATCCGGTCAGTTGGGGTCTGATTTTCTCATCCAGGCGTCTACGTCTGGTGTGGGCTGGGAAGTTGTGTGCGCTCCTCGTGAACTACGTCTTGAAGATAGTGAAGCACTTGGAACCTTTATCGAAGAACACGCGCCCCAGTGGATAATCAATGCAGCTGCCATGACGGATGTCGATGCATCGCACCTTGATCCAGGTCGCGCCCTACGAGTCAACGGTCTAGCTCCAGGTGCTTTGGCTCGCGCGGCAGGTGCAGTGGGTGCTCGTGTTATACAGATATCGAGCGAAGCGGTGTATGACGGGTTGCGCAAGGTGCCATACACGGAAGTTGATGCGTGTCGGCCCGTTTCGGCGTACGGCGTATCGAAGTTGACGGGAGATTTGCTGACCTTGACGTACAGCCCGAACTCGTTCGTCCTTCGGACGTCATGGCTTTACTCTAAAAAGCGTGGCAGTAATTTTCCGACGCGTATCCTGGATCAACTCCGAGGTTCGGGCAAGCGCCTCTCCGTTGTTACGGACATCGTTGGTAATCCGACGCCGACGTCACTGGTGGTCAAAGCCATCATCGCAATCCTGCGTAATCCACCCGAACCCGGCATATACAACGTTTGTGCTGGAGAATCTGCGTCCAAATTTGAGTGGTCGGTAGAGATCGCGATTCAGGCGGGATTTGATCCTGGTCGAATCTTCCCTGTAAGTAGCAGGGACTATCCGACGGCGGCAAGTCGGCCGCCATACGTGGACCTGGACTGCGGGAAGTTTCGAAAAACAGGTCTCGTAATGTTGCCGACTTGGCGGGAGGCATGGTTGGCAGAATGCAGGACTCAGGATGAATATGCAGGTGAATACCGAGATACAGATGAAGCAAGGTTAAGAAAATAATTTTCGCCCCGGACTTCGTTCAGTGACGAGCCGAAAGGATATGGACGAGTTACGTGAGATGGTGGAGGGGCCAAAATTGTCTAGACATTCATTCATGCCGTCTGCTTTGGTGCGGTCCGATACCCTGTTGCTTACAAGACTTTAGGCAAGAGCAACTGCTCGCTGTTTGGAGGCTGCGGGAGTGACTTCTTGGAATATGGCTAGGCCCTCAGTCTCGGTGCTTGGTTCCGCAGTTCTCGCCCTCGTGACTTGGATGGCCGTCGGCGCTCGATTAATCCCCGGAGTAGGACTGGACCGGGGTATCTTTGTCAGTGTTGCCGAAAGGCTTAGGGCGGGTGACCGTCTCTACGCTGACGTCTGGGATAACAAGGACCCCTTCTTCTACCTTCTCGGAGCTCTTGGCCGGCAAATATCGCCATACGCTGATGTGGCAATTGAAATCGTATGGGTACTCACCGCTTGCATATCCGTGATGGCCATTGCGCGGAGCGCCGGCCTGAATCTGCCCCGACGAATTGTGGTCGGGTTCGCGGCTACACCCCTAGTGTTAACAGGCCCTCTGTACTGGGCTGGCTATACAGAATTGCCTAGCGTCGCTCTGACGTTAGCTACATTCGCTGCGGCTCTTAATCGTCGATTCTTTGTCGCGGGTGTCCTAGTTGGACTTGTAGCGGTGTTTAAGTTGGTCGTATTTCCGATTGGCTTGTCGCTCTTGGTGGCAGCTCTTTTGTTTCGAAAGCAGAGGCACGCTTACTTATCTGCATCTGCCGGAATCTTCTGCCTTGCCGTTTCGGCGATCACCTTGCTGCAACTGCGGGGAGAGTTCATTCCGTACATCGACGCGCTGTCAATAAATAGAGACTACGCGCAACTTGCTTTGGGTGAGACGGTCTTATGGCCACCACTTGAACACCTGTCCAGGGTCTTTCCGGTTAACTTTTCAGCCGCCCTCGTATGTCTCTTGACCATCGCCACGGTTGCAATCTGGGCGCTACTCGAAACTTCATCGCAGGGTGTGAAGAAAATCTCCCATTCATTACCTCGCTTGCTCGCGCTTGCCTCAGTGATGTCGTCCGTGCTGGCTGCAGCCATACTTTCACTTATGGGCTTGTGGCCACACCACGGCCAGATTCTGTACGTCCCCGCCCTGATTGGACTTATTGCTGTCGCCTCAAGTGCGCCTATCTTCACAGGGAGCGGCGGCTTACTCCCGCCAGTGCTGCTTCTCATTATCTCCATCATGCTAGGCGGAGCTCTCGCTCCGGCAGTTTACTGGCGCGCCCAGCTAAACGCCGAGCAAACTCTCCGTAGCCTGAGTATGGAACCTGTCGAGGCCGCGGAACTCCTGAGTATTGGGGAGTCCGGGACTTATGCGCGCATTGGGCAGAATGACGATGGTGGGCATGCTTATGGACTGATGGGTTGGACGTTGGCATGTCCGCGCTTTCACCAGTACTTCACTGACTCTTCAGAATCCCTGGATAACACACTTGACTGCCTAGCAGATGTTGATGTTGTCCTGAAATCTCCCACTGGTCGCGAGTTTCCGATCGCAGGGACGCTGCGCTACAACAACTTCATTTCAGACGTCAATTCGCTGCTGGCCCGCGACTATGACTGCGGCACGTCACAGAAGGTGTACGGGCTGGAAGTGTGTCGTCGCACCACTGATTAAGCGTGTTCGTGGACCTTGCGATGGTAACCTTTTGCTTCACGCGAATGGCATCAACATCCGCACTTGAATTCTTGAACTTAGACCGCAGTAGCGATACTGACTTTTGACCTGATTTCACAAGCAGCCCGCATGGCGGCTAATGAGATCCGGACGTTTGGCTGACTGGGCGGTTGCGTCGTAGCCTTCTTCGACGAAAACCCATGAGCAGACTCCGTGTGGTTGGTATTAGACCCGGGTGGATGCTTCGAAATCCAGCAGCCGATGTGCGGACGAGTGTCGCCGGATCGGTTGAAGGGTGGGCAGCCAGCAGGCAAGTAGTCCACTGGCGCACCAACATTTCGTCAAATGACGCAACATCGAATGCACGATGGCGCAAGTTTGCTTGGCGAAGCGAGGCCAACCAAGAGGCAATTTCCAGCAGGTGCCCTGCATCGTGAATGTCGAGTGGGGCAATTGTCGCGCTGGCATGAAGCGAGCGCTGATCAGTCGATACCGGAATCTGAAGCGATCGCTCGATGAGTTCCACTTGAACTCGCATGGCGTGCTGATTCATCAATTCAAGCGCCGCACCTCGCGATGTCTGGTGCGGGTGCACACGATAGGCCCCCAGGGGGTGGGGAATATTCTCAAACAGAAGGCGGTCTGAGGCCTGGCTCCACATGTCGTAGTCCAACGAGTTACCGAACTCGGGACGAAATCTGAGGCTGTGCTCGCGAAAGTGTTGGGTCCGCATGGTGACCGTGTTACAGGCCATCGGATTAAGGAAGGGTAGCGCAGCCCGAATGTCACGGTGGCTCGTTGGGAGCATTTCTAGGCGTTGCTGCGGCGGAAGCCCCTCCTGTTCGGTGAGAGTCTCGGTATAGGAGCCATACGCAGAGATGTGTGAATTTCTCTCTAGAAACTGCACCTGGGTAGAGAGGCGATCCTTTGCCGCCAGATCGTCTTGATCCAGCCATGCCAAAAATGCGCCTCTCGATTCATCCATGATGCGATTCCGAGCGGCGACCAGTCCAAGGTTCGTGGAATTTCTCAGAAGTCGAATTCGGGGGTCCTGAAATCCGTTAATGATCTCGATGCTGAGGTCGTGGCTGTGGTCGTCGAGGAGCAGGAGCTCCCAATCGTGGAAGTTCTGATTAAGAATGGAACGGATTGACTCAGCGAGGTGCTCAGCACCGTTGTATACAGCAATGCCGACGGTGACTCGGGGCGAGATGCAGGCCACGATCCCGACTGTAGTCAGGGCCGTAGAGTTAGGGGCTCGGACGTGGGAGGCTGAGTGTGTGGCGTAGCGGGAGTTGTGCAGGCCGGTAGAGCCCTGGTCGATCCCTCGGATCGATTGATGAAGAGCCTGAAATCCCTGTCGCATCGCGGCCCCGATGGGCGTGGCGAGATGACGTGGGAATCTGCGTGGGGCTGTCGAGTGGATATGGGTATGACTCGACTTGCCGTCCTCGATCTCTCCCCCTCGGGTCGGCAGCCGATGACTACACCCGATGGACGGTTCACCATTGTCTTCAATGGAGAGATAACGAATTTCGTCGAACTTCGGTCGGAGCTACAGGGTGAGGGAGTAATTTTTCATTCGAGCGGAGACACGGAAGTTCTCTTGCGAGCCTGGGAGCATTGGGGCGCACGTTGCCGCCACCGGCTAGATGGCATGTATGCATGTGCTGTCCTGGATCGGCATGAAGCAACACTGACGCTAGTCCGAGACCCCTTCGGGATTAAGCCCCTGTACATCGCGCAGCCCAACCAGGACTGTCTTGCGTTTGGTAGTGAAGTACGTAGCTTGTTGCCCTTCTTTTCGTCAACACCAAGCTTGGATTGGCAGGTTGCGGCGAGGTATCTCTCAACGGGCCTTTACGACGATGGGCGACAGACCTTTGTTGATGGGATTCAGCAGGTTGCACCAGGCTCAATGGTTATCTTCGATTTGGAAACCGCAGAGCACCAGAACGTGTTACCGGACTGGTGGCCTTCACTCCAGACTAACGAAGGGCTCACACTCGAGCAGGCTGCTGATGCCGTTCGAGTTCTGCTCACCCAGAGCGTGCGCCGGAACCTGCGTTCAGACGTTCCCGTGGGCATAGCCTTATCGGGCGGTATCGACTCCACCGCCATCGTCCACCTTGTGCGTGCCATCGAACCTGACGTATCCATGCGAATGTTCAGCTATGTGGCTCCGGGAACTGCCATGGATGAGTCTCCTTGGATTCGAAGGGCGACAGCCTTTTCCGGTGGAGAGCTAACGACAGTGGAGCCCCAGGCTGAGGATCTGATCCGTGATCTAGACGATCTGATCGTGGCTCAAGGGGAGCCCTTCGCGTCGACCAGTATTTACGCTCAGTATCGAGTCTTCCAGGCGATGAGTGAATCCGGAATCGTCGTCTCGCTTGATGGGCAAGGTGGCGACGAGGTCTTCGCTGGATATCAGGGGTACCCGGGACAGCGGGCCCGCAGTTTGTTCGAAGGTGGTCAGTGGCTTCAGGCGGCCCTCTTCCTGGGACAGTGGAGCCGGTGGCCGGGTCGATCGCTGACTAAAGGCCTAGCTCGAGTTGCTCAGGAGTATCGGCCCCAAGTCGCTTTCCGAGGCCCCCTTGCCGCGCGTTTGTCACCAACCCCACCAGGTTTGCGTGACAGCCTTCTACGAGAGCGCATTGGGCATCCGCAGCCCGGGCGGTCTCTCGCGTCCAACGACGGAGTTTCGAGCGTTAGGGTCAAAGCTGAACTCCGCGCTTCGCTTTTGGAACGTGGGCTGCAGTCGCTACTGCGGCACGGAGATCGAAATTCCATGCGTTGGTCCGTTGAGAGCCGTGTTCCATTCCTGGATCGTGCGCTCGTTGATTTCACGCTTTCACTGCCCGAGCGCTTTCTCGTCGACCCAGCGGGCACCTCCAAGGCGGTCTTGCGCAAAGCTTTGAAGGGGCTAGTTCCGGAGGAAATCCTGTTGCGAAGAGACAAGATCGGGTTCGAGACTCCGGACAACATCTGGTTGGACCGCCAACGGCAAGTGTTGGCTGACCGAGTCCAGTGCTCCTCGCCCATCGGTTTCCTTGACACGACGGCGGTTGTGTCTGCCATCCGTGACGAGCGAGGGCATCCCAAACTACAAACAGGGCAAATGTGGCGCTTGGTTAATTTGTACCGCTGGGCCGAGTTGATGGGCGTCTGTGGAAGCTAGTTCAAAGGTGCGGGC
>WLWF01003040.1_pt1 | contig 11402 bp, 2 predicted proteins | sample 6718331 | NCBI WGS metagenome assembly WLWF01 (sample SAMN12718692, study PRJNA515312) | sponge metagenome | isolation source: marine sponge | host: Mycale hentscheli | place: New Zealand: South Island, Marlborough, Capsize Point | collected 2003-05-01
GAAGTTAAAATACTTTCAGCTCAACCATTAAAAGGTGTATACTTTAAGAATGAGATTGGTGGAGCACCAGTTTACTTGAAGTACTCACAGGCTGTATTATTACCACAGTTCGTGGCAAACAACCCTAAAGCTGCTGCTCTTCTAGAATATATGGAAGACAATGGTATAGATGAGATGGTTGCACAGACCGGTGTTAAGGTAGGAGCTAAGCGTCCAGCTACATTGTTTAATAAAGAAGGACAGTTTGTAGCACCGGCTAATCCAGTTCTACAGACTTTAGATAGTCGTAACTGGAGATTACAGCAGGACTTGCCTACTAAACTAATCAAGGATAACAAGATTGGTGTACAGGTAATGAAAATTATTATGTCTGGTCTTGCCTTCTCAGGTGACCAAACATTATTACAAGAAATTGAAGATTCATTAGCAGACCTATCTGATACAGGGTTAAAGGATTTCTATAGAAGATATGGTATATCAACTACAGATGGATCAGCTAAGATCACAGATACTCAGATATTCTATGAAGCACTTCTTAAAGACATGCAGTCTAAAGAAGTTCCAGAGAACAATATAGTTAGGGCCCTAAAGGCAGAGACGCCTATTAGTTTACTACCTATGTTGAAAGAGCCATTACAGAACCAGATCTTTTCTGCGTTACGTAAAGCGGCTACTAATCTTATGACACCAGGTGGAGCAGGGATTCAGATCTCTGATCAATTGATTGGTAAGACTGAGATTGAGAGAAGAGGTATTACAATGTTGGTAGATAGTTTAGATAGACTAATGCCACCACAAGTTACTACTTATACAGCAAGTGATGGTACAGAGCACAGTAGTGTAAAGCCTGGACAGGTTCTTATACCACACGCTATGATAGCCAAGTTCTTACCAGATTATCAGAACATGTCTCCTGCTGAGTTAAGATCAGCTATTCCTAAGGAACTTAGGGAGATGATAGGGTACCGTATTCCTACACAGGCCAAGGCGTCTGTTGATATACTAGAGATAGTTGGGATACTACCTATTGAATTAGGAGATAGTATAATTACTTACGGTGAGATCACTGCTAAGACTGGTAGTGACTTTGATATTGATAAGATGTTCTTCATGATGCATGAAATGATTATGCTTAATGAAGGTATTACCAAGGCGACTAAAGGACTTAAAGGTAAGCGTAACAAAGTTATTGACTTATTCAAGAGAGTACTTAAGGATCCTAAATATTACAACGAGATGATGACATCCGTTGATAACGATACATTTAAAGAAGGTACATTATCCTTACTGGATAAACGTAATCCTGAGGACATGGATGCATGGGATCCAGTTAGAGCGATCGATACGAGGTTTGCATACAGAACAGGTGGTTCTGGTGTAGCTGTATCTGCTAACAGTTTAAGTGATCACGTGCTTACACAAGCTAAGCAATTGCGTGCAGAGTTTAATCAAGGTAAGTGGGGTAATGAGTATCTAGATCAACAAGCATCTGAGAGACTTAGTGACGAACAGCTTATGTCGTTACTTTCTACTATAAATGCAAAGCGTAAAGAGAATGGAGATGCACTTATGTCTGAAGAAGAGGCTGAAGCACGTCTACGTACAGTGGCCATATCAGGTACATTGTCAGAGCTTACTAACGCATTCGTTGATATTGCTAATGAAGATGCCTTTGTAACTAGAGGTAACTGGGGTGATATAACTAATGGGTATGGTATGATGATGGTCAGACAAGGTATCCATCCTAATAAAGTATCAGCTATCTTAAGACAACCTGCATTGGTTGAATTAGTAGAAGCTATTACTAACAAGGAAGGGCTTATTGATAACACACCAGCTTACGAGTTGGAGGAAGAGATCATGGTAAAGTGGAAAGTACGTGCACAATCAGAAGGCCTGACAGGTAGTGATATATCATTCGTGGATGTACCTACACATGGTGCATTGGATTGGTTAGACTTCGACAGTATGTTGGACTCTGCAGTTACACAAAGCGCTGATGGTAAAGCACAGTTAAAGAATCAATTGATAGTACTTAAACACTTCATAGCATCTAAGAATGCAGTGAAGAAATATAACTCATTTGTTACTAACTCTAATAATGATGCCAAGGGCGCCGGTCGTAATGCGGCTGATATGTTTGTTAGAACTAACAAGTTCTCTGACTCATACTTCTTCGAAGAGCCAGCTAAGGGTAAACCTGCTGAGGGCATACGTAAAGTATATCAAAAGTTCTTCGATGATAATGGTAACACAAGGTTGTCATATGCTATGTACAATAACACAGTTGGTGTTGCTACTAAGATTATGAATGATAACCCAATGATGTTTGATAGTATAGGTTCACAAGTGTTCGAGATGTTCAATAGAGCAGCGGCACAGAACTTAGGTAAGCAAAGGGTAGACACTATTGCTAATGCAGAATTCTTATTCAATGAATTTGCAGCATACAAGATGTCAGGATTTGGTCCTATCTCTAAGGAGGATACTAAGACAGAGGAAGAAGGATTCATTCAGGATATAATAGATCTCAAAGCTAGTAGAAAGTATGAGTTACTAAACAAGTTACTTGTGAATGCGAATGAGGAAGGAGACTTCTCTTTAGGTATGGAAAGACTAGCTCAGAAATCACCTGAGTCTAAGAATTCATTAACTAATAGTTGGAGATTAATACTACAAGACTTCCCTGCATTAGGTGATTACCTAGTGAGGAAAGCATATAGACAGAGTAACTTCCAGCCAGGGCCTAATCAATTCCATGAGTTGATTCCATTTGAATGGTTCTTAGCTAAGGATTATCTAGGGTATGTACATGCTGATAACAGTTTACCTACTGATGATTTCCTTAGACAAGCTGTACGTAAAGAGAACGCTACAGAATTTTTTAAGTTCTTGAAAGCAGGTCTCGTAGGAAATCACTATATTACAAGGATAAATGATGATGTTGCTAGAATGGGTAAGTATGGTAAGAATCCTAGTATTGGAAGAATGCCTAAGTTTGCTGTAACTAGTACAGGTGGAGCTGAGCTCCTAGGGACTGTACAGGTTGCAACAAAGGACCCGGCAAGTAACAAGACAGCGTATGATACATTCGCTCTATACAGTCCGTTGACGTCACTTAAAGAAACGGAGTCAGCTTATAACAATGAACATGGTAAGGATGATCTTACTGCAGAGGCTGATATTGACTGGAGAAAGAATGTACGTGAAGTATATCAAAAAGAGTTCCCTAACTCTAAGATAACCATAAGAGATATCAGTGACTTATCTAGGAAGGTAGAAGGAAAGTCCTTCTTCATTGAACCTGGGGACATGGTAGACCTAGAGGTACAGAAAGGAATAATGGAGAGTAAATCGTCAGATGGTTTATTCCCTGAACAAATGTGTGGAATGTAATGGCAAAATGTAAACTATTTTCACTTAGTGAAAGAGACAAATTGTACCAAGATGGTATCGTATCTAAAGAAGGTGTGGTACAAGATCAGGTATTATTTAGTGTACGCAACGAAGACTTCAAGCGTAAATTTAAAAATATTTATGGCGAGGATGTCGATGGCATTGGTACTATAAAAGATGGTAGACTTACTGTTAGCAAGAAGGCTGCACGTATAGAGAATGCTGCTCGTAGAAAGGCAGAGAAACGATACGAAGGAGTAGACCTAGTAGGACAACAAGCAGAGTTAGGTGGGGGTAACATGGTTATGTTTACCTCTAACCTTGCTGGTAAGATGGCCCTAGGCGGTGTCTATAAAGAATCTGATGGGTTCTTAGTACTACAAGCTAGCGGTGAAGAGGCAGTATACAACCTTGGCGATCTAATGAAAGAGTTCCCAAACAGTGGGTTCTCTAAGTTTGCTGGTGATATGCTTGATAGAAAGTTAGACAATCTAGCGGGACTTAACCTACCGGATATGGTAGCGTTATCTAACCACATAACAGATGGTAGTGAGTTCGCTCAGAGAATTGAGAAAGAGTCTAGAGAGTTTAATAGTGTTAAAGAATACTTAGATCATAAAGTACAGGAATCATCTAACCTAGGTGAAGACGTTATGTCTATGAATATGATATTAGATAGAGCATTGTCTCGTACTAATACTAACATAGGTGTAGGATTTGAGAACAACCCTGACAAATCAGTATTAGGATATACTGATGGCGGGTTTATATCAATTAGTCCTAATAACATAGGGCAATACAAAGGAGTAGTATCTGATGATAAGCTAGCTTATGTATACTTACATGAGAAAGCACACGTCGTTACTATGGGACTTCTTAATAGTGACCCTGTTTACAGGAAAGCTATGGAAGGTTTGTTTGCTCAAGCTGAGAAGGCCGGTGTTACTGGTTACGGTATGACTAACATATTGGAGTTCGCTGCAGAGTCATTGACTAATCCAGCGTTCCAAAAGAAATTACAAGAGGTCGAAACTAATGAGCCTACCACGATCTGGGAGAGGTTTACGCAGGCTCTTAGGGACGCCTTTACCAGACTTACTGGTATAGAAGTCAACAACGATCTACTTAGTGAGGTGTTACTTACCAACTACAAAGCACTTGAGGTTGCTCCTAACACTCCACTTAATGGCCCTATGTCTGCATCACTAGATGTAGTTATGTCCATGGATATGAATGGTAATTATATAGGGGAAGATGGTGACATTGAGAAGTTAGTCAATGCAGCTAAGAAGGTAGGTCTTACGTTCAGGCCAGGCGAAGGGTTCTTCTATAAGAACTACGAAGGTACTGAGATCAAGATAAACAGAGCTCAGATTCCTCTATTTACTATGCAACAATATGGTGAGTATACTAACTCATTGATATTCAAGCAGACAGATCCTAAGAAACTTACACAAGAAGATGTGGCTGAGTCCGACGTTGTTTACAACAGGGCTACAGACCCATTTAATCTTGTTACTATACAGAATATAAACGACTTGCATGCTGTGCAAACTCGTATTACACCTCCTTCAGCGGCTGAATCTAAGAAATATGAGATAGCCGGTAAGGAATACTTCCGTACTACTGAATCATTAGGATTTGGTGTTACTGAATTACAAACAAATGAGCTACTTGCTAACGCTGCACACATTGGTAACTTCAAGGATGAACTTGGTAAGCGTATCTTTAGTGATGCCTATACTGAAGAAGATGTTGACTTTGACGATATTAATGCATTCGTTAAACGAGAGGCGTGGGAAAGAGCCCAGAAGGAACAGATCATAACTCGTGAGCAGTTCGAGAAAGAGTATAACAACCCAGTATCAGAGGAGTCATTTAATGTACTGGCAATGGAACTTGCGCGTATTAAAGGAGACTTGATGGAGAATCATGGTGTGAAGAAATTCCACAGTGATTTAATAGTATGGGATAATGAGAAGAGAATAGCCGGTGAGATTGATGTCTTAGCTGAGTTAGACGATGGCTCATTTACAGTTATAGATATCAAGACACGTCGTAAAGGTACGTACAACTACGAGCAGAAGCTAGAAGGTTGGTGGTCTACTGAAGAGAAACACGTACTTCAGACTAATACATACTCTGATTTCATGGCTAAGATGGGCTTCAGAATGAATGCTCCTAAGATTATAATGTCTAAACCTGAGTATCCAGCTGAAGAGAAGGTAAACCAAGCTACATTTACACAGATAGAGGGTGATAACTTTGCTATATTAATAGATCTACCTAGAGTTACTAGTGATAAGATGTATGACAAGGATGGGCAGTTAACGTACAACCTTAACAAACGTGGCCCAGGTAATTCATATGACAGTAAGCTTGCTGTGAAATCAGCGGCTGCTAGAAACAAGTATAGATTCTGGAGAGAAGGTGAACGTGTTAAAGAAGGACTAGGTGAGGAAGGACCTCAGCTAAATATTGATGAAGCTACTAAGCAATTAAGAGATAATATTGTTAAAGTACAGAATACTTTACAACAGTACACTAACTTCGTTAAGAAAAACCCTTCCTACGGTTCGTTATCTGTGGAATTAGCCACTGTTTTGGAAGCTATAAAGAAAGTGACCGGAGAAGATATTGACGCTCTAGTTATGGATGATGCGATCCTCATTGCAACTAAGTTTTATAAGCATGCAGCGATACAATTAGAAGAGCTACAGGCTGAATTAAAGAACTCAGTTGGTTCTGTACAGGATAGAAAGGAAACTTACCTACGTATCAAGAACTATAAGGGAGTATTCCAAGTAGCACAAGAGTTATTCGAGACTATCGAGATTCTAAACTACAACATGGCAGATGATTCTGCAGCAGTTATTGAAGCACGTGAGGAGTTCAGTAGGTTTGAGGGTGTTAATCACACACTACAAACTGACTTGAATATCACACTAAAGGATTTATATCGTTCAGTAATAGCTGAAGCATACTTAGGGTCTAAAGGTGAGATCAAGATGATTAACGAGTTACGTAAAGAGGCTGAGGCTAAATTTGGTAACGATGAGAAGAAGATACAGGCCTTCATAAATGAAGAGAGAAGAAAGGATGACTTTACTACTAGAGTATTAGAGGCTTCCAGAGAAGAAGTTAACGCATTAATCAATAAGCCAGTTAGTGATATTGAGATGGGTACTTATTTATTCAACTCTGATGTATCTATAAACAATGATTATGTACAGCTATTCCACAATATGCTACTAAACAATGAACAACGTTTCAGTACAGTAGCTAATGAGAAGGTTGTAGAACTATATAAATTATCACAAGAGCTAGGTCTCTCAGAAGAGGATATCAAGGCACTGATAGTTACAGATGCATTAGGAGATTCATTCCTAATAAGTGACTATAAGATTGAGTTTCACAATGAGGTTAACAAGCGTAAGTCAGAACTACGTCAGTTACATCTTAAGGTAGGTGAAGAGGGTCAGACTGAGAAAGAGAAGAAGGCGCTTAATAAGCTTATCGATAAGAAGGATGCTGCATTTAGAAAGTGGCTATCTGATAACACTGAGGTTGATAGAGACAGACGTCCATCTGCAAAGTGGAAGACAGATTACTCTAAACTTTCAGACAATCAAAGAAAAGCGTTGGATGCGCTTAAGCAGATTACTTTAGACAATCAGAAGCGTATGCCCGGTCACTCATTGATCATGGCTAATAGCGCATTAGGGACTCACTATTTCAGACTTCCTGGTGTACTTAAGACTACATTCGCACATGCATTCGAAGGAAACATGTTAGGAGTAGTTAAGAAGTATTGGGATGAGGCAACTAAGATTGAATTAGGTGATACTGAAGAGGGTCAAAAATCTATTGAGGAAGGGGATGGATTAGACGTCGCTGGAGCTAAGGCTACAGATACAGATGTTAGATACTCTCCAACTGGATTAGATGGTAAACCTATCTTTACAGTACCTGCATTCTTCAGAGGTCGTCCTAAAGAGAATCAGAATTTAGACTTGTTCACTATCTATGCATTAGAGTTGCAGAACGGTATTAGATACTCTATTGACTCTGAACTAGTTACTGATGCTACTATATTCTTAGATATGGTAAATGCATCTGACTTCGTTCAGACTACTGGAATAAACAAGGAGAGAATCATCTCTTTATTCCGTGGAGAAGGGTCTCAGGATGCTGCCACAATTAAGGGTGATGCGTCAGTTGTATCTAAACAGATTGAGAAGATGATGAAGAACCGTGTATTTGCTATGTCGCAAGAGTACGGTGGTAAAGTATTTGGTAAGGACATTAACAGGATAATGGCTACAGTTGGTTCATATACGGCGTTTGCGTCGATGTCATTCAAGCTACTAGGATCCGCTAATAACTGGGTAACCGGTAATGTATCTGCTGCACTAGAGGCTGTAGGTGGTGAATTCTATACTAAAGCTGACTTGGCTGCCGCAAAAGCAATGTACTACAATCAAATTGGGGGTGTCATTGGTGACGTAGGTAAGCCAGTTAAGACTAGTTGGGTTAACCAAATGATTGCTATATTTGATGCACAAGGTGATAGGGATATACTTAACAATAACTTTGAACGTCGTAATAGATTTACACAGTTATTCACACCAGGTACAACACTAGCTGGTTACTCAATGGGTGAACATGAAATACATGCTACTATAATGCTTAGTATCATGCATGCTAATAAGGTACTTAATAGTAAAGGAGAATACCTTACTAAGAAAGGCGAGGTTACTAAAGACCGTAGCGAAGCGGCTTCGTTGGTTGACGCGTACGTTAAAGAGGAAGACGGTATTGTGAGACTACAGAAGTGGGCAGAGTACAGTGAGTTTGATACAATGAATAAACTATCTAAGAATGGACAAGCTACTATACGTGGGTTGATCAAGGATAGAGTTGTAAGAACACAGGGTGCCTTTGACAAGCACATGCAGTCTGAGCTTAACCGTAGATGGTATGGTAAATTGTTCTTCCAGTTTAAGAAGCACATGGCTCCGCACTTACTTAACAGATTTAGAGGACTTGCTCATGTAGGTACATCTACTGAGAATCTATCTGACGATAAGAAGTACTTCAACCTTAATGCTAAGACAGAGGAGTATGGTTATTACACATCACTATTAAGATTTGTATACCAAACTTTGAAGGCTGAAAAGATGAATGTCTTGAGGTATAAAAAAGCAGGTAGTGATCAGTGGGCAGACATGACGAAACACGAGCGTGCAAACATGATTAAGACACTTACAGAGAGTGGGTATATACTTACCACATTCTTACTTGCGATGGCCGCTGTAGGAGCTGTAGACGATGATGATGATTTCATGTGGGGTATCATATACCTACTAAGAAGACAAACCAATGAAGGCGGTCTTCAGTACATCAACCCGGCAGAGAACTGGAGAGTATTAGAATCTCCAATGGCTGCATTAGGTAAGATAAACAACATGATTGATTCATTTACCCAGATACTAGCATTGACGGAAGACTATCAGTCAGGCGTCCATAAAGGAGAGAGTAAGTTTAAAGTTAAAGCGATGCGAGTTATGATGTTGGACAGAATAGATCAATTCGATAAAGGATACAATAAGCGTATGTATAACAATCTTCAAAGGGATTAACCCTAAGAGGTCTAAAAAAAGCCCCCAAGACAATTAAGTCAAGGGGGCTTTTTCATTATTAACCAACAACATTTATTATTCAACTTCTACGGTAAAGAAGTTTTGAAGGCCTTCTCTGCGGATAATTGAATGCACTTCCGCATATTTCTGCATTTCTAAATAAGGAACAGCGAGTTCTTTCTTAGTTATATTAAACTCATCCAATGTCTCCTGCATTTTCTCTTCCTTCTTTTTACCATAGTAGAAGTACTGACACGTATTACTACAGTAATTTGTTATTCCCATAAGTCTTGAGACATGTTCATGGAGATCCTTCATACCGGCTCTAGCCAATGGAGACTCTACGTTATCCATAACTACCCTGGTATCATAATCATCTAACCCTGCACACAATTGATATGATGCTAGAACTAAATTCTTATAATTGGTCTTGGTACCATACTTACTTATCATCCTTGACATACGTACCTTTACCTCTCTCATACTTTCGCATGGTATAGAGGTGTACGCTTCAACAAGTTTATCAGTAAATGAACCATTAACCTGTTCAGCCGGCCTCTGTCCTTCAGGACTTCTCTCCTTTCGAACATTACCAGGATTAACGACATACTTGGTAGGATTCTGGTGAAAATTATCAAGCATATACTTCTCAACATTGTTCATGTCTTCTAAACAGTAGTAGAACTTGCCAGGACAGGTGGACACATCGTGTAGCTTAAGAATATTGAAAGTCTTTTCTACGTCCGCATAGGTTCTTTCGTCATTGTCTGTAATTCCACCTTCCTTAGGGAACCAATCTAGAGATACCTCTACTCCTATTCCTGCTAAAGCCTCCACCCATGAAGCAGGAGAAAACTCCGCCGATGAATGACGGAACTCCGTGTCTTCCTTAGAAGGAAAGAGCATATTACCTGCTCCTTTTAAGTTAATCACCTCATGCACATACAATGGATGTATTGATGGTGCATTGAACCTTACTGTATCATCTTCTAGTAATGCGTCAGAAGGCTCAGTGATTATTAGGTTAAACGGATATATATAATTCAGCTCATTCGTCTTATCCGCCATATATGCGGAAAAGTTTGGACGATCCCCTACGATACTTTGCGAGTGTTCTGTGGGAACCAGTTCCAGCGTAACTTTTCCGCTGATGTCTGATTTAATTTTTAAGTGATTCATATCTTAATACTAATTTACCTTCCGGTATTGTTATTTGTTCGTTTATCAGCGAGGTTAACTTATCTTGTATTAAGTTAAAGAATAACTCTCTGTCTGAATCCTTTTTATACTCAAGTAGGCGTGCTCTTATAATAGCAAGCTTACCACTTAAATGTGAGTTTTGGTACGGATCTAATAGAAGTTGTAAGTTGTGTTGTTCGTGGAAATTCTTCACATCAACAGTTCTCATAACTCTATGTCCTATAATATTATAGATTTGTGACTGTCCTAAATTAAGGAACAGTGCATCTAATCTTGGGTTGCCTACTGGTATTGACATATTAGTCAATAATTGCATAGGAACCTCTGGGTCTGACGTTTCAGCAGATAATGTTTGAAGTAAATACTCGTAAGTACTTTCATCAAGACTATCTTTAAATCCATCTATATAATCATTCACTACTGTATCTTCTATACACAAAGACATGCCTACCTTGTTCTCTAGTAATACTTGTAATGACAGTAGATCGGACTTCTTGTCAACGCCTACAAAACGAATTGTTTCAGTCATGAAAGATGTAAGTTCTACGCCTAACTTAGCTTCTACCAATCCCTTGATATAGTTATTAACCTCTGCCTTTCCTTTACTACTTTGATTATATCTAGTGTTACCTGGGGCATCAATTACTTTCCTTTGATCTGCATTAAGTTTAGAATAGTCCGCATTAATGAGGTTTCTAAACACATTCATGTTAGAGAATAGTATAGTTGCAGAATGCTTAACGCCACTTGGTGAATCCCATCTGGCAATAGCTCCTTCTACAGTTCTATTATGTACTGCCGTTATGACTCTTTTAGGCATCACATACTTAGTAGCAGCCTTAGTCGTCTGTACAAGTCTAGCCTCAGTAGAGTACCTGTTGAAAGAAGCTCTTGGAAACAAAGACGCTTTGGTGAAGAACACCTTGTCTTTCTTTTCAATAGTGTCGCCATATGCAGCAGTAGCTCCCTTTCTCCAAATGTTTATCTGTTCTGCACTCTTCTCTTGGTTTAATATACCTAGCAAATGCATGTTCCTAACATAGTAATCATGTGACATTACGACGTCAGATGCTTGGGCCCTATGCTCAATATCAATGCTTAATTCCCCGTTACTGTGCCAGTGGGCCACTTCGTATAGAAGGTCCGGTGTTTTAATTAAGTCCC
>WLWF01003041.1_pt1 | contig 11399 bp, 17 predicted proteins | sample 6718331 | NCBI WGS metagenome assembly WLWF01 (sample SAMN12718692, study PRJNA515312) | sponge metagenome | isolation source: marine sponge | host: Mycale hentscheli | place: New Zealand: South Island, Marlborough, Capsize Point | collected 2003-05-01
GGCTTCAAAACTCCAGTATTTAATCCAATGGATAATAAGATTCCAAAAATAGAAGAAGTTTTTATCACTAACATTTATCAAGAAGTTAAATGGTTCTTTCCAAAATTAAAGCACGGGCATTTATTAGTAACACCAATTGAAAATAGGAATGTTCCTAAAAGTGTACTGTTTGTAAAAGAAGCAAACAAGATACCAGACCCTGTTGATTTAAGTGATGTATTTTAAGGAGATATTATGGCAAAAAGAAAATTTAGAATAGAGGGCGGCAACTACGGCGGCGAATGTGTGATTGGCGAAGTTAGAAATTCGTTTGTACAACAAGCATTAGATCTTGATGAAGGCGACTTGATTGACAGAGTGTTAGATGCGGAAAACTGGGAAGAACCCGAGTCTGCTGAATCAGAGGAACACGAAGATCCAGAAGCAGTAGTAGTACCAAAAGAAGATTACTATATGTGGGAGTGCGACGACATCGAACACATTAACGGGCCTTATGCTGATGGCGGCTTTACAGTATATGAAGTTCCAGCAGATGGATCAGATGATTATGACTACGAAAATGAAGTAGGTAGTTTTAGTGCTATTCACATGTATGGTAGAGAAGGTGGATACTTTGGTAATGAACAACCTGATGTTGTAAACGAAGATGATGACGAGGGCAATCATTATGTACCAGTGTTAGCATTTCACAGTTCTGAGAAAGGAACTTTTGCCAGTTACTTTGTAGAAACAGATGGGGAAGACTTTGATCAATACAAATTAGGCATGGGCATAGTGGAAACTAACGTAGGCGAATTCATTGATAGAGTGTACTACAACAAGGTAGAACTTGATGCAGAATATGATCAAAATGATACTTCCGGTAAAAGTTATCATGCAGAAGTTGGCTGGTTAAATAAGAAGTGGCACGACTCAGATGACAAGTACAATGAACTCGATGAAGAGTACTTGCAAGATTTCGACGATAACGCCGAATGGGAACGTGAACAAAACGAGGAATAAATGAGAGTATTAATTTTTGGACTGCCAGGAAGTGGTAAAACATACTTGGCAGAACGACTAGTTGAATACCTAGGTGATAAGGTTGCCTGGTTCAACGCAGATAAAGTCAGAGAAGAAGCAGACGATTGGGACTTCTCTGAAGAAGGTAGATTAAGACAGAATCAGCGAATGATCGATTTATGTATAAATGCTGAACTAGAAGGCAAGATTGCTATAGCAGATTTTGTAGCACCTTTTGAAAGTGCAAGAAATAAATTCTTTGCTGACTATGAAATATTTGTAGACACAATAGAAGAAGGCAGATTTGAAGATACTAACAAAGTATTCGAAAGACCTGTAGCAACAGATTACAATGTACAAGAACAACGCGGTGATGTAGATGCTAAAATAATTGCTTATGAAATTGGTCAAAGATTTATTTGGAACAACCAAGCACCTACAACACAGATGCTAGGAAGATTTCAACCTTGGCACCCAGGGCACCAAGCATTGTTTGATAGAGCAATGGCAAAACATGAACAAGTAGTTTTGATGGTTAGAGATATGCCAACAGACGATTCTAATCCTTATCCAGCACATGAAGTTATAGAAAACTTACAACAGAGTTTATGCGAATTTGCTGGTAAAGTTAAAATTGAAGTTGTGCCAAATATTTTAAATATTACATATGGTAGAGGTGTAGGATATAAGATTGAACAAGAAGTGTTCGACGATGCTACACACGATATTAGTGCTACTAAAATACGTGAACAAATGAGAAAAGAAGGAAAACTATAATGGCAAATGCTGAAACACAGTCAATGATTGAACGCACAAACGACATAAAGAAATGGCACAGGGATCGTAACTTGATAGACGGAGCAACAGACAAAGATCAGTTAGCAAAACTTATTCAAGAGATGGGCGAACTAAGTGATAACATCTGTAAAGGTCGTGATATTAGAGACGACATTGGTGATATGATTGTGGTATTAATTAATATTGCTGAACGCAATGATATTAGTATTACTGAATGTTTGGAACAAGCATGGAATGATATCAAAGATCGTAAAGGTAAAATGGTCGATGGCATCTTTATTAAAGAAGGAGATTTATGACATACGAATTTACAAGTGAGAGTGTATCAGAAGGACACCCAGACAAAATAGCAGACCAGATATCAGACAGAATTGCTGATTATATCATAGCAGGTAACAGCAATCATAGAGCGGCAGTTGAAACACTGGTAACTACTAACATGGTTACTATAGCAGGTGAATACAAAAGTGTTGTACCAATTAGCAAGAGTCACATTGAAGAAATTGTTAGAGGAACTGTTAGAGAAATTGGATACGAGCAAGATGGATTTCATTGGGATAAACTGAAAATCTACAATGAGTTACATGGCCAATCACCGGACATTGCATTAGGCACAGACGACTTTGGTGCCGGTGATCAAGGTCTAATGTTTGGATATGCTTGTAAAGAGACTGAGGATTACATGCCCAGTGCCATTTATCACAGCCATAAAATTTTACAATATTTGGCAAGTGAAAGACGCAAGGGTGCTAAATGGTTAGGCCCTGACAGTAAAGCACAGGTGACCATGGAGTACGACAGCATAAATCACCCTATAAGAGTAAGCAGAGTAGTTTGTAGCAGTCAGCATACAGAGGAATATACATTAGTTGAAACAAGAGATAACATTAAACAACTAGTACTTGAAGCATTATTAGAGTCAAACGCACCAATCGATGACGACACTGAGTACTTGATCAATCCAACAGGAAAATTTGTAATTGGAGGACCGGATGGAGATACTGGACTTACTGGACGTAAAATTATTGTTGATACTTATGGCGGGTATGCTCCACATGGCGGCGGTGCTTTTTCAGGTAAGGACTGTACTAAAGTCGACAGATCAGCCGCATATATGGCTAGATACTTGGCAAAGAACATTGTAGCAAGTGGTAAAGCAGACAACTGTACAGTACAACTAAGTTATGCCATCGGCGTCAAAGAGCCAACAAGTGTGTACGTTTATGCTGATGGAGAAGTAAGACAAGACCTAGCAGATGAATTACAGAATAAAGTTGACTTAACACCAAAAGGTATCATTGATAGATTTAATTTATTTGACATTAATTTAGCAGACACAACAAACTATGGACACTTTGGTAATACCATTATGCCATGGGAACAAGTTAATTTATTTTAATGAAAGAGTTTTGGCAAGACCTAAAACAAGCAATTAGGACAGTACCTGATTTTCCTATACCAGGAATACAATTTAGAGACATCACAAGCCTATTAGAAAGCCCAGAAGCGTTCAACAGAGCATTAATAGGTTTAACTAACAGTTGCATGTCCTTTAATGCCACAAAAATAGTAGCAATAGAAAGTAGGGGATTTATATTTGGTTCTCCAATAGCAAGAGATATGGAATTGCCGTTAGTGTTAGCAAGAAAACCAGGTAAGTTACCTAATCCTACATATCAACGAAGTTATAAGTTAGAGTATGGTGAGGCAACACTTCACATACAGCGAAACTCAGATTTAAATAAACATGATAGAATTGTTATAATAGATGATTTAATTGCTACAGGCGGTACAGCACTTGCCTGTGCCGATTTAGTACACGAAAACTTTGGCGTACCTAAAAATAATATTACTGTATTAGCAATAATTGACTTGACAGACTTGGGCGGATTTGTTAAAATAACAGAGCAAGGGTACAATGCTGGTACCCTAATAGAATACGAAGGTGAATAATGGCAAAGAAGCCACTACTACAAATAAAAGATATAATGGCGGCTGTAGATCGAAAGGACTACAACTACTATACTAATCTTACAGATGAGCAACGCAAGAGTTTAAACTTGTGGATGACTCAGCGATATGCCAGTAGTGTACAAGGCAAATTTGCTGGACATTATCTTGTTATGATAAACGAATTCATGAACACTAACTGGAGTGATATCAGTAAGCACCCTGAACTACAATGGAAACTAATGTGCCTAGCAGGTGTAGGTAAACAACAATTTCATCCATTTGTAAAAGTCCCTAAAGCAAAGAGAAAAAAAGACAAGGTGGAAGAATTTGTCAGAAATATATTTCCTTTAGCAAAAAATGACGAAGTAGAATTATTATTAAGTATGAATACCAAGGAAGATCTTAAAGTATTAGCAGAAGTAAATGGAATTGATGATGGCGAAATTAAGGAAATATTTAAGTGAGTCTAACTTGCACATATTGTAAGAAGTCATTTATGAGTGAAAGGACTCTAAGTGCCCATATGTGCATAAACAAAAGACGCCACACAGATAAGGATCTTACTCATGTAAGACTTGCATTTAGAACATTTCAGAAATTTTATGATATAAACATGCACAATGCAAAAACAAAATCATATGAAGAATTTGCAGAAAGTAAATACTACCAAGGTTTTGTAAAGTTTGGTAGAAAAATGGTTAAAGAAGATTTACTAGAGCCAAACAATTATGCAGAATGGCTAATTAGAGAAAGTGTTAAATTAGCAGACTGGACAAAAGATGCTACATATGACGTTTACTTAAAAGAATTAATTAAAAAAGAACCTGCACAACGAGGCATAGAAAGAAGTGTTAAATGTATGCAGGCATGGGGAGAAGAGAAAAGTGAAGACTGGGCAGATTACTTTAGAAAAGTAGCACCACAACTAGCAGTCTATCACATAAGGGGTGGTAAAATTTCTCCATGGTTTTTATTCCTAAGCGAAAGCGGACAAGAACTATGGGGAAAGTTTAACAGTGAACAAGTTGAACTTATAAAGGATATTGCTGATCCAGGATTTTGGAAAAGAATATTTTTAAAAAACACAGAAGAAGTTAATCTAGTACAAGACATAGCGGAGGCGTCAGGATTATGAAAGTAAAAATTGTAAGTCACAGCCAAGCACCATTTAATGATGCTTTACACAAACATTCAGCATTAGATTTAGTGGCATATTGTGCCAGGGTAAGTAATCCTGATAACCAAATGAATACTGAAACAAGTGAAAAACTTGTGAAGTATTTGATGAAGCATAAGCATTGGAGCCCACTTGAAATGGTGAGTGTTTGTTTTGAAATTGAAACAACCAGAGACATTGCTAGACAGATTCTAAGACATAGAAGTTTTAGTTTTCAGGAGTTCAGTCAACGTTATGCTGATCCTACACAGGATTTAGACTTTGAAACTAGACAAGCAAGACTGCAAGATCCTAAGAACAGACAAAACAGCATAGAAGCAGACAACGACGGTTTAGAAATAGAGTGGCATAAACGCCAAAGAGACGTGATAAAAGCCGCCACAGACGCATACACGTGGGCTATAAGCAACGGTATTGCCAAAGAGCAGGCCAGAGCAGTACTTCCTGAAGGAAACACGTTAAGCAGGTTGTATGTAAATGGTACGTTGCGTAGTTGGATTCATTATATTGAATTACGTGGTGCTAATGGCACACAAAAAGAGCATATGGATATTGCTCATGCTGTAGCAGATGTTATAACAGAGATATTTCCATTAGCAGAAGAGTTCAAAGGAAAAGAGATATGAGTGCAACACCGACATATTCCTATCAACAACATTCTAATCCGTACATAGTTTCCAGCGGTTCGTCTGCTAGTACAGTTACAATCTCCCCTAATGGTATTAATACAGTATCTGGGTCTTCTGTCAGTATTGATTTGCCACCGATAGAGAACACTATAACGCTCGGCAATACTAGGATCACCGAAGAACAACTCAAAGACATATTGGTATTACTGGAAGTAGTTAATCGGTTAGATAAATCAAACCCAGTACAACAGCAATTCATGGCAGTAAAATGCAGAAATAAATTAAAGGAAGAAAACAAATGAATAAACGCCAAGAAATGTTAGTAATCACAATGGAAGAATGTGGTGAACTAATACAGGCATGTAGTAAGATGATACGGTTTGATGCGCCATATGACACAAAGCAGTTACAAGAAGAAATAGGTGACGTTATGTGTATGATAGAAATACTCAAAGATGGCGGTCTTGTTACTGATGAACAAATACAAAAACGTATGGCAGTTAAAAAAGAAAAACTAATGAAGTGGAGTTTATTGTTCAGTGAAGATTGATTTTGATGTAGATATCGATATGGCTAACCGCGATAAACTGCTTTGTGTGTTAGATAATATCACAGGTAGTATCAAACGTCCAGGTGGCATGGAAAAACACAACACAGGCGTTTATATACAGCCTATACCCCATGATCCTGTAACAGGACTAAGTAATATTGATCACAAGGAAGCAGATGATTTAGGTTATTTTAAATTAGATGTACTAAACAATAGTGTATACAATAACATTGAGTCAGAGCAAGAACTAGATAGACTATGTAATGAAGAGCCTGTTTGGGATTTATTTGGTGCTAAAGAAATAGTAGAACAACTATTCCATATTAGCAATCATTTTGATATTGTTAATCAGCATAAGCCTACAAACATAGATCAACTAGCAATGATACTTGCTATGATAAGACCAGGTAAAAGATATTTGGTTGGTAAAAGTTGGGAAGATATTGAAAAGGAAGTATGGATTAAAAGAGACAGTGACACATACTCCTTTAAAAAGTCACATGCATATAGTTATGCAATGGCTATAATTGTTCAATTAAATAAATTAGTCAGCCTTCTTGACTAATTGAATTGTTCTTCTTTTGATTCTTTTCTTAACAAGATTGTGTGTACTGGTCACTGGACCAAATAAAACGTCTATATCTTTGTTATTAAATGTTTTCAAACAATTTCTAAATGCTCTCATCTCATTAAATAAAAACACATCAATAGGAATCTGCCGATTACTTTCCCACCACCATGTCTCACCTAATTCTACAAACTGTTTTTTGTCTTCAGGTGCTATCAGCACATTATAATCATAGAATGATGTAACTGCATTGTCTTGATTTTGAATTATACCAAAGTATTCTTTCTCACCATAAGTAAGCATAGTAAAGAAAGGAAACTTTTCTTGTATTTCCTTTTGGTCCTGCATAACTTTATTTATACCTCTGTAGATAAATACATTAGAAGGAATGAGTATGTATGAGCAATTTAACACTATTAATGTATCAATCAAATACACTAGATCTTGTAAAGAAGCAGGAAAATTATTATGTGGATAACAGAAGTATGAACAGAAAAGAATTTATAGTACACAAGGGTATGGACAATATTATTCATATTAACATCCAAAACCAGGATAGAAAAAAACAAAACGTGTACAACGATGAAATACAAGCAGACATCATAAAATACTCTACAAATGAAAAAGTACTTACACGTTTTGCAAAACCTGGCTTAAATAAAGGCACAGCAGAATTAACTATTACTGAAGAAGATATGAATTCTCTTGTAGAAGGACAGTACAAAGTATCATTCAAGAATGTTGCCGAGGACGGTACAAAAACACCTATCTATTCTGATTACAACAATGGTATTCTTTGCACATTAATAGTAAAGAATGATGCAAATCCTTCGCCAGTGGCAACACAGGTCGCTAATGTGTGGAATCAAACTGGTAATACAAATAATGGCGATTCCGCAAATGTTTTTACAAGTGGCTCATTCGAAGGTAACCAAAGTAAAAACTTTAGAGATGCAACACATACCATAGGAATATACTCAAATACATTTACAGGTAATGTATATGTCGAAGGTAGTTTAGGTCTACAAGCACCATCAAGTGATGATACTAACTGGGCAAGTGTACCAGTGGTCAACAACTTAGAAAGAATACCAATGGCAAACGTGTCTGGTGTAACTTACTACAGTTTCACAGGCAATTTTAATTTCTTAAGATTCAAATATTCTCCTGGTCCAACTAATTCAGGATCATTTGATAAAATTCTTCTTAGAAATTAAATAACAATATGCACAAATTAAACAACGGCATACACGCCTGTGTATTTCCTACTCGATGTGGAACCAGATGGATTGCTGATAAACTCTTTAAAAACCAATTACTAGACTATTACGCACCTTCGCATATATTGGATACAACTCAATATGATAGTAACTTGCAAAATATCATGTTTGTAAGAAACCCATTTACTAGAGAACGCAGTATTTTTCGATGGTATAAAATAATAAAAAAAGATACATACAAAAATCTTTCGTTTAGCGATTATGTAAACAGTGATTTATTTTATCACGAGGCATCATATGTAGGCACATACCAAGACAATATCAAACTTATAGATAAATTTGTGCACCTAGAGGATATAGATATATTTTTAAAAAAAACATTTGGTATAAAAACTACATATATGTTTGATTATCACGAACCTGCCGATGAAATGGACGACATATCAGCATATAACAGCACAACAAAACAAAGAGTATTAGAAAAATATAAGCAAGATATAAAACTGATAGATTTTAACTTGACTTCATACATATAATCTAGTATAATTACAGCAATGGAGCACTCTGACGCAATACAACAGGTACATGAGTTACTAACATCTCATTTGCCTCACAAACATAAAAAGACACCTGCTGGTTGGGTAACTTTTAGTTGTCCTATGTGTAATGATAAAAGAGGCAGAGCAGGTATAATTGCAACAGGTCCTAAGATTGCATACAACTGTTTTAATTGTGGTTTTTCTACAGGCTGGAGTCCCAGTAAAAAGATAGGTAAAAAGTATAAAGAACTAGCAGTGAAGTTAGGTGCTACTAATGAAAGTGTTAAAAAATTAGTACTCGAACTTATGAAGATTGAAGAGTTTGACAATGATGTAGATGAAATTGTAGTAAGTTATGAAAAATTTAAACCAGTGGAGTTGCCTAACGTAGTAAATGTCAGAGACATTCCTAAATTACAGTATAATGAAGTACATGAAAACATAATGTTATATGCAAAACAAAGAAAACTGTTAGAAACAAATTATGATTTGTTTATATGCGATGATTTCATGCTTAAGAATAGACTAATAATACCATTTTACTATAATCAAGAAGTAGTAGGTTATGTAGGCAGGCACATAAATCCACCTACAAAAGAAACACCTAAGTATATTAACAACAGTCAAGCAGGGTATGTGTTCAACATAGACAAATACATATACTCAGATAGAGATATTGTTGTTGTTACAGAAGGTGTTATAGATGCTATCCTTATAGATGGTGTTAGTGTGCTGGGTAATACCATGAACGAAAGGCAAATACAACAGATAAATTCGTTAAATAAAAGAGTAATACTTTGTCCTGACAGAGATGCACCAGGCAAAGATTTAATAAGGCAGGCCGCTGAACTAGGGTGGGAAGTAAGTTTCCCACCTTGGCACACAGACATCAAAGATGTAGGTGATGCGGTACTCAAATATGGCAGACTTTTGACATTATCTAGTATAATTAAATATGCTGTCGCAAATAAAATTAAAATTGAAGTACAGAGCAAAATGTTATGAGTGATATAAAAGAATACGGCGAAGATATACAAGAACTGTTTCTGAGATTTTTAGTTACAGATCCTGATGTATTTGTACGAGTGAACAATATTGTTGAACCGTACATGTTTAACAGAAAATATCGTGAAGCAGTAGAGTTTCTAAAAGATCATGCTAACAAATATGCTAGTATTCCTACACTAGAGCAATTAGAAGCAGTTAACGGTATAGAATTAAAGCCAGTTGAAGATGCACATGACAGTCATATGAGTTGGTTTATGGATGAGTTTGAAACATTCTGTAGACACAAAGCATTAGAAAAAGCCATATTAGACAGCACAGACTTATTGGAAAATAAAGACTATGGTAGTGTAGAAGCACTAATCAAAGAAGCAACTGGAGTTGGTTTAGTAAGTGATTTTGGTTTAGATTATTATGAGAATCCCAAAGAAAGATTACAATGGATTAAAGATCAGGCAGGTGCAATTAGCACAGGCTGGAAAAACTTTGATAATAAACTGTATGGTGGACTTAATAGAGGGGAACTTACAGTATTTGCAGGGGGCTCTGGTGCTGGCAAGAGTTTATTCTTACAAAACTTAGGCGTAAACTGGAGTCAAGCAGGACTTAATACAGTATATTTGAGTTTAGAGTTAAGTGAACAACTGTCAAGTATGCGTATTGATGCTATGGTTAGTGAGTATGCTACTAGAGATGTTATGAAAAACATGGATGACGTCCATTTAAAAGTAGTAATGAAAGGCAAAGGTGCTGGTAAATTCCGTATTAAACAGATGAGCAATGGTGTTAATGCCAATGACATACGTTCGTTTATAAGAGAATACGAAATACAAACAGGTATTAAAGTAGATTGTTTGTTAGTTGATTACTTGGATCTTATGATGCCTATCAGCGGTAAAGTATCAGCAAGTGACTTGTTTATTAAAGACAAGTATGTATCTGAGGAATTGCGTAACTTAGCAGTAGAACTAAACATACTATTAGTTACAGCATCGCAGTTAAATAGGGGTGCTGTAGAAGAAATTGAATTCGATCACAGTCATATTGCTGGTGGTATTAGTAAAATACAAACAGCAGATAATGTTATAGGTATATTTACAAGTAACGCAATGAGAGAACGTGGTAGATATCAAATACAATTTATGAAAACACGTTCTAGTAGCGGTGTAGGTAGTAAAGTAGACTTGAAATTCAACCCTGAAACATTGCGTATTGAAGATCTCGATGATGATGACGAAGCATATGATACTATGCAAACTGCTACATTGGTTGCTGACCTACAAAGAACATCAGCAATACGCACAGAAGAGAACGATAATACAACTTCTTCAGTAGACGAGACCAAACTACAAGGATTGGCGCTCAGAGACTTACTCAAGAAAAAGTGATATTTAGATAAATATGCTTAATAGCAGGAATGAGAGTATGTCAATAAATAGAAAATCGATATTAGAAGAATTAAATTCTGTAGTATCAGAAAGAAATAAATTAGATGTGGTTGCTACTAGAGGTAACCATATAATTAAAAGTGCTATTAATCTAATAGATTTGATAGAAGAAAATTTTGACGACTCCCAGGCTTTGGATTTACAACGTAGATTAGTAAATTCCATAAAAGGCAGAAAGCCAGAACGTTTTGCTAAAGGCGTTCAGATAGTTAAAGAGTCAAAAAATGAAGATATTTGAAGTAATAAACAACATACAAACTGAAAATAAAGCCGATACGTTACCGGATCAGTTTGAAAAAAATCAAGTAAAAAAATTATTTCCTAAAGGCGGCATGGTACCATTAGGCGCAACTGACGCCGCTGATCTAAAATACAAAGGAACACCAATAGGAAACGTGTTTGTTCCAGTATATGATCCTAATATAAAGGTAACATTACGACAAAGTCCTGCTTTCTACTTACTGTTTAATAAAACCACATATATCAAAATAGACCCAACAGAGCCAGAAG
>WLWF01003043.1_pt1 | contig 11395 bp, 11 predicted proteins | sample 6718331 | NCBI WGS metagenome assembly WLWF01 (sample SAMN12718692, study PRJNA515312) | sponge metagenome | isolation source: marine sponge | host: Mycale hentscheli | place: New Zealand: South Island, Marlborough, Capsize Point | collected 2003-05-01
AATCTTTTTATGATCTTTTTCCCAGTTGTTTTTTCATAACCTTGAGAAATAACAAAAGGGGACATTTTAATATTCGCGAATTTTAAAACCTGGCGAAATAAATTAATACAAGGAAATCGCTGTTTTTGTTCAGAATTTTTATGAAGACTAGTTAAATAACTAGACTTAAGGAAATCTTTAATTTTAGGGACAAAATGAGATAGAGAAGTATATAATTTATTGTCTAAAAATATATCTCTCTCTAGAACTAAACCATCCAACTCAGATAAATTTGAGATTTTTATATCTAGTTTTAAAAACATGTCATGAATAATAGCTTCTAGTTGTTTATTAGTTATTAGGGAAATAACCTTGATTTCAGGTGAAACATCATTAGTCTCTGAGGCCGACATTAATAGGTACGAGAAATTATATAGTGCTAAATGACGCCGAACTAAAAGATGAGGTGTATGATTCATCATAATAAGCGATAATCGCAATAACTAAAATAACTAAAACAGTCACTATAACAATAAGAGGTAATTCGTTCATAATTAACATTAATATTACTAATATTTTAATTTCTCTAAAATATTAAAAAGTAATCCATTTTTAAAATATTAATGTGGTCTACAATTTTAAAGTATACCCTATTGGCTATTTACACCCCTGAGGTCTGCAGTTTAATAAGTGATATTTATCGTCAGACCCAGATTCCAAATATAGATTTTCAAATCAAAAAAAAAATTTTAAATCGTTTAAATTATTGTAAATGTGGTGTCTGCCAACAAAATAGAAAACTTGGACTACCCCTAAAACACTAGTTCCTTATAAATTTATTAATCCTAAAAATGTTTTTCTAGCAATCTTTATGACTCTCTATTACTTCTCATTATTTTGCTTAATTAGACAGACTTAATCTGTTTTTAGTTTGTTTTAGCTTTTCATTAAGTTGTTTTTGTTGCAATTCTAGTTTAATTTTTTCTTTTACTTCTTGGTCAGATACTAATGGTAGACTACTCGTTAAAAGATAGGCTTTATCTACATCAGATAACATATTGTTGATAATAACCTTAGATTCACCAACAATTTTAACCAATTCCTTGTCATTAATTGGTATGTCTAAATACATTTTCTTTTTCTCCCCACCTACCTCAATTACTTTTTCATCCATTACTTTTTTAAGTAGACTAAGTAACTTATGTGAATTTTGAGCCATATTATTTTCGGTATTGTTAATAATTTCATGCCAAGCCTTATTGTATTGATCTACTTCCCGGTTTGGTTTTAAACCATGTTTTACCAATTGTTCTTCATCCTTTAACCAAGTACCACCCTGAGCTTGACACTGATCTGGTTGTGCTATTTCTCTAACTAACAGATGGGTTCTTGTTTTATCTGGTAGATAATGATTAGCTTTGTCATCACCTTTTTGTGATTTTAATAGTTTTCCACCCCGCTTGTCCTTAGAAATTTTTTCAAAAGCCATTTTCCTAATCTGTTCGCCATCTATTTCTAAAACATGGCGTTTCGAAAATTGATAGGGATTTTTAAATTTTTGGTAATGGAGTGTATTTGCCCCTTTAAACAAAGGTGCATAACTTACACTACTCACCATATTAGGCCTTTCCTTAAAACATTGACCACCGTGTTTTAGAGAACTCATTCTATCATTAGTAGTTCTGAGTGTCATATTAATAGAGGCAATTAGGTTTAATTTTTTAAGAAAATGATGTGATAATTTCTCGCATAATTCAGGCTTAGAATCTGCACCACCTAAACTTTTTCCAATAATTAATTTACCCAAATCACCTTCGGCTTGTTTCATAAGGATATCGTCACGAATAAATATTTTTTGCTTTTTACAAAAATTTTTATTAACAAAGTCTTCCATATTTTCTTGTAAGAGGTGGGTTAACATTTTATCAACGGTTTGATTAATTTCGGATTTGGAGACAATTTCGCCTCCCTGTTGCCTACTAGTTAAATTTCCCATAATTATATATATATATTATAGCAAGTAAAAAAATAATATTCATGATATATTAACATTAATTTCTGATATGTCTCTCTATCTCCCTTTCTCTTTTCTCTCTCTCTCTCTCTATTTATTGGGTGCGGGAAGTTCTGGTATCTTTTTAAAGTGGAGTAAACCAAACCTTTTATATTAAAATAGGCTAATAGATGGGCTTTCACAAACATATCTAAAAAATACTTAGTTTTGTGCATTGCTCATGATAATCATTATCATGTATTTCTAACAAATCTCTTGCAATAAATCCATCTAAGTAAAGTCTTCCTTCTTTTGTAACCCAATTAGTCACATAGGGTTCTTCATCCTCGTGTGATGGACTGATTATCTCGGTAAATTGACTACTTTGGTAGACAGGTATCCATCGGTCCCCTTCAGAGATAATTAAGCTTCCTGTCACTCTTATATTAGAGATGTGGTGGCGATACCATCTTATATCATCGGTTGCTTCCCATTGACCAATTCCTATAATAGTGTTTTTAGTTTTACGACATTGGTATGGGAGATCAGAGTCACTAACCCCCAGTAATGAGGTATCTTCAGCAAGAAAACCTTCCTGATACAAGTGATCCCGACTATAGTTAATTGGTAGGCTCCCTGTAGGAAATTGTTCCACAACGTGTCTATTTAAGCGTTTAAGTAATTCAACCTTCATTTGATATAATTTGTCTAGATCAGAAGTTTCATCATAATCTAAATATAAACCAGAAGGAGTAATAATACGGTGATTACTAGTTGCTAAACAATAAAGTAATGGACTGGTGATATTAGTTTTCTCTGTTACCTTGTGATCCTGAACTGGATACCAGTTTCTATCAAGTAGATAATGAGAACCTGTTACTAAATCATCACAATATTGATATAGAGGTTGCTGAATTGGTTGATAAAATACTAGTTTACCTGTAACGTAACCTCTAACTAGATGTGTCCCAACCTTAATTTTCTGTATTGACATTGTCTGGTAATTTCTTAATTTTATCTGTGTCTCGGGGTGAAAACAAAATAAAACACAATAAAACAGACTTGGAAATGCTACGGGAGCAAGTAAACCTAACATTAAAGAAGACATAGCAACACCAAGAGTGGATGCTACACTAGCCATATCTCCAATTGGACCATCCATAATACCTTTCATAGTTAAACCTGTGGTTTGGACAGTATAAATCATAGTTTGATAGGTTGCAAAACTTCTTTTCATTAGTTCACGAAGTCTTAAAAAAAGGGAAATAAGACTAGCACCCATCTCCTGTAGGCGATCCATCGCTTTTTCCAGGATACTAAAGAGCATTTTTCTAATAACCGCTAATTGTTCTCTAAATTTATCTAGTGTATACTTAATACCATCAATAATTTTATAAACAATGTCAATAATATATTGGAATGGTTTAATTAATAGTTTGAAAAACATTTTAATGTAGATCCAAATTAACTGTAAAACTGATTTAACTCCTGCTTTCCCAATACTTTCATTACTATCTTTCTGGAAAAACCCAGCAAAAGGTGCGAAGTATGGTTTAGTTTGATAATAATTCCAGTTATCCTTGATATATTGATGAGTGTGTGTAATTATTTGATTCACAAAGATATAGATAAAAATAAAGGTGATAACCAATATTTTTAGAACAGCTATCTTATTGGTAAAAATAGTTTTTATAAATGACATGGATAAGTCAAAACTATTTAACAATGTGAAAAAAATCTCACTAATTGGGACATTAAAATCTATTGCAATATATTTAAATCTTATTGAAATATTAAAATGTCTCTAGACTACTAAGTTTAACTAGTGAGCCCATCTCAAACCATTCTTCACTATCTCTTTGGTGACCGACATTTTGACAAATAGCATTTAAAACACTTAGGTGGCTAATAATAAGTATATTATCCTCGGTATTGCCATATTTTTTTTCTAAAAACTCAAGGAAACTATGTGTCCTTTCTTGACAACAATTCCAGCTTTCATTCTCTAAAAAAAAATCTTGTTTTAGGAAACTGAAATATTCATCATTAACATGATACAGTTTATTTTCTTGACTTGTTAATGTTCTTGGAATAGAATAATTATTATGTTTATCTTTAGGGTTAAACCATTCCGCTAAGGAATTCTCAACATTTAGTCTTAATTGGGAATTTTTTAAGAAAGGTTGCCCAGTTTCCAAGCATCTTAAATAAGGAGAACTGTAAATAGTAGTTGGATTAAAACCCATAGTCTGAAGACGCTTTGGAAGACTTTGTAGGTTTTGTTTTCCATCGGGTGTTAATATACTATTAAATGATGGGTCCTCACCTCTTTTTTCATGCCTTAACAAGACTATCCTATTAACAATTTTATCCATATATAAATAATGAAATCGGACCTTTTAAATAGTATTTATAAAATAATTGGATCTAATCTTGAAACGGCATCTGAACACCAAGGGATAATTTCTACGGAGGAAGAATATGTCAATTCTGATAACAATTATGATAAATTGGCAAATAAACTGGATATTAAAGGTTTCTTTGGGAAACATATGCAATCCACTAGAAATAATTCAATCAATAACCAGAGTAAAGGTGATTGCCAAACAAGTATTCTAGATGTCTCAATTCGGAAATTCCTTAAAGACTGGCCAACGACTATTTTAGCTATTGTGGATGAAGTAATGGATTTAGGCAAGTCTAAAGAGGGTTCAACAGCCAATAATAATTTTAAACAATTTATTAAAATCGTTAATTCAAGTCATAGATTAATTTATCTAGGTCTGACCTTTATCTTATTAGCCTTAATTTTATTTTATCTGGAAATTTCTTCTTAATGAAATTTATGAAAGAAAACCATCTGTTACTATTAATACTTATCTTAGGAGTATTGATACTTAATAATCTGTCAAATTACAAGCAGTTTATTTTTAGAATTATCTTATTAGTGGTTATTTTTAGTTTAGCATTTCATTACCAAGATGAGATATTTGGGAGCGAAATGGAGACAGGACTGGAAACTTTAGATTTCCCATTAATGGAAAAACAGGGGCGGAATAATAAATCCACAGGTAGTCTAAAACTAGACGAGACTCTAAAATCTCCATCGGTCATAGAGCTAGAAGGACTAATGGTTAAGTTTAAATATTGGTATCACCTAGCAGAGAAATCCTGTCAGAAATGGACAAATAAGGATAATACTAGTTTACCCTATGACAATACTGGTTTAGCCTATGAAAATACTGGTTTAGCCTATGAAAATACTAGGATGTATTATCGTGAAATTCTCAATAATCTTAATAGTTTAGGCCATAATGATGTCAAACCCACTCCACTTAAAAATCATCATGATATACTAACTTCTAAAATGGAAAAACTAGACCAACGCTATCAAAAATATAGTTGTCTACATCCCTTAGAAATGACTAATAATACCAAAGAGTTTCTCTATAATCCACACTATAGTGTATTTTAGTTATTCTGCTTATTTTTTTTTGGCTGTCTTATCAGCTTTTCCCTCTTTTGTGTCTTTATCAGCTTTTCCTTTTCCCTCTTTTATGTCTTTATCACCATCACTTTTTCCCTCTTTTATGTCTTTATCACCATCACTTTTTCCCTCTTTTATGTCTTTATCACCATCACTTTTTTCCTCTTTTGTGTCTTTATCACCATCACTTTTTTCCTCTTTTGTGTCTTTATCACCATCACCTTTTTCCTCTTTTGTGTCTTTATTACCTTTTCCATCTTTAGTGTCTTTATTACCTTTTCCATCTTTAGTGTCTTTATTACCTTTTCCATCTTTGGTGTCTTTATTACCTTTTCCTTTTCCTTTTCCTTTTCCTTTTTTACTGGCCTTATCCACAACTCCATCTTTACCAGACTTAACTTTATCACCCATTTTAGTCTTAGCCTTATTAGCTAAGTCGGCCTTCTTTTGTTGGGCTTTAGCCTTTGCTTGTGCTATTTGTTTAGTCAATATTTCATCCTTTAGCTTTTTTAGTGCAGTATATAAATATACATTAAATTTAATTGGATTAAGAAAGCTAATAGGATTATCTGCAATTGGTTTTAACATTGGCATTATAAGATTACTATTAGTAATCATCCCGGAAGTTAATCCATTAAAGGTATTAATTAATTTATCCATATTCTTTAGTTGTTGACTTAGACCATTGGTTGCTACCAAAATTTGAGGGAATATTCCCATAGCACTCTGAACAACCATATCCCAATTAGCTCGGGCTATATTTAAAAAAACGTTAAAACTATTAGAAAAAACTTGGACTCCCAACATTGTTTTACCGATAAGATCTGGTAATGGTGGTGGCATTGGTAGTGAAGAAGCGGAAGAACCAATTAAGCTACTAATTGAACCCATAGTTCCAATCAGCATCGTGAAAATTTCTAAAGGAATAGTTGCGAGAGGTCCAAGACTCTCTTCTGCGGTTTTAAGTGGAGACCCAATGATACTCTTAATATCACTTGTTTCTGCACCTCCTTTAAGGGTATACTTTGGTTTCTCATAAAATAATTTAAGATTAGGAACTTGGCTATAAATCCAAATTGCTAAATCTTCATCTATAAATTGGTCTCCATCCGGATCTGGAATTTCCATGATAAGGGCAATCTTATCATCATAATCTATTTTACTAGTTTTACAAATTAAGAGTATTTTAAAAAAAGTATCAGAAATAAATTCTAATCCTAGAAGGTAAATTTCTAAATCCTCATAACTAGTTGGAAGTGGTGTTTTATCCGTGTTTAAGAAATTTAATGTATCAATAATGCTTTTAATATTAGAAATGGTGGTCATCTTACTATATTAGACAGACATTTTTCTTATCACTCGGGAAACTTCCATAATTTTATCGCTACTATCTAGTTTTTCAGAAACCTCATTACTAGTTACTAATGACCACATAAAGGTTTCAAAATACCAAGGTTTATTTTTTAAACCAATAACTTGATGAGTTGGAAGACTAATCCTAATCCAGAGGGGAATTTCAGTAAAATGGAAGGATTTCCATTTTCTAACTGGAAATCCAACAATAAGACCATTATGACTAGTTCCAAAACACTTTACTATAGTTTCCTTATTTTTAACAACATATTTCGCTTGATTAGCTAAAAGACCCAATTTAAGAAGGTCTGAAGTCTGTAATTGTTTTAAAAAGCTTTCTGATGATAAACCCATTGAAATTAGGAGACTATACCAATCCTTTTTCCTAGAATAGAGAAAACAACTTTCAGATAGACCATCGGGATTATGATCTGGATGTCTTAAATTTAATTGAGACCATTTTTTAAATTGATCTGATTCGGGATACCTATATCCCTGACTAGATTGGAAAAATAATGAATCCGAAATGTCTTCGTCTAAAATCTCTTCTGGATTGTTAAAAAAAAAAACATTAGGTTTGAAAAAAAGGATTATTTTGGCCGGACATAAAATAAGGCTAGTTATTATCTTGAATTTTGCACCATGGTGAATGTCTTCAAAAATACCATAACTAACTGGAATTGTATGTAATTTAATTTTTAGGTTAGGATATTCTTCTGGAAATAGCTGGATGTCGTTAACAAGTGACTCATCTGTTTCTGGAAAAAAGACAAAAATAGGACATTGGTCAGGTCTAGTCATTACTTCGTTAAGTTGTGTCAAAGAAGCCCTTAAAAAAGGTAGGTAATCAATTTGGGATATCCAAGTAACTAAGGCAAAATGATACCTGCACTCAGGCGTCTTGACATAAATAGCATTATTCTCTGAAAATCTCCAACGGTGAAAAGGCTCAATAGCTGTTTTTAAAGTTCCATCAAAGGTTTTAACAATTTCTCCCGGAAGTTGCGGTGTGATACTATTCCTATTAAAAGCATTAAAACTCATCATTGGAAAACAGCTATACCCCCTTAATTCCGCGTCAGGCAATTCTGATTCTTGATAGGTTTTCCTGTTAATATAGATTCCTTGATCGGGTCTACTATAACAATGTGAAAGACCCCAAGGGAAAAACTGATGAAGATATCCAGAACTTGAAAAACTATTCCATTTTCCTTGACATTTTCTAGAAAGAATAGTAATTTTATCTGATTTTTCTAGTTCTTGTGGCGTAATATCATGTCTGATTTGTGACTGTAAATCTAAAAAGGGAACAAATAAAAAACAAGGGGAATTTAGGTGATTTTTGATCCAGATACTATCTATAGACTTATCTAAGATGCTAAAATGTGATTGCCACGAAATAGCAGTAAAATCGGTCTTAGAAAAATCTTGACGGCATTCTGAAAATTTATTATACCAATTAGTTAATTGGCTATTATGATTTAAGGTCAGGACATAGTTTTGATAAATTTTAAGTTTATCTATTGTGCTAGATATAATTGGAATAATGCCAAGATTAAGAGATGTGATTAGACCTGGTGGAAAAACATCATGCCATTGTTCCCTTAATAATACTAAATGGGCATCATTTAATGTTTCCTGTTCACAAATATACTTATCGTAATGATATGGATAAAACTTAATTCCTCGTTTTTCACCTTGACTAATTAGATAACTTGGATCCTCTAAATCATCTGGATAATAAACATTAATAGTTTCATCAACACCAAGACTAGATAATCTAAATTGTCTGGTTTGACACCCCCAGGGAATTTCAACTAAATGGTATTTACTAATTTTCCCAAGTAGGTTATTATAAGGAGATAAAATAACTACTTTAGTTAATCCATCTAAATTATCCAATATATTAGTAATAACTAATACTTCTTCGGGGTCTGGATAAAAATGAAAATATAACAAACACGGCTTGGGGGGAAGATTATTAATATCATTTATTTCTCCTATCTGAATAATAGCAACTTCTGCCATAATATGGTGGTTTACCAAGGTATATTTTTTCTGAGTCTCTAGTTGTTTAACTAATGTTTGCGAATAATAGTAAAGGTAACTGGTTTTTAAAAAATAAGGTTTTACAAATATTTTCATTAAATAATCTTGTTGGTTTTTTTTCTTATGTATCTTCTAAAGATAATGACAAAAGGGGAAAAAGTAAAGTTCAAAAACCCAAGTGAAAGTAGTAGCAGCAGCAGCAGTAGCAGCAGCAGTAGCAGTAGTTATTTTCAGATCAATAGAACAAGGGAAAGAAAAGATGAACAGGGTAAGTTAAAAAATTATTCTGAAACTATGACTTGTCAAAGAGGAGAACCAAATTGTCAAGTTACCATTAATGATGATGGAAAAGAAACCAAAAAAACAATTACTAAAAATCAACTAATGGAAACAATTGGCCAAGTTTTAAAGTCAAATGCAAATGACCCCAGTGATACTAGTAGTAGAGATACCCTATCTGATTATTCTAGAGCACCCCAAAATTTACAGAGTATTTTAAGTCAAAGTAGTTATCCAGGAAGTGATTTTGATAGTGATAGCGATCTTGATAGTGATCTTGGTACAGAGACTGTAGATCTAAGTAGTCTTGCTGATTCTAGTAGTTATCTACAACCTTTTCAGCCTTTTGGTGTCAGAGATATGACTCCACAAATTTCCAATGTTCCAATAAGAAATTTGGTTAAAAATCCAAGTGCTATTAAGATGGGTCATTCAAGTTCACCATTTTCTAATGTGCCCAAAGGTATCCGGGTAATTCAAGTATCTCCCAAAGATTTAAGAAATCTCCCAGAATTACTTCAAGGCCTATCTCAGTCTACAATTGATGAACATACTGGGAGTTGTCCAGGAAGTAAATCATGTCAATATGGAAATCCTAAGAAACAAAAAATTATGCCTGCGAGTAGTATTTCCCCATCTATTCAAGAAATACCAATAATAAGAAATAAAATTAGCAGTGGGAAAGAAAGTAAACCTACATGGGATGATGATGATGATGATGATGATGATGATGTTGATGATGATGATGTTGATGATGATGTTGATGATGTTGATGATGATGATGATGATGATGAGGAGCAAGTTGAGGTAGAAATTTTTAATCAAGATGATGCCGATGATAAGATTAGTCAAAATACTGAGGGTGGTGCCTTTAAAAATTTATGGAACTGGTTTTAAGTTTTATTTAATACAGATATCCTCACCATATTGACATCCAGGTAAAAAGGTCAAATAATTGAAAGCACTTGATAAATCACTTGGTCTGATGATACTCCAATCAGTTTCTTTAGGTAAATAGCCTAATCTAACTAAAATATAAGCGACTAAGGCACTACACCAAAAACGATCGGTCTTTTGAGGATAGCTATCTTTTCTTGTCAAGGCACTAACCCAGTCTCTGGGTGCCAAATCATATGGTTTATTATAAATTTCATCGTGAATTTCACTCAGTATCTGGTTATTGATTAGATCATGTCCCTTTTTAAGTCTCCTAACATATAACTTACCGGGATAGTTATAAAAAACATCGTGAAAACTTGTTATTTGAACTCCAAGTTTTGTTTTACCATCTTCTTGATCTGGACTAGGCTCTGAACCTGATTCCCACAGATAAATCCCTTTTAGACTAGGATTAATAAAAGTAGGATCCTTTAGGATCATAGCCGCATGAGTAAAATTGGAATTGGTCGTATAATATATTAAATAACTAAATAAATAAAAAAAAGGGTTATGACCCTGATAATTAAATAATACGATATCTCCTGTTTCCAGGTCGTCAATATTATTGAGAGTGTTAGGTTTTTTCATAATGATTATTATAGCTATTATTTTTAAGCTAGCTTTAAATTTCCCTAAATTTAAAACTAGCTTAAAAATCTATTAAGATATAGTAATCCCAATAACATTACCTATCCCACGTGAACTTCCTTCCCTAAAAATAAATTTAGAACCCGGATTAATATATTCATCATGGTAAAGAAAACGAAAATCAACTTTAGCCCGATCTCCCGATCTAATATAGCCATCTTTATTATGAATTTTCCTAATTTCGGCACTTTGTCTAATTCCATTACAATGGATAATAGATTGATACCCCCGTCCTTCACGACTTTTACGATCACTAATAGTGGTTTGGTGGTGAAGAATATAGATATCCGCCGTAAAATCACGTGATTTACAATTCAAAGAGAGTTGTGGATCAATGGCAACCATTCCGCGACGAATGGCTAATTTATGACCATTCTTTTTCTTTTGACAATCTTTTACACCAATGGTGCAATGGTAACCCGCAGTTAAACCTTTCACCGGTTTATCATCGTGATAGATAGATTTAATTTCAATGGCTGAAAAGCCATTATTACGATTAGTCCCTAGACTTAAACTATCACCAATCGCTATTCTCCCCTGGCAAATAGTCCCGGATAAAACATGTCCTATTCCCTTGAGATGGAAATGTCCATCTACCGAAAACTCAACTTGGCTCTGGTCATCAAACTGTCTGACCCTTGGTAGTCTTGATAAAAAAGTTCTTAGTT
>WLWF01003046.1_pt1 | contig 11384 bp, 30 predicted proteins | sample 6718331 | NCBI WGS metagenome assembly WLWF01 (sample SAMN12718692, study PRJNA515312) | sponge metagenome | isolation source: marine sponge | host: Mycale hentscheli | place: New Zealand: South Island, Marlborough, Capsize Point | collected 2003-05-01
GTATGATAGTAATTTTAGATTTTTCACTCTTATGCCAGAAAATTTTATTCGATGTTTGTGTGTCGAAGTCATATATAATTTGATCTATTGCTTCGCCACTGACGTTTTGTGTTTTTAGAAATTGTCTGACTTGTTGTTTAGACTCTCCACTTTTTAATTTTTTTTTTACGTCATTTACTTTTGACTCATCCTCATAAAACTTTGTACCAAAGTTCGCTACATTTCTATAAGCTGAATCAATTGTAGTTTGAATTTCATTAGAGGAAAAGGAACTGCTTTCAAAATCTTTCATTATGTATTCAGCAAGATTTTTGTTAATTCCAAAATCATTAAAGGCTGCCGCTAATATATATACGTTATTATTTCGTTCACCTTCAATCAATCCGTATTTTTTAACCCACCATTTCATTAGTATTTCTACAATTTTGTTTTCATTTTTGATAGGAAAGACTGGTACGTTACTATATGTGTTTTTTTCTTCGTACTCTTCTTCTATTATTTCATTAAACACTTTACTGTCTTCATTTATATATATAAATGGATCAAAAGATTCATAACAAACTCTACTAATATTTTTGCTTGTAGAGTCAAAGTATTCGTTATTAAATTGTTTTGCTAATGCTTTAAAATATGATTGATGGTTATCAGGTTCATTTGGAACTTGAATTAAGACTTTCAATCCATATCCACTAGGAGAATGAAATGCACAGTATACAAATTCATTATCCATTAAAGAAACTTTATAGTTTTCTAAATCTTTTTTTGTTTTGAATCCGTCAAAATCTAAACAGATTATACCACTGTATTGTACTAAAGAATCATCATTTCGTTTTTGAAACTTTCCTGAAAAACATATCGCAGGCAATTCTTGTTTTAATAAATTTCTTTTTGACTTATCTTTTTCTTTGCGAATTTTTTGAATCAATTCTTTTGATTTACCAACCTCTATTCGTTGAAGAATAAATGATAGTGGTCGATAAAAAGGAGTAGATGTATCCTTGATGCTTTTAAATATTGTTATTTCTTTTTGATTCAATTGTCAGTTTGATTAATAAGAAGGGTGATAAGTTTGTGTTGTTTACACTATATCACCCCCTTATGATTAAAAATTTTAAAAGTCGATTGATAGATCGTCTTTTTGAGTAGTTGTGCTAGTTGTTTTTTCTTCTACTTTTGGAGCTTCAAAGTTCATACTTAAATAACTTTTCTGTCCGTCTTGTGATTTGTTTTTCCATGCAGAGATTTTCCACTCTACTCCATTAGGGTCTTTACAACTACCTGAGTAGTGAGGCTGATTGTTTTCTTCAGTTCTATTGTCATTGACAAATAAACTACCCTTACCTTGTTTGTGTTCGTACTTATTCATTTTTTACTTTTATATTACGCTCCAATAAATCCATTAAATTTAAGATAATTTCAGTTTTATCTTCTTTTGATTTGCAAGTCATTGGAACTTTAACCCACAATTCAAATTCTTTTGGTTTATAAAACCAATTATAAATCTTTTTCAACATAGAATAATTCATCACCTATTATGTATTTGTTATAATATTCTATTGCCTTTAAAACATTATCTTCTCCATGTTGTATAGCCCAATCTGATTTTACTTGAAACTTTCCAAGTACCTTAGTTTTTTTACAGGCTACAAAGAAAATCATTGGCTTACCAAACATTTTTTCATACAACCAGGCTTGACAAGAATAATAGTAATCTTTAAAACTATAACTAAATCTATGTATGTTACTTGTTGTTTTAAGATCAATTACAGAATGAGGTGTAACAATATCAGCTTTTCCTTTCCAAATTGTATTTTGAATTTTTATAAGACCTGGTGTCTCAAATGTATTATCATCACCATATATATAAGAAGAAAACTCCTCATTATTTTTCATTGTACTAGCTAATTCTTCAGCTAAACCTTGCTCTTCAAGAGTTAAGACTTTATTATTTTCAGCCCACGCTTCTTCAAATTTTTTTGTTCTTCGTGACTTTACATCTATAAAGCTATATTGTTTTACTTTTTCTGGCTCTAACATTAATGCATGAAAGTAAGTACCAAACTCAAAGTTTGCACTACTTAAATGTGTTAGTTCCTGTTCTTTAAAAAATTCATAAGGTCTATTTATTATGGTATCTATTTTTGATTGAGATAAATATTGTTTACCAAAAGCACCATAATAATCCTTATCATTTTTTAGTTTTTTTAATATTTGTTTTTCCGTCATTATAGTTTAGCATTAAATTTAAGTTAGCTTGAATTATCCAATCTGTTTTATTTTCTAATTTATTTAACAGATTTTGCATTTGTTTTAGGTTTTTCATTTTGAGTTTTGATTTTATTAAGTTCTTTTTCTAGTTGATTAAGTGTAGCAATGTCAGGGTTATGTTTTTTCTTGACTTGATGCAAAACGGTTTTAATATCACAATCCATGTTTGATTTATAAACCTTTAAAGTATTTTTAAATTTTTCTGAATTATATATATAGGCATCAGTAATTTTTTCAATTACAACAGGGGTAACATTTTCCTCACTAACATCAACAAGGTCTTCACCTGCCCATACCGATAAACCTAGCCCATGATAAGCAATAGCTTTTACTGTACTTCTTTGTATTGTTTTGTTTACATGAAAAGATGTAATTTCTTTTAAAGGCAATGATTTATTATTATTTGCCATAACTGGCAAGTAATCTACATGCTCTGTTCCGTTTATAGTTACTCCTACTTTTACATAAGCAGTATTACCATCGGTAAAATAATTTAAACCTGTGCTTTCACATTCATAAACTTTTCTTGTAGTGTCAGGATATTTATCTTTAACTATTGCCCATGCATATGACCAGGATAAATAGCTTAGATTTCCTTTCTTTTCTAATTTTGGCTTTACATTAATAGATGCTAGCTCTTTAAATACTGATTTCGTTTTTCCCATTGTTTCTTAGTTTTTTTTTGTAATTATTAGCATCAAGAAATTTTTTTAAAACTTTTGCTCGCAATTCTTTAAGTGCGTTGAAATGTCTAGTATTGTTTCTGATGTTTATTTCAAGTTGAATTTTGTTTGTTATTCTTTGTAGGCTATTTTCTAAATTATCAGTCATGACATTGTATACTCCATATTCAAAACCAAATTCTTCAAACATCATATACTGATCTTCTGTTATTTCTTGGTAGAAATCCCCTTTCATTTTAGTGTTGAATATTCTGTACACACCATCACACTTCATTATTTTAATACCTTTATATATATAGGAGTTACATTCTTTGTCAGAAACTGACGCTACTCCATAATGATTTTGTGCTTGTTTCCAAACTTCTTTTCTAGTCATTGATAATTCCGTTGATTAATTGTTTCCAATCAGGATCAGAACTAATTAGTTCTTCCATTTTAGCTTTACCTCTAGTAATTTGGCTATCATCTAATTCTAACCCGTTTTCCTTACATCTGTCTAAGATGAAATTACCTCGCATGTTTCTTTGCGAACATAGGTAAAATAATAAATCTCTAGCTTCAACATTTTCTCTTTTTCTAGTTTTGGTGAAAATGTCATCTTTAGTTATTTCAAGTGCGTTTTCTACTATCTCAACGTACTCGTCAAATATTTTTCTTTTCATTAAATTAAATTTTAGTCAAGCAAAATACAATAATCTTGCAACAAGACAAAATAAAAACTACATTAAATCGGCTTCAAAACAATCATCAGAGCAATATCCTTTAGAAGAGATAGGTGCTTCGCAATGATCACAAGTATAATCTTTGTCATTCCAGCCTCTGTAATCATGTTCCATGTGTACTAACCAATTATCGTAGTCCATAAATAGTCTATAATTATAATTATTATTAATATTAAACTTCCAAAAAAAGCAATGGCACAACCATTTAAATCTTTTTGGCGTTTAACTTTTTTTTCAGTTCTAATTTTAATTGTTTTTAAATCTCGAATTATTCTTTGCAGTTTATTTCTGTCTGTATTATCAACAAAGTCTAATGTTTGTTGTAATCTCTGTATTATTTTTTTCATAATTTAAAAGTTTCTTTGGTATGCTTGGTTTTCATCTGCAACCTCACACGCTTTTTGGTCTACATTATTAAATACTTTAGAAATATATTCTCCATATGTTCTAAACCATTCTAATTCATTGTGTAGTCTTTCATTATTGTTGGACAACACATTGTTTTCGCTTTGTAACGCTTTAATCTGCATTCTATATTGTTGTATTAAATCTTCTGTTCCTGTCATAATTATAATTTATTTATTTCTGTTAATTCAAATTCACGCAATGAATCTATTATTGCTTTTTCTACTTGATATATTTGTTTTTCTAGTTTCTCTAATTTATCCTCATCTATTATATCGTAACAATATATAATATCGAACAAATGTTTTATGTGGTTATCGCTTTTATCATTAAAAAACTTTTCAAGAATTTCCAAACCATATGCTCTTTGAATAAAGTTTTCTATTTTAAATTTTTTCATATTAATTGATTTTAAGTTAGATTAAAATAATGCCCTCTCAAAATAGAGAGGGAATTATCAACTAACAATTAAACTAAACATATTATGATATTCATAATAATTCTTTTATAATTCTGCTAAATAATTTAAATCATCTTCATCTTCATTTTCATCAAACCATTCTATCATTTGTCTTCCTAATTTATAATCAGCATATTGCCTTAAATCTCCATCAGTAACATTAAACTTTTTCATGGTTTTATCATTATATGAATCATGTTCTTTAAACATTTTGTTTACTTTATCAACAGAACCTGTTTTTAAAATAATATCTAATTCTTTTACTATATTTTCGTATTCATTTCTGTCGACAGAATACTCTACATAGTTTGGGTGCATGGTTGTTGCTCCAAATCTTTCTCCAGCATCACTTGGCTGAATAGAAAACATAAACTTTCCGTTTATATCGCCTGAATAATATCTTCCCATAGTTATTTATTTTTAATTGAGTTATAAATGTAATGTATTTGTATTTAATTTGCAACTATTTTACTTATAAGTTTTTTTCTATCTCATCAATTATTTCATCAAACTCATAATATGTATTAATACTCTCTGTTACCTCTAAATTATTTTTTTGGAAATATTCCTCTAATAATTCATGAGAATGAGCATAAGTTTCAGCATTATCAAACCATGCTTGAATATCACAAGACCTTTTATCTTTATATCTTAAGCATACTTTTATATGTGGAAGCTCATCTCTTAAATCTCTTAGCTTTTTTAAAATATATTCTTTATTTTTCATTATAAATGCCCCCCTATCTTTAATTGTGGACAATCATATCTCCATTCAGACTCAGACTCAGGTTCATTAAAAAATGAATTGTTATAAGAATTGGCATCTGAATCTGTACCAAAACCATACTCATAATCAGCTTCACTAATTGCTTTATCTATTTTCTCATCATAACCTAAATCATTATCCCATAAATAATCATGAAGGTCTTCGGCTTTTATATTGTCAGGAATCTCTATTTCTACCTCAGCAAATTTGTGGTAGACTTGTCTAGTTTGAATTTTTACTTTCATATTATATGTATTTTTCAAATTTATATCCTAAAGAGGTTAATAATCTAACTTCTCCCTCTAACTCATATCCTGATTGTCCTGTTTCTGAATACTCTACACTTTCAATCCATTCGTTTTCTCCACTTGGATATCGGTTGTCTGTTCTCACAGGCAAATCCTGTGGCAGTTTTTTTAATTCCTGAATTAATTCTTTTACGTTCATATTATATAGTTTGTTTGTTCCACACATTTAGTGTGTTGTTAATTAAAGTTTCGTATTCATCAAATTTGTCGTTATAAAAATCTTGTGCTTCTTCTGAAAACACCAGAATGCTTTCTTCTTCTACCCAAGTGTCTGCTCCAAAATTCATTTCTGTAATTTGTGTAGCGATCTCATCCACGCAGTAAAGAAATTTACTATCGCTTACTATTATTTTATTATCATTCATATTATATAGTTTTATTGTGTTCCTTAATAAATTCTACTACCCTGTCGTATACTACATCTATATTGCAAGTTAGTAACGCATCATTTATAAAATAATGCTGACCATCGGTAGGCTCATCTGTAATTAAACATTTTTCTGTTGCAGGCATGAGCCAATCCCAAGAAGAATGGTACTTGTAGTCGCTTTCCTTAAATATGGAAAGACCTGTACTTTTCAAATCCATAAATTTTGCTATTAGTTTATTATCTTTCATAGTTTGTTTTTTTTATTTTCATTATTTATATGCATAAAAACATCAAAAATAGACACATCTTCAACGGGGTCTAATAAATCCATTTCTTCCGAAGTTCTTAAATGTTGATTGTTTTCAATCCAAAATACTACTGCTTTGTAGAACTCCTTAATATCATTTAATCCATCTTGATTGTCTCCATCTTTGTAGTAGTACTCAGCCAACATTTCTATTGTAGAACTTAAAGTGTGAGTACCTATTTTCTCAATTACAGGCATGAGCCAATCCCAAGAGGAATGAAATTTTAATTCCAATATTTCTTTATTATCTAACTCCAAATTAGATAAGTGTAAGTTTGTAGGTATTGTTGTTGGAAGTTTTATATCCCAACTCATAAATTCTGCTATTAGTTTATTATCTTTCATATTATATAGTTTTAATTATTTCTATTTCTAATCTAGAACAACAATGACCACTACTTAATATGTAGTTTCCACATTCATCGTGTTCAATTATTTTTACAATACTATCTTTTACATAACCAAGATGCTCATAAAAGTTGTCTATTATTTTAACCTCTGTGCCTATCTTAATCATAGAAGTATTTTCTAATTCTATTCTTTTAATTTCTTCTATTTCTTTTTCAAATTTATCTAAATTCTGTGTCATTTATTTGTCGTTTAAAAATTCATTCATTAATATATACATCTCATCATAGTTGTGTTTCTTGTAACAGGAAACGCAAAAACCTTTGTCGTTTACCTCTACTTCAACTTTAATAATTTTATCTTTAACTTGTACTGGAGCGTGTTCTTTACTTAATAAATAGCAACATACACATAAAAGCATAATTGTAAAAATTAATGTAAAAGTGTCTTTTTTGTTCATTTTTAGTGTTTTTTAGTGTTTTTGTTAATATTTGGCTTGCATATCTCAACGCTAATGGACTTTCTCATGTCAGTTGATAGCTGAATACCTTTGTTTTTTAGCCATACGTTTGTTTCTCTAATTTGTTTCTTTTGTTCTATTCCTAAAAATCTTTTCATAGTTATATAAATAAATGTGTTGGGTCATAGTTTTTTCCATCTTCATATTCTAAGACTTCAAAAACATCAGACCTATTTTCTTTAGCAAATTTCATTGCTTCTGATTTAGTTTCAAACTCATAGTCGTTTGAAATGTATTCTCCACTTTCTGTGTACTCTCGTAATTCTACTATATAATTCATATTTTATTAATTTTGATTAGGAAGGAAAAGAGCCACGACAAATAGACTCTTTTTATATAGTTGGTTTCTCCTAACTATAACCTTTTCGGATATCAAATCCTCATCAGCTAACCTTATTTTATTTTAGTTAATGTTGGTTTTAATATTTAATAAAGGAATGTAAAGCTCATCATCAATACAATAATGCTCTAATATATCCCCCTCATCATCTAATAAATCAAAACAACATTTATCACAAGTTTTATATCCTTTCATAGTTTATTTATTTATTAAATTAAAATCTGTTTTTATTGTTTGTATTTCACAACCACCCCACCAATTATTACAATCATAGTAGAAAGAGGTATCAGTAATTATTTTTGTTTCATCATCTTCCACATCTACATCAAAATAATTTTCTTGCAATTCTTTTTTAAGGTGTTCTTTTGCCTCATCAAGTGTTAAGTAAACTCCCAATGTACGAGAGTCAAAAGGTGTTCCACCAACGTACTCATTTAATAAAAATAGTTTCATAGTTTATTTGATTTTAGTTATTAATTAATCTAATTCATTCATAAACAAACCATCTTTTACACTTTCGGTAAAATCTTTTATGATTTCTGTTTTATTATTTTTAGTGTCAAGTATTTGTTGCACTAACCACTCTATTTCACATATTGGTTCATCACATTCGTTATATACCCACCTCGCATAATTAATAATTTGTTTCTTTGTTAAGTATTCCATAAGTTTATTTTAAGTTATTAATTAATCTAAATTGATAGTCGTAATTATCAAATCCTGTGTAAAACACATCTCCATTGTTTTGAGGATATTTTAATTCTTCTCCCCAATCCATACCAACAACCATATTATTTCTAAATAACACATACCAATGTTCACTATCAATAATAAACGAATTCATTTTATATTCTATCTCATTAATTTGATCCTTATACTCTTTTTTGGTCAGTCGAACAACATCATTAACATTGCACATAATCATAAAGGCGTATGTGTCTTTGGTTTCCCAAACTTGATAGCTTCCGTTGTTATTGTCATAACCTGTAAAGCAATAACCATCTCCGTTATCTGTGGGCTTTACTTCCGTATGTTTCATTTCTGAATATCTCATCACATCAGACTCAACGCCATTAGCATTGGATAAGGCTCTCTTATATGCCCATTTTAACGCTGATTTACGATAGTTAAATTGTTTTGTATCTACTCCGTTTTCAGAAGAATAACCTTCTCCGTTCCAAGTGTCAATTACTATATATTTTTTCATAATTTAATTGTTTAATTGTTATTATTAATTCTTTAACATTACATGGTATAAGCAATAGCCAAAATCAAATTCATCTGTACCTTCTTCATACATTACGCCATCTATCTCAGCATACTGAATATCATCATCATCTAACCATTCTGTGTAGTAGTGTAAACCAAATAAGTAAGAAAGAATTTTTAAATCCTCATCAGTATCTTTGTTTTGTTTTACTCTTTCTATTGCTGACAAATACTTTTCTTCATCTTCCTCAATATAATCATCAAAGAAATCAATCTTAGTTACATTTTTTGGTATATAACTTATGATATGCTCTCTGTCTTTTCTAAATTCAGCATTAGCAATTACATCATCATCAACACAATAGAAACATCTATTTACCAAAGAAGAACTTATCAACCTTTCATCCCAAACATATCCAGCAATCATTCCTTGTCCTGTTACTGAGCATTGTCTTGCCCAAAGTGTAACCTCTTTTTTGTTCTGTGTCATATTATATAGTTTTAGTTAATGATTGCTCTATCTCATCATATCCGTAAACATCAGTATAGACAACTTCGTTGTTGTCGGCATACTGAACGCAGAATATTTCATCTTCAACACTTTCATGGGTGTCTCTGATTACAAAATAATCCTCATCAAAATATGAGTATAACTCATACCTTTCATTCAGTACAATGGTTTGACCTTGTTCCATTTGGTCAAGAGTTTCTGTACTGACCTTGTTAAGTGCTTCTTCTAATATGTTCATATTATATAGTTTTTTTGTTATAAGTAATTGTTGTTTATCATATTCTTCAGCTCTTGCTAAAACTTCATCAGTAGTTATTTGAACAGAAATATTATCATTAATTACAAGATAATAAGCACCTCTCTCCATTTCTAATTTAAAATCAAATTGAGCAAATACTTTTCTAGCTTTTCCTTGAGGTGTTGTAGGTGTGTTGCTTGTTGTCATTAGTTATTTTTTAAATTAATAATGTCTTTTACCACCACAACCCCACAACGAACAAACGAGGTGGGGCAAGAGGATGAGGTATTTAATTTATCTGTTTTCGTATAAATTAGTTTTTATAGCGTTAACTTCTTTTTCTCTATCAATATAATCTTGATATAATTCTTCGACTTCATTTTGAGCCTCTTCAATATCCTCTTTGTCCCAAGTCTCATAATTTACGTCTCGATGAAAACTAGCAAGTGTATCAAGCCATTTGCTTTGTAATCTCTCCAAATTCAAATCTAATTGTAATCCTTTAATTTGTTTTTGAAGTTCAAATATTACTATTTGTTTGTGGTCTTCGGTTGTTAAAATTCCCATAGTTGTTAAATTTTAGTTGTTATTATTATTTAGTATAAAGTTTATATATTATTTCGTTGTTTGTTTCTCTGATGAAATCTAATTTAAAGCCGATTTTAGCTAAAATCTGAGTCATACAATTAAAACCACAAGCCCCATCTACATAGGTTTTCGTGTTCTCTGTTGCTCTTTTTAAGTATCTTCTGCTTTGACTTTTTGCTTTTGGGTTGTAGTGTGTCAATCCATAAAAACCCTGTCTAATATGAAAGGCTTTTCCACCATTATCAGCAATCAATTTTTTCAATTCGTTGCTGAAATAAGTATTAATAAACGCACCCAATACAGACCCTTTTTTGTCATATCCTCCACCACCTGCAACGAATTCGGTTTTATTGTTTCGCTTGTCATAGATGCGACAAACTCCAGACCTTGACCATTTAAAAGTTAAGGTTTCAAATTTCCAGTTATCATTTAAAAAATCTTGTTTTTGCTTTTTGTTTAAAATTGTTCTCATAATTATAATTTAATAGTTAAGTCTAAGAACAGGTGCAACTCTTGAACCTGTGCAATAATTTCATTTAATTCATTCATAATATTTAGTTTTAATTGTTTTTATTTCTGTTTTTATATTCTTCATTTAACATTACCCTAAAACTTACGTTTAAGGATAAATTTTCATAATCGTTTTTATCAATGCTTTTAAATTCTAACCTTGATAAAAAACTTCTTAATTCGATTTGTTCAGTTGTCATTTCTTTAACTGACTTCTTAAAACTTTCTAATTTCTGTAAATTTGACATAATGTTTAATTGTTTTATTTACTGCTAAACTAATTTATATTATTCTATTATGCAAATAAAACGCAAGAAACTTTTAAATAAAATGCATTTAACAGAGTAAAAAAAATTAATATTGTCCCCTAAATTCGTTTATGTTTGCTTTTTGGGTGGAGGGTATAACACGAGGGAAGGGCACGAGCGTAAAAACTGGGAAAGTTTGGAGGGCGTGAAACGTTGCAAGGCGTGAACCTTGAGGGCGTAGAGGATACCAACCCCCACCACGCCGAACCCCTAGAAAAAAGCTAAAAAATCCGAGCCAAAATTTTTTTTAACAGGCAAAACGGCAGAAAAAAAACACTTTTGAATTTGGGGTGGGTGTGTCGTAATATATATATAACCCATTACCTGTACATATCTAATATTTTTTTGTATCTTTACAATAAATAAAACGTTATGGACGGATTAACAATTAAGAATGGTAGGTTAATAAATAACAGACCTGATGGTATGTCTGGAATAGAGCAAGCCTCTATGTATAGACAACAAATGAAGAAGCAATATAAAATAGATATGATCGCAGACGGTATCGAAAGAGCTAAGATGC
>WLWF01003049.1_pt1 | contig 11369 bp, 12 predicted proteins | sample 6718331 | NCBI WGS metagenome assembly WLWF01 (sample SAMN12718692, study PRJNA515312) | sponge metagenome | isolation source: marine sponge | host: Mycale hentscheli | place: New Zealand: South Island, Marlborough, Capsize Point | collected 2003-05-01
CTGGTATTACAGATGAGATGTTAACTAATGCAACTCCAGAAAAAACGGTTCTCCGTAACTTTTGTCACTTTGTTGGTAGAACACGTACGCCTGTCTATCTGGTTGCTCACAATAATGAAGGTTTTGATAGATGGTTTCTAAAGGTCCGAGCTAATAACTACAGAGTTAGACTTCCTTCTAGTTGGAGATATGTAGATTCTCTTCAATTAGCTAAGCTAATTTATCCAAATCGGGATAGTTATTCTTTAAATAGCCTCTGTAAAGATTTAGACGTTACTCAAATACAGGCACATCGGGCTGGTGACGATGTTAGGTGTCTAAAGGAAATATTTGTTAAAATGGCTAAAACTTATAATAAACAAAGAGGACTTTCCGGAAATTGGGATGATCACATTAGTAATATTTGGGAAGAAACTCAACTTGTCTAAAATAAAATTGATTTATAGAATAACATTGTTTTTTTTATAAATTAAATTTATAATGTCAAATATTGTTACGGATTGTTTTGGCTTATTACAACAAACCTCTGAAAAACTTAAAGAAATTGAGTCTGATATCAAGAGACGTGAAGATGAACTAGTTCACAAAATAGACGAGTTACAATCTAGAGAGGCTAAGCTAGAAGATGATAAACATGAATTAGAAGCCTTTAATAAGGTATCAATGTATAACCAACTTAATAAAAAAATAGAAATGTTGGAAAATGAGAATAGACTATTAAAACGGTCCCAAGAATTAAGAAGCCTCTATAATAGTAATTCTGAAAAACGTGATGATTCCAGTATGATAGAAATGGCTGAGCCAGTAGAAGATGTTATTCCATCTGGTCAAATAGAGGAAATTGATCAGATGGACCAGATGGACCAGGATAACCAGCCAAATACACAGGAAACTGAAGCATCGGATCCAAGTATAGAGGATAAGTCACAATTGGAAGGTAAATTAAAATCAGAAGATCAGGAGGATGTTATTGACACTAATGATGCTAACCACAATGCAGCAGATGAAAAGGAAGTGGAAGTGGAAGTGAGTGATAATGAGGAAGAAGAGGAGGAAGAGGAAGAAGAAGATCTAGAAACTATACAACATGAGGGGAAATCATATCATACAGACGGAAATTATTTGTATGATATAAATACAGGGGATGCGGTTGCTTATAAAAGGGGGAAGAATTTTAAATTTTATAAGAAAGCTAAAAAATAAATAGGCTACATTATATGAACCCACTAAAAACAAACAATTTACCTGGTTATGGCTTTTCTCAAAAAGTTCATCAGCCTGTATTATGGCATAAAATGTTTACCAATCATAAAATTTACCTCTACCGGATAAATGCTAATAAATATCATTTATTTTTTTCAGATAAAAATGATATTAGTCAGAAATATAGACATATAAAAATAAAGAAGGGTCCACTGGAATATCCCTTAATTATTCAGAGACGTGCGGTGAATAATAAGCAGACGATAATTCCGGTTGGAATTAATCCTGGGTATATTAATGCAACGGCAACGGCAACCACAAGTTCTAGTAGTGAAGCGGCTTCCTCGTCCATGTCAACCTCGTTGGATGATTTAGTGGAAATACCAGATGTAATTACTTCTTCTACTTCCTCATCATCATCAGCAGCATCTTCTACAGCATCGGCAACTGCGTCAGTTACTGCTCCCATCACCTTTCCTTTTATTACTCCGTCTCTAGTGACTTATAATGATGGATCTATCTGTATAGGCTGTGACACCTTTGGACTTGTAGAATATATAGTGATTTTTCCAGGATCAACCCCCCTATATACCGGTGATGATCTTTTTATTATAGATGGGGTAGACCTCCTATTTAACTAGACTTGTTAGCAATTTTTTCCAAATTCTTGGAAATATTACTTAGATTTGTGTTAACCTCATGTAGTATATCTGCTAAACTGTTACCATCACTATCTGATAAAAATGTACAACATAAATCATATAATGATTCAGAAGTTTTGTTATTCTGATCAGATTCCGTAGTATTTTTTTCTGGAATAGAAACTTCCTTAAGTGGCATTTGTAAGCCCTCAGAAACATTATTCATCATCTCCTTAAAATCACCATTACTTGTGATCTGATTAATAATCTGGTCAAGATTTGGAATACCGGATGGATCTGTTTCGGCATTAGTATTATCATTAGTGGAATCAACTACTTGATTAGACATTTTATATTTTATTATCAGTGATAGTAGTCTTAAATAGATTTATTTTATAATAAAAATGATATAAACTTTGAAACGCGATATAAGTGTATAACCTTAAATTATCATATGACAGAAATAGTATTAACATTACCACACATAGAGGGATTTCTCCTTTTTATATTTTTAAGTTTTATAGCTCATAGATTTTACATTTGGTATCAGGATTATCTATATAGACAAAAAATACAAGTAATATGTAGAAGTATTATTATTGGTGGCTATGTAGGTGGACTAACAGGTATGTTAACTGGACTTATTTTTCCTAGAAATATAAGGGTGATAGAAAGAAATCTATCTGACCACATACGTAATAATTTACAATCGGGTTTAAATCCTCGGATGTTTACTAGTGAATATAATACTAATCCTCATTCTAATCCAAATACTAATACTAATACAAATACAGAAACTAATGATGATAATGGAAATTCAATACCCTTTAGTAATAGACCTTGGAATAATAATGAAACTAATATAACATCTAATCGACCTATGTAATTTATTATTAACTAGTAATAGTAGTGGTTTCCTCTTCTGGTTCTTCAGCTCTAGAAGATAAATCTGTCTCCATACTAAGAAACGCTTGTTCTGCTTCTTCCGTTGATAGTAGACATCCTTGATATTTCGCAGTAAAGTAATTTCCTATACTAATAACTATATTACTCATTCCAAGAATAAATCCTTCACCAATACTGTTCCAGAACATATTATTACCCCCAATGTCGGTAAATCCAGATTTAAAAAATGGAATAAAAAAGACGATCAGATAAATAATTACTGAATAGATAGCTTGACGGAACCCCTGTCCAAAACAAACACTTTTTTTATACTTATCACATTCTCTTACACTAGCGTTATATGCTAACAAGGTTCCTAAACAAAATGTAACGATAAAAATACATACTGATACAATTTCAAACCCATAACTAGTAAAATTTTCTAGAATAGTATAATTTAGTATTAATGGTAAAGGAAACGTAACAAAGGCTGTTACTAATAAGGATAAAACAAAAGGACTTGTTAATACTGTTAAAATACTCATACCTTGCTTATCTCTGATAAAAAAAATATAGCTAAATTTATAATGAGTACCTTGCGTCCGAAGTTATCAGGGGCTTTTATTAACAATAGACCTAATTTAACCCAAGTAGATAAATTTATAAAAAAAACCACTCGTAAACAAATTAGTCTAGAAGCACCCCCTATTTCTAGAGATAAAACTGGTGATTTTTTTTGTATTTCCTTAATCTTGTGTTTTATTTGTTATTTTATCTTTTTTGGTAAAAAATCTGATAATAATAAGCAATCTGAAAAACAGGACACAAAAAATAAACTAGAACAGATAAAAACCTTAAATTATAATTTTTTCAAAAATAATAATGCCGGCTAAATACAGATGCAGAATAATAAAATATCATACAAGGATTTTTTATTAGCGTTATATGTCTACTATATGCTAAACCATTTTAAAACGAGGTGTTATCTACATCATCCTTTTGAAATATGGTTTCAAAATAAAAAAATACTAGACTATTTAAAACACCCTATTGAATCAGACGATTACACAAGTAAGGTTTGTCCACTTGGAAATCATGTCGGAAAATTATTAGCTATATTTCTAGTGGGTAGATATCTGGTAAACAAAAAAACAAATCAAAAGTTAACTAGAATAATTTGGACACTTGTCTTAACTGGAAGTCTACTAATGAATATGAATGTTTTTCTCTATATATTACCAGCCTATCTAATAGATAGTTATTAGTAATAAAAAGATCTTAAACAGCTTCCGCTATATAGTAACAGTCATCAACAATATGTCCGATTTACATTGTATTATTTGTAGAGAGCCGATTGATATGGTTTCTATTATTTATCCATGTTCCTGTAACTATCCAAGACATCGGTCTTGTCTATATAAGTGGTTAAAATTAGCGCCACCCCGATTTAAAACCAGGTGTGAGGTTTGCCACAAAAAATACTCAATAGATGGACCTAATAGTATCAGAGATTTCAATGATAATATAATTAATTATTATATTAATAATCCACGAAGAGATGTCATAACTACCGGTTCATTATCTAGAGAGAGAACCGATATATGTGGTTTTTATCAACTTCAGCCTTACCAGCAGTTTATATGTATGACACTAATTATGACCACAATTAGTTTTGGATTTATTCTTTTTTTTCATACTAGTAAAAATCTCTTGAAGGTAATCTTATTTATGGCAAGTATTATGTTAATGGAATTTGTCTTGATTTGTTGTTTGTTTCAATGTTGTGAATATTTTAAATATAATAGATCTAGAAACCGTAGCCAAGTCATTCCTATAGATGTTTAGTGGTCTAGGTAGATAATTATTGGAATATTAACTTGATTAATAAGACTATAGCACATGAGTGAAGGTTTTCCATAAATATAGATGACACAGTAACTAGATTCATTGGTATATGGATCCAAGATATTACCAAGGTCATAAACTGGTTTCCCATATTTTTTAGAAAAATATAAACAGGCATTTCTAATATTAATAATTTCTGGGTAAGCAGTCGGATCTGAATGATAAATAATTTGGTTTTCAACTGACCAATACTCAAGAATTCTATCCGTTTGTTTATCTATTCTGACAAGGACAGATCCCAATTGTAGGGTTTCCCGATTGATACATTTTTTGGAGACCTCAAAAGCCATGTTAAGCCAATAGTCATAATCTACTCCTAAACGTTGAATATTAGTAATGGGAAGGGTATAGACCATTGGAGCCGGAATGGTAATATATGGATCTACTAAATAGGAGGTATCATATAGAGTTACCCTTTCTAATAAAGGGGGTAATATCCATTTGGTATATCCAGTTACTGGATAAGGTTCTATATAATATAAACTGGCTGGTGATGGCGGAGGAATCGGTAGATTACTATCTACTATTAATGGAGTAAGTGGTCTAGTTGCTAAATGACATTTCCCATCACTACAGCTATTACATGATTTACATGGTGGCTCAACATGAGGAACTGTCAATGGACATTTCCCATCACTACAGCTATTACATGATTTACAAGGTGGCTCATCATGAGGAACTGTCAATGGACATTTCCCATCACAGCATGATTTATTACTAGCTTCTAAATTACACTTGCCTCCACAATCATTATCATTTTCAACTTCATAGACATCATAGACTTGACGTGAATTGTAAAGATATGGAGATCTGGGCGCATTACCTTTAACATAGACACCTATAGATAAAGATAATGGTTTATCTTCTCTACATAGTCTTATCATTTTATCTAGTTCTTTTCTACTACGAGTACCAAATGGCATTAGTATTAAATAGAAATTTAATTAAAATATCGTTAAAATTAAAAATAAGCTATATTATTTAACTATTATCACGAGGTATTTCCCCACTAGCATTAACTGTAGTTGAGTATATATCATTACGAGGACGTCTTTCACTAGCTACTGTTTCTTCAGCGCTAACATTATCCGGTAATGGAGTTAATATACGATTAGGACGAAAGTTATCCATGGATGAACTTAGGGATCCCCATGAAATATTAGTCTGCCTATCATCATCATGTTGTTCATGAATATCACCTAAACAAAGTCCAATTTCCGAATCATATTTAGTTGGATCATATGGGCAATTTTTAACATATGATTCTGGTTCCAGTTCTCTTGATAAACATTCTGGATCAGTTTCACGAATCCAAGGTGGACATTCATATTTTAAGTTTTTCTCATAAATGAAATTCCAAAAATAACCAAGTACATAATTATTAAATATATATTCACTATGTAACCAAGTAGCCCTGGTGCGTGCATAATTTCTTTTAATATTTTCTCCTAATGTTAGTCTATCATTCCACCATGTTTCACCATCTTTATTAGGTATTATCTGAATAGCGTACTCAGGTTTAATATATATCAAAATCATTTTTTTACTGCTCCCCCCCTTGTTATATTTAAGGTACATTGGATTTGAAAAACCAAACGCTTTATAGTAATCTTGATAATTTCTATAAGTTAATACATCATCTTCACTTTTAGGATTCCAACTATCACCACCATCCTTTTCTGTTTCAATATAATTAGGTATACTATTTCTTGGTAAGTTATCTTCTCCTAGATCAGTACTAAAGGCTGACAATATACGTTTATATAATTCTAACGCAGATGGTCTAGGTATATCTTTTTCACGTAATCTAGTTGGTATTAAATGTTTATTGATAACTTGAGGTCTAGGTATCCTTAATACTAAACATTGTTTGTCTGGGTTATTATAAGATGGTGTACATGGAAAATAATATAGCGCTTTCTCTTCTTTGGTAATATTATGTTTAATATCTGGAGCGGTTTTCCCTTTAGTGCTTTTAACACCTGCTGTAATATTATAACTATTTTTATTTTCATCATTGATATTCTCTAACCATTGTGTATGACTAGACCATTCAAGGTCATGTTCGGTTTGATATTTTTTTAAAAATAGTTTACATGTGTCTCTTTTCCTTATTGCTTCAATTATCGCATTATCATGTCCAGGGTCAGGTACAAACCTTCTATCTTTGGTTTTTAAGTTTTTTTTATGAAGAGTTCTTTCATTAGCACAATTTGTAAATCTTTCTAGTTTTTCCCTTACCATTTCTTTACTATCGGAGTCTTTACATTTGAAATCAGGATGAAATAGAGTATTGCGTTTAGGAACTGTTCCCTTTCCATCATACTTACCACATGATTTTTGTTGGTGGTAATAGTTTGAGTCAGTCGGATTTGGATAATCGCGAGGCATAACATCATTAAGACCCTTTACTTTCTTTTCATAATCATAAAGAGATTTAGAAAAATTTGGGTTATTTAAATTTTTCCAAGCCTCGCATCTAAATAAGTCTCCACCAGACTGTTCAATGTATTTTTTTATTAAGTGTTTTCCTTTTGAGCTATAAATACTAATTAATTGACCGTCTTTTGGATTAACTATAGTCTGAAACATTGTATTATATATATATAATGTTTCTAAAACTATTTATTTGAAATTTTTTGTATATTATTGGAAAATTCCAGTAAAGTTTTTTTAGTTGTCATCCAATTAACAAAAATACTATTATCTCTTAAATACTTCATCAAGATAAGATCATCCCACATGACAATCGCAATAAAGCCACAAAAAGAAATTACTGGTAAAATACCATAAGTTTGATAAAAAAAGGGGGTCCACATTAGATTATATACTTGATAAGACCAATTAAATAGACAACAGGTAACATAATTTACCAGACAAAAACTACTAAAGCCAGTTAAAAATGTAGGATTATCACAAATAATTCTAGTTCCTAAAAATAAGTTTACAGGGAAAGCTAAACAACTAAAAATAGCATAAATAGCAATTAATCTGGAGAAACTATTATATGCCATTCCATTAGTTAATGTATAGATAAACAGAAAATTAACTATTAAATGATGGTACAGAGTATTCTTAGCTAATTTAGGTACCATAAAAATAGACACTAAATCCAGTCCAGCATAGATACATCCTAAATGCAGTAAATTTTCATGTTCCCAAATATCATTTGTTAATGCGTTTTTAACGACGCTTATACAGAAAGGGGTCTCAATTGCTAATGCGGTTGACTTGATAATATTAGAAACGACATACCATTTTTTATGAGTTGGATTAATCTGTTTAAAACTATTGACATGTGTATCTAAACAATAGTGGGTGAGTTTAAAGGCTCCCATTATTGCTAAAGTCTCTAAGAAATAGGTTCCTAAAAAAAAGTTAAAATACTCGTACATTTTACCAATTCCTAATAAAATAATTTCACATTACTTTCTTAAATTAATTTACTTTTTCATTTATTTATAATTTATATTAGTTTAGTTTTTAGTATCTACGATTCTCATAGTACATGAAATAATGTTATCTATTTTATGAGTATTACAGATAACCACAATACTATTACCATCATGTTTTAAAACTCTAAGTCTAATACATAGTTCTGTTTCATCATCAATAGTATGTAACAGGGTTTTTGATAAACTTTCTTGATAGGCACCATTAATAAATGTCATTAATGGTTTTCTATATATATCGTTTTGGGTCCATCCAAGTTTATTATTAAATCCCTTGGAAGCATATAATAACAAGAAATCTGGAGAGGTATCTACAATACATATTAAATCAGTACTAGAGTCACATAAGCTTTTAAAAGTTAATAAATAATCATTATGGGATAATGGATACTTTGAATATTGTTGAAATAAACTACTACATTTATCATCACCCATTAACATATAGTCAATTGCCTCATAAATATTTTTAATTGTCGCGATTTTAAAATCACAATTTTCAGTAGGATTATGTTTACCGGTTAATATTTTTTCAAGATCATCACGATTTTCTTCCGGACATAAGACTAGTTTTACTCCAGCTGTCTTGGCTCCCTCTATTTTATATTCTAGCCCACCAATCGCTAAAACATTACCATTTAAGTCAATTTCACCAGTAACCGCAATCTCATTATTGACTGGGATATTTGATAATAGTGATAACATGGCAATTGTAATAGCTGTCCCTGCGGAAGGTCCATCTTTTGGCTGAGCTGCCTCAGGACAGTGAATATGAATACCATAGGGTTTCTCTTTCCTAATACCTTCTTTAATATTATTTGGTAATAAATTCCAGGCAATAGTTTTAGAAACTCTCATACTTTCTTTCATAACATCACCCTGTTGTCCAGTTAATTCTAATGATAACCTATTTTCTGATAAATATCTAAAAGCTTCAATAGTAGTGATACCACCCGTACCAGCTGAAGTCGCGTATAGTCCATTTACTAAACCAATGCTTGGTTGTTGAGGTATTTTTTTCACTTGTACTTTAGATTTCTTATAAAATACTTCTTTAACTATATCCCTAGTAATAATTTGTGGAAATTCAGAAATTTGTCCCATGAGATATTTTAAGTTGATTTCCCTTATGATATCAAATAATTTCTCTTTTAATTTTCTGGCACCTGCCTCAAAGGTATAATTATCAATAATGTAAAATAGGGTATCTTGATCTATATTAATATCATCATGATTAAAACCAACATTTTTACATATTTCTGGTATTAAATGCTCTTTGGCGACAATATATTTATCGTATCTTGTCAAGGCATCTATTTTAATTCTATGGATTCTATCCAGTAGTACCCTGTCTATTTTGTTAACATCATTATAGGAAAAAATAATGAGGCATTTTGAAATATCTACCTTGATACCGGAAAAATATTTATCCATAAATTCCTCATTTTGACTTGGGTCCGTGAGATGAATTAAAATACCAATCAATTCTTTACCGTGTTCAGTTCTACTAATTTTATCTAATTCATCAATATAGATGATAGGGTTCATACATTGAGTCTCCATCAATGAGTCTACAATTCTACCCCAAGTAGAACCAACATAGGTGTAATTATGACCCTCTAGAGTAGATCCATTAGTTGATCCACCAAGGGCAATAAAGGTAAATGGACGATTATTACCATTTTCATCTTTTAAACATCTAGCAATTCCCCTTTTGGCTAGAGTAGTTTTACCTGTTCCAGGTGGTCCCTCAAATCCAAGAATATACCCTTCTGTACTACCATTAATCCATTGGGCAATAATTCTCTTCATTTCCTGCTTGGGCTCTTCCATTCCATAAACCGCATTATTTAAAATATCATCTACCTTTTCTAGATATTGACGTCTATCATTTTTATAGTTGTCCCATTTATCATTTAAATCCATGAATTCCCTAACTGTTGATTTATTTTGTATCGTAGCATGATCAAATAAATTATATTGAATCCGGGTAGCAAGAGTTAAAGATGACTTATTATCTACTAGACGTGTAATTAATTCGGTTTTTTTCCCCTGTTTACTTAACGACATCGTACTTAAAAGATTGCGTAACTCTTTACAGGTTAAATTATTTGCCTGAGTTAACCCCTCTTCTAGATAACCATCACTTGATATTATTAATTTATCCTTAATATTATTAATAATAGTATTAATATCGTTAGTAGACTTTGTGCTATTATTTAGATCTGTTTCAATATGGAATAATGAATTAATTTGTGGAATAGTCGCATTAAAAGGTGTTTGAAACTCATTAATAAAATTAATAATAGGTTCATATCTGTAGATACCAAATGGTATCTTTAATAAACCCTCAATATATTGCTGTGCTTTACTACTACTTTCTCCACCCTTAGAACTATTTATTTCCTTTAGTTTTTCTAGGGCTTTAGACTTAACTTCATTATTACACTTCATGAGTAGAATACGTTTCTCATATGGTACTACCTCCTCAGTATATTTTAGTAAACTAGTTGTCAACATATCGGCTTTCGTTCTAGCGCTATTCAGTATTTGTTGTTGTACCCACGATAAAGAATTATATACCTGATCAGATATTTTAACATTGTTATTATTTTTTTCTTGATTTAATAAGTCAAATAACACAAAACAAACGTAGATATTTTCAATATTAGTTTTATCAAGTAGTAAGTTAGAGATGGTATCTCTTTGTGCGTCTATTTCCATATTAGTAAATTCCTTAATGATAACAGATAAGCTCTTATTTCTAATTTTTTTTAAATCTAAATACCGTTGTTGACAGGTATCTTGTATTTCTTTAGAATTAGATAATAGGATATCTCTTAAATTTAATTGTGAAAGAAACCCTTCCTTTATATTTTCATTAACATTAAGATTAGCTAAACTAGTTTTAATATCATTATATTTATTTCTTGTAATGTTATAAAATTTGTAGGAGGTCTGTGTAGTTTTTTGAAAATATCCATTAATAACTAGTAGCGTATCCTTATGTGGTAAATATATTTTACATCCATTTAATCTTAGAATTATTCCCTGTATAAATGGTGTTAATTTAAAGATGGATAATTCTTTCAGTTGATTATCACACAATTTTAACTTATTATTTTCATCTATGTTTTGATGCATATTTAATGTATATGAATTATCAGTCTGAAGGGGATAGATTTCACACGAGATTGGATTTAAATATTCATATAGAACATTCATAATTTTTGAATTATATTGGTATTATTCTTATTTATCATGACTAGTATCTAACATTAATGTA
>WLWF01003052.1_pt1 | contig 11368 bp, 6 predicted proteins | sample 6718331 | NCBI WGS metagenome assembly WLWF01 (sample SAMN12718692, study PRJNA515312) | sponge metagenome | isolation source: marine sponge | host: Mycale hentscheli | place: New Zealand: South Island, Marlborough, Capsize Point | collected 2003-05-01
AAGGGTAGATTTGGTCTTTAAGATATTTATATAAAAAAGAAATAGATATGGCATTTCATCATTCACCGAGAATAGTATCAGAAGGATTAGTTTTTTATGTAGATGCAGCAAACCCAAACTCATATACATCAGGGTCTACTACAATTACAGATTTAAAGGGTTTAAGAAATGGTACTGTTAATGGAACTACTTTTCAAACTAATAATGCCGGAGTAATAGATTTTGATGGAGTTGATGATAATATAAATTTTGGTACTCCTGGTTCTGGGGACATAATGGCAGCAACAAATTCATATACTAATTCCGTATGGGTTAAAAGGACAGGAAATACATTACATTCTAATGTTATGGTCATATGGCAACAAAGAAGAACTTCATTGGCTTATGGGTATGATGGAGTTGCAGGAACTATAACGAATAAAGGTTTTTCATATGTAGGAGCAAGTGCTTTAAATGGAAATAATGGAATAGCTCAAGATGTTTGGCATAGTTTTGTTTTTACAATTAATGGATCAAATACAGCTAAGTTATACATTGATGGGGTATTAGAAAATTCAGGAACTAGGAGTGCAGAAAGTAATGCAGGATCAGTATTTTATATAGGAAAATCTTCTGGCGGTAATTATGCAAACATAGAACTAGCTCAAGCCTCATATTATAATCGCGAATTAACAGCAACCGAAATAACGCAAAACTATAACGCAATGAAAAGGAGATTCGAGTAATGGCAACTAATTATGGAACACCTCCGATAGTATCAGATTCATTATTATTTATGATCGATCCAGCAAACCTGAAATCATATACATCAGGCTCTGCCACAATTACAGATATGATTGGCAATGTGTCTGCTGATATTACGAATTGTGGATTTTCTGCAGATAATGCTGGTGTGTTAACTTTTAATGGAACAGATACAGATGTAGACATGGATAGCTTTGATGGTTTAACAACAAATGGCGGTTCATCAATATCACTTTGGTTTAAAGGTACTGGACAAACTACTACGACAGATGCTTCTAATCAATTCTTTTCTGTACATGCAAGTGACTATTCAAATATTTTAAGATTTGGAATTGCAAAAACCTCCGGTGGGATTTTTTATCAAGTTGGAAGTGGTAATGGTGTGATAGGAAGCAGCGATTATGATAACAGTGTTTGGTATAATATAACTCTTACCAAAGTTAAAGATAGTGCAGGAACTGTATATGTCAATGCATCATCTATAGGCTCTACGTGTTTGTATCAAAACTTACATCACCATCAACAGTCAAACCGTCGCCGACAATTGTCCCAGTTACGTCGATGCCTGTGGAGGTTGTGAGAAACTTTTGACTTCCATTGTGATATATCTGAACACCTTGGCCTTCGTTGGCTCGTAAGTATTCTGTAGAACCGTCAGGCTGTCGTAAAACTAAATCATTACCCGCTTGTATGATAAGGTCGCCAGCGCCTGCATCTGCAATATAACTATGTGAACCATCATGATAAATCTGTAGGTCAGAGCCAGCACCAAACACTGCTTTATCGTTGTCACCAAAGTTAATGTCAGCAGAGGTAGTCATACCGTCTGTGGTGATAACACCTGTGACGTCGATGCCTGTGTCGGTTGTGGCTAGTTTTTGCGAGTTGTTGTAATACAGTTTTACTTCTGCCGCTTGTACAGCAGTCAAGTACCGCATACTGTTGTTTGCGCGTAATTGAAGCTCAGTGCCTTGTAAAAATAAATTACCTGTCCCAGCATCCTGTACGTAGCTATTAGACCCATCATGATAAATCTGTAGGTCAGAACCAGCACCGAAGATAGCCTTGCCATTATCCGCGAATGTAGCATTGCCTGTAACCGCTATACCTGTGCTTGTGGTCGCAAGCTTGGCCGCCCCTGCCCGCTGTATCGTAAGCTCACCAGAAGCGACATTGATTACACCGCCGTCACCCTCTGCTATTAGCCGAAGATCGTAGTCGTCAGAGAATGGGCGCTTGATGTCGATAAAGCCACCAGATACGCCGCCCAGTTCGATAGAGCCGTATGCGGCAGAGTTTTGGATAGTAAGGTTGTTGTCAGCCGTGATCGTGCCTGTGACGTCTATGGCGTGGCTGAAGTCAAACGTGTCGCTGCCGCCGTCCCACAAGATAGTTGCATCAGTACCCGCGCTTACAGCGTCCTCGATTGTGATCCCGGCACCGTCGGCTGAGGTTGTATCGCCGCCATAGTTCAGCGTGATGTTCTTGTCTTTGACATCAAGCGTCTCAGTGTTAATCGTGGTTGTCGTGCCGTTTACAGTTAGATCGCCCGCAATAACTGCATTAGTGCTGACAGTTAAGTCGCCAGCAATAGTGGCGTCATTGCTTACTGTTAAGTCGTTAGTGATAGTTGCGTCAGTGCTTACCGTTAGGCTGCCGGTAACAGTAGCGTCCGTTGTAACGCTTAGAGAGCCGCCAACTGTTAAGTCGCCAGAGGTAGATACGCCAGCAACATTGATGTCGCCAGAAAGATAAAGATCGCGAAACTTGTTGGTGGCCGTACCGATATCATAAGTTGCGCCAGTAGCCACTGTAATGTGGCCATCAACACCTAGCGCACCAGTAGCATCTAGCGTAATCCCGGAAGTATCGAATGGCGTAGAGATTCCAACCAACAGATCACCGCTCGTATTGATGCGGATCTTCTCATCTGTAGCTGAAGTCAGAAATGTAAACTGCGCCGTACTTCTGTGATCAATAAAATCCATATCGTTACCTTATGACCAATTTACTGTTAGCTTGTTGTTTAAGCCTTCCATTACGTTTGTAACGCCACTAGCCAATGTTACGTAAGTGCCGCCGCTTGTGCCTGTCTTTATCAAGCAGTTGTTGCCAGTGACAACGCCAGCCAGAATGCTGCTTGCCGTTGTTGGGTTAATCCAAATACATGGCTCCCCGGTATCAGTCTTTGCTGTGTTTCCGACAACTTGGAAGTTCTGCACGTCTTCGATTGTTAGGCGGCGCTCAGTGTTGTTGTCATTCATCACGACGTTGTTAGCCCCATCCACTCGCGTCACACCTTCTATTAGTGCGTTACCGCGTATCTCTACGGAGGCCGTGCTTGTAGAGCCAGAGCATATAAGAGCGATTCCACCAGCTATGTGGGAATTGTCACTAATGACATATTTGCCTGTATTGCCTGCGCCGGTAGAAGTTACAGAGCCAACGTGCTTGTTTTTTACGACGTTGAAACTGCCGGTAATGTTTGATCCGTTGTTTACTTCCCCTACAACGTGGCATCCTGTAACGGTCGCGTGTCCAATCGTTCCTGAGACGCCGGGGTTAGCTGGTACGGGAAACAAGACAGAGCCGTCACCTGACACACCCTCAAGGTATACATCGTCAACCGTGGCGTTATATGGGCCTTCTATCTTGATATCGCCATGCTTGATGTAGCCATGAGCCAGCCTGACATCATGGTCGATAGTCGAGTTTGATATCATTAGGAAGCTGACGGCATCATCAAGGTTTCTGCAAATTCCTGACACGTAGAAGTTTTCGATACTGACATTAACAGTATCCTTGAGACTTCCTCTGATTAGCTTGTTGACGTAAGCAGTAGACTCATCTGTCTTTAGGATGACGTTATTAAAGTGAGCCTTATCACCATCCGTCAAAAATATCTGCAAGAGCGAGTTATCGAGAGCAGTCGTGTCAATGGTTGCTCGGGCAGTAACCTCTATAGTCAAATTGTTTACGTTAGATTGTTCGCAAGCCTCTATCCAGAATGCGCCTGAAGGGTTGTTAGAAAAAGACCTGTCAGAGTCGTTAGTGATAATAATGTTGCTTGCATTGAATATTTTATTGCGATCGCCAAGCACCCCGGTTGACGCATAGTTTTTTACAGTGGCGTTGGTAATGTTGTAGTTAGCGCCGATAGCTGCAAAGTTGTATGCGGTATGCGGAGCGTATTGAGTGCCAGAAAAAGTTTTAGGCGCACCATCTACAAGGAACGCATCTGGCAACAAGCCTATATCTTCTGCGTATACGTCTGATACGAGGGTAGTTCCCTCTTGATATGTAATAACATCATTTTCATCGAAGTATGCTTGATACGTGATGAAGCTCTGAAAAGACATATTCCTAAAGACACAACCTTGAATAACTGTTGTCCCAAAGCTATTAACACGAACGCCAGCAATGCCATGATAGTTTTCAAAGCGGCAGTTAGTAACATGTACAGTTGTATCTGAGTTATACGATTCAACTTTTAAAAACGCACCAAGTGTTGGCGCAATACTGTTGTAGTTAAACAAATCTACATCTATGTCTGTCCAAGGCTCACTGCCTGTTTTGTATGTTCCCCTGCCGCCATCAACAGAAATATTTTCAAACGCTACAGTCATTTTGTTTGTATTAGTTGCCCGCCTACATTCAAACCGCCCTGTGCTTGAGTAGGTTGTCGGCATGACAAACTTAAAGTTTCTTAAGCGTAGAAACTCACCTGTCGCATTAATGGTGTCAGTGATCTTGTAAGTCTTGTTTCCACCGTCTAGCCATGCGCCTGTAGCAGTGACGTAGTTGACGGCGTTCTGTAACTTTAAAGTGTCGTCCGCATCTCCATCGCCAATCGTACCAAAGTCATCTGCGCTAATAGTCTCGCGGAGCTTATCCTCTACGGTCGTGTCTACTGCGCCAGTGCCGCCGGGCGTATAGGTAACTAGGGCTGCGTCTGTAATGCCGGGAGGTACAGTCGTTGTTGCTGTTACTGCGCCGGTAGGGCTGAATGATAGGTACTTGTTTGCTCGCGTAGCAGCATCGGGCAGCTCCATCGAGACGGTTGTGGAGTCGGTAATGGGCCTACGAACAGACTGATCAAACGAGCGATTAGTCTGCTCGCCTGCTAACCAAAGGTTATCAAAGTCAGCATTAACGTCTGACGCTAGGAAGTCACCTGAGTTGGTGTAGTTTTGGTTACGTGCATACGGCATGTCCCTGTAGAGGGTCATAATATCGTTCAGGGTCGCGCCTACGGTCAAAGTGATAGTCCCGCCGCTCTCATCGCCAACGCCCGCTACAGAGTAATCTGTGCCTTCTGAGAGGGTAACGCCGTTTTGCAGTACAACAAGGTCGTCTTTATCTACTATCTCAAACGTATAGGAGAAAATCGTCTGACCAGCAGTCGCGCTATATTGGTTACGGCTTGTATTGTCTGCTACTGTCACTTAAATGCCTCCGGTAAAGGCTCACCGGGTTCCCACCAGTAACCTTGGTCATAATCTCTCATTCGATTACGCATTATGCGATTATACTTTCTCTGAGCGTCTGGGTCAGCCATTAGCTCCAGTTGATCAAACATTGCATTCTTGGCTGTTTGAATCTGCCAAATATCGGGTGTGTAACGCTCTGCAAAGTCTATGGTCTCGCTGAAGATATGGGTTTCTTCTCCGCGTATAGCCTCTTGAATGTTGCCGATACTAAGTCGGGCCGCTCTATTCACAAGATCGCCAGTTGGCCCAAGAAGTGTTGACGCTGGGCCTGAGCCAAAACGGTTTTGATCTGAGAACAGGAAGTCTCCAAAGATTCCAAGCCCGCCACCTTGTGCCATTGCCGCAACAACAAACTCCGGCTTTAGTACGCCATCATTATCTAGCATTGGCCTTGGCTCTCGACCTGCCGCCAAGTCTTTAGCTTGCAGAGTAATCCCGCCAAGTATTGTGGTGATTGCCATGAGGCCGCCAAAATACTGCAACTTCTTACCGGCAGTATCCTGATAAAACATCCTCATCCCATGCCCCATAAGGATCGTTATAGGGAACGATTTAAGTTGCATGACTGTGCGAATGCCCATGCCGGATATAGTGGCGCGTGACGTTCCCATAGTGGTTACAGCACGAACCCTTGCATCTGGTGTAGGCACGGCAAAGTCGGTTTCAGACAAAACCATCTGGTGAAATTTAACACCGCCTTCTTGAGTCATGTCGGCATAAGGCGCACCGCGTAACATCAATGGCGGTTGCTTTCTGAATCCGTCCCAATCTTGCTCGGTAATGCCATATCTGCTGAATGCGTCTTGCAATCCAGTTTCTAAGTTAGCGAATGACTTCTGAAAGTTATCAGCGAGTAAGGCGGAAAACTCCATGCCAAATGCTTTGCGAGACGCATTGGTCCATGCCTCTAAGCCTGACGCCCGCATCACGCCCTCAGCTAACTTTGCGGCCTTACCCGTGCCATACGTGTCAGCGTATCTATTGGCCGCTGTCTGCCTTGCGGCGTTCTCAGCAGTTAGGCCAAGTCGTGTGCCAAATATGCGGTCAGCTTCATTATCTGGCCTCATAAGAGACAGTTGTTGCCGTATTACTTTTAATGGAGAAATGCGGTTAATTTTTGAAGTCATTGCTACGAAGCCAACATCACTGAGGGCAGAAATAAACGCGCCGCCCAAGGTAACTGACGTTAAAACATTTCGTGTGGCCTCTAGGCCATCTGCTAAGCCGGTTAGTTCCCCAGCGTTTATTTGTCCAGCCGCAACCTTAAACACGGCATTGTTAAATGCCTCTTCCGGACCGCTAATGTCTTCTTCTAACTTTGCCTTGTTTAGCAGGAAGTCAAACGTGCCGCGGGGTGATGGTCCAAGCGTTTCCATGACTGCAATGTCATTAGACATCATATTGATATAGTCAGTTAGCGCATCAAAAACATTACCGCGACCAAATCTGTTCTGATACTTCATCCATGAGTTAGCATCTTTAAAGTACAAAAATCGCTTTTCGCCGCCTTTACGAGATAGCTTTTTACCTAGCCGTGGAACGCTTAGCCCCTTGGCTTTGTTTAGACCGCCAGTGCTAATGGTCTCGTATACAGCATCAAGCGCGATTTCAAACTGCTCATCACTTAATGGACGACCGGCCTCATCAACCATGAACTCACGATCAAGCAAATCCCTAATTGTTTCTTTCCATGTCTCCACGCCAGCCTTTTTGATTGACGCCTGATCATGTCGCTGTGGCATCAACCACCGCTCATTCTTAGAGATAGACCCGCCACGCGCATTAAATAAAACGCGCATCTGCTCGGCAGTCTCATGCCATGCGTCAGCCATTGCTTTTATTTCTGGATCGTCTACCTCTTCTCGATAGATAGCCTTCAGAAACTTTGTTAGCTCTTCTTCATCCTGCTCAATACCAAACATACGAGAGCGAAACTTAGCTAGTGCCTCGGCATTCATGCCGTGAAACTTGCCCTCGTAATACTTTGCTAAAAATTCGACGTTTTTATACTTGGCATTTCCGCGAGGGTCTTTGGTCATCAGGGCAGTAATACCAGCAGACATTCCTTGCGGATGAGACTTAACAGAGTCGTATGCCTGAGATATGCGAACAGCTTGTATGGCTGTCTCACGCTTCTGGCGCGTTAGATTGCCAAGCACATCATCAATGGCCTGATTGGGGTCATCAGAATCAAGGATTGCTTGCGCCACGTCTTTAGACAGACGATTCTGTGCAAGCGCCTCGTTGACACATCTTTCAAATCCGTTAGCCAAGAGCACACCTCAATACGTCTTCAATGTTCTTAATCTCGTCGTCTAGCGGCTTCATCTCAGCCTCAGCAACTTCGAGTATCTCTTGCATAATAGGGTCATCAGTAATCCGCGCCCTCAAAGGCGGCTGAACAATAACGCCTTCTGCCGATGCCCAATCAGGCATCAAGCCCATTTTCTGATCTGCAAATACTGTATCTAAAACGCCAGCCGTTCGATTGGCTTCGCCATACGGCCCATAGTTAAGCCAGCTATTTTGACCTCGGGTTTCTGTGGTCATTGCGCGTCTAGCCGGGCCAGTAAATAACTGCATATGCGCTTGGAATGCGTTTTCTTCGCCACGCGCCCTAAAACCAGCTCCTTCAAGGGAGTGACCGAAAGCATCATGCACAGCGCGGAATAAGTCGTTGTTAGTAACGACCTGCTCTTTCCCGCTTTGATCTTTCCATCTTAGCCCGCTGTCTTGAAGCAAGATTCTGTTTGGATCGCCTAAGCTGGCCTTAAACTCATCGAGCGTACCAAAGCCGTCATACGTGCCATAAACAGCCATGCGCTTATTCTTTCGCAGATCACGCAGAGCGTTATAAGGGTTGCCATCATACGGGTCGGTCTTTGAGTCGAAGAACGTAAACTCGTAGCCGTCTTCAATAAGTGCGTCGTATTGAGCGCGTGTTTGATTGGCTAGGTCTCGATAGGCTTCTTGAACTGCGGGATCAGAGGGGTTGTCCTCCATATCCTCAAAGGCTTGAGCTATACGCCGCGCCCGGTCTTCATCAACCTCTACGTATTCTGCTTGTCGAGAGAAGGGGAGTCCATTGGCTCTAGCGTACTTCTCTGCGGCATCGGTGATTCTAAGGTCTGGGCCTGTTGCGTCTCTGACGCTGGGCGCACCTTCGAGCGGTTGCTCGCGTGGAATTTGATCCGCTGGCGGCGGAGTAACTCGCTCTTGATCGCGTCTTCTTCCGTCTCCGGGGCGTTCGGGTCGTACTTCATCGGCTGTCCTTAGATTGTTAAACGCTTCAATGTCAGCGTCGAAATCTTCTGCAATGCCATTCCTGACAAGTATATCACGCTGGCGCTCTGTAGTCGTTTGTGGTGCGGCCTTCTGTGGTTGTGGTTCTTCGTACTTCGCTGGGATCTTTGAAGGCTGGTCATACATCTCACTTCGAGTCTCTCGCTCAGAAAGGAACTGTATGTCTTGGTTGATTTCTTGCTCGATCAAAATCTCATTGAGGCGGCGCTCATACAGGGGCGGAATAACTCCCTGCTTGATTCGATCTAAGTCGCCAAACGCTTCTCGCGCTATATCGTCTTGGCGAAACATCTCTTGAATACGGGCAACGCGGTCTGACAGTCCTGCCCTTTGCTCTAGCGCAAGCTCTTCACCGCGTTCGATTGCCCGCTTCTTTGCTACTCGGGCCGGTACTCCGCGCTCCTTGATAACCTCTTCGGGAACGTCTGAGATTCTCTCTAGCCTAAACTCAAGATCACTTAGCTCAGATTTAAGCGCCTTACGTTCGCCAGCCTCTAATCGGTTGCCAGCAGTAGCAGTTAGCTCCTCAGTAACCTCTCGTAAAAACTCAGCTTGGATGACATCTCGGTCAATAGGCGGAATGTCGCCACGCGCTTTAGCAATCTCTAGGTCTTCGATGAGTCGCTCATTTGCTTCTCTAACCATTGCCTCGGGTGTATCAGGCTGTACAGCGCCAAGCTCATCGGCCTTGTTGTTGACTGCCCGGAGGTATCCAGCTAAACCACCCGCTATACCCCCTAGCACAGCGCCTCCTACTGCCGCTGTAGCGATGTTCGCAAGCGCCTCTTGTGCTGAGTAGGGTGATTCGATATCGAGCTTGTGAGTGTATACAAGTGGCTGTATGGCCAGCTCTGTTGCCGCCGCAATCCCAGCCTCAGCCTTAGCAACACGCATTGCATTGGCAGTAATGCCTAAACCTCGGGCGGTGGTTAAGGATGCGCCAAGGCCCATTGTGGCAATGCTGATCGGATCGAGCATAAACGCAGTCATAGAGCCTGTGAACTGAGCCATGCCGCTACCACGAGCAATAACGTCTTCTGCGTACTCTCTGCGCTTTCTTAGCTTCTCGTTACGTCGAGTGCGTAATTCATCATCAGTTGCAAGTAAGCCAGTGTCTTTGGCTATACGGTCGTAATCTATGCGGCCACGACGGTCGGTATATGGATCTCTGTCAAACCCGTCATCGACCATGCCACGCAATGCGGCCTGACGCTCACGGTACATTTCGTTATTTAAGCCGCTAGAGATTGATAACTCTTCATCAATCACAAGGCCAAGAGATGCGCCAAAGACCTCGCCAAATGATGACTCAATAACTAAGTCGTCTGGCGTAAACAGTCTGTATGACTGATCAAAGGTGCGCTTATCTCTGTCAGAAACAAAAGGCATTGTTATCGCCCAGTATTACGCCGCGACCTTCGCGGTGCCATTTTGCTTACAACCGATTCATCGTACTTAAAGGTAAATGCGTTGCCGTTTTTATTAACCATTAAAACACCGTCACCAGTAACCAAGTTATATTCGCTCTTGTTGTTTGGAACACTAACAACGCGGGCATTTTTAACCTGCTTGATTGCTTGATTAACCGTCATCATTCCGATGCCGCCATACGCCTCAAGCCAATCCTCGTTGACTCTATCAAGCATTTTCTCAAACTGACTCTCTGTTATGTCTCTTGGTAGCTGGTACTTGCCTTTGTTGAACGTACCAATACCGCCAGTAATGGAAGCCAAAGAGTCTTCAAATGCGCCGCTATCAAATATGCTTGGGTCTGGGTTGCTTTTGGCATAGTGATTAAGAGCGGCTTGAATGACTAAACCGCGATTCTCAGTCTGATAAACCTCACCGGCTGGCCCCAAGTAATCATCGGCTACGCCTATGTAATTTTGAAATGACGGTAACTTGGCTTGGCCTTGAGCCACCATCTCTTGACCTTTGAGTGCAGTCTTTTGCACTGTCATATCATTGGTTGCGCCGATCATTGCAAACAGTGGATCGCCAACCTTGCCGATTGTGTTCCATACCGCCGGGTCTTGATTAAGGCTTTGAGCCATGCTCATTTTTTCGGCAACAGTCATTTCTTCAAGACTATCGCTAAACGCATCAGCTTCCGCGTCAGTCATTGCCGGTATATCGCGACCATAATGAATAGAGGCCTTCTTCGCTTCAGATACTCTATCAATCCATGATTGAGGGTTACTCATATCAAGTGACACGTCAGACACTATGCCCTGCTTAATAGCAAAGCCCATTGGGTCTTTATTAAGCTGAGTGTTAATGCCGCTCTGTGTCTTAATAAGGATTTCTGCTCTTTCCACCTCATCAAGGCCAACAGCATCGACCTGCGTTAGTACGGCGGATCGCTGTGAGGCAGACATTAGGGCAAAACTTCCAGCCTCTTCGACTAGCTGAAACTCATCTTCGTATTCAGTGCCAGCAACCGCAGTAGCAAGCTCTTTCATCTCGCCGGGGTCAACTTGTATACCAAGTGAAACTGCTGTCGCCGCTTGACCTACTTGTTCTTTTAGCGCGTCATCTGCGGCTTTTGTTGACGCGTCAAATATCGACTTCTGACGTGATACTGTTTGTGCTGTGGCGGCCTTCCAAGCATCCCACTCGCTGGCCTCAAATTGATCGGGTCTTTCAGCGCCAGCAATCAAGCCATATGCAGTGCCAAAGTCATTAGCGTCCATAGACTGCCGGACTTCGCGCATAATTGCGCCCGTAGCTAGGCTTTGCTCTACGCTCTTTTTTACACCTTCAACATAGCTAGGCTTTGCGTCGCCAGCATCAACTAGTGCTTGAGCGGCGCTAACGGCCTCAATGCCAAG
>WLWF01003054.1_pt1 | contig 11358 bp, 16 predicted proteins | sample 6718331 | NCBI WGS metagenome assembly WLWF01 (sample SAMN12718692, study PRJNA515312) | sponge metagenome | isolation source: marine sponge | host: Mycale hentscheli | place: New Zealand: South Island, Marlborough, Capsize Point | collected 2003-05-01
TTCTCTCAACTATTTTCTCTACAGTAATTGTGTCACACTCTCCTTGAATAAATACATTCTTCTTAATAGTGTCGTGAAATATTTTTACAGTAAGTCTTTCTTTCTGTAATACTAATGTGTCTCTAGTTATCTCGTGAAAAAAGTGTTCATTGATAATAGTATCATGAATTATTTTAGGTACAGTAACTTTAACTGTATCATGAATAACTAGTGTATCAGTAGTAAGTAAATATGGATGTTTTTCTATTAACCTAGTAAACCTTCTCTGAGGAGTGCAAGCTATAAGAAAGCTAGCCATCATTATGTAAAGTATAAACTTCATATTTCTAGGTATAAATGAGTAGTCTCTCTTTCTTGTAAAACCACACACAGTACATGTATTTCCTTTCTGCATTGTATAACCTATACAACTTGGGCAATAATGTTTATGAGTCTTACTAATTATTTACTATTAATAGCATTGATAATTCTAATTTCCATCTGACCCATTTCTGCTTTAAGATCAGCTAGAGACTTATCATTCTTTTCTCTGTTTCTTTCTACTTGAGTCTTTAAATCATCAATTCTTTTATGTAATAGCTTTAGATTATCTTTTTTATCAGTTTTCATTTCATCTAAATCTTTTTCCAGGCTATCTAAAGTCATTTGTTGGATTGTAACTTTTCCTTTTAATGAATACCATACTCCCAACGCACCTGTTACTGAAACTAATAATGCTATTAATGCATCAAACCCTATTTGTAAACTTGAAACTTCCATTGTCTTATTATAAATATATATACTATAATATAATAAAAATAAGTGTAACTACGTAGTATTTACAAGGGAAATTTAGATGAATCTACTTGTCTATCATATGTATCAGTATTATTACTTCTTACTCTCTTGTAATCTATAGTAAGAATTCTACCTCCTACAGGTTTAATAGGAGCACCTCTTTCAACATGCCAACCTTTTCCACCAGTGCCATATTCCTCTTTGTACGTGCCTGTCAGCATCATGTGAAGTTGTTTCTGTACATGTCTATAAGTAGAAGATCCCATAGTACAAACATCCCTTGCATCATTTCTTGCTGCATTCTCATGTATATGTCCCATAGTAAACACATCAAAGTCTTCGTACATTTCTAAAGCTCTAGTAAGATTTAGTGCACCTTTAGTAACTACACCACCTCCACCTGATCCATGAAAGTATTTTATTTTTATTGCTCTTGTAGAATCTCTTTGACCTTCAGGCTTTTGTCTAACTGCTTGATTTACTATAAACCATCCACCATATCCACCAGTTTGAACATTAGTGTGATTTTTAATATTTAGAAGTTTTACAAATCTAGCTAGTATATCAGTTTCCTGCCATTTAATAATAGAAGTCTCATGATTGCCGTATCCTATAACTGTAAGAAGATGTGCATAAGGTGACCACCATTCTACTGCAGTATCAACTATTGAATCTAAGTATTTAGAGTTATTATGTTCTGGTCTAATATCTGATTTGTTTTTTCTTCTATCTCCTTGACCTTGCATAAGGCAAAACATATCTCCATTTATGTGAATAGGAATAGATTCTTTTAAGCAGTAATTTAAATCATTCTTTAGTAGATCCCAATTACATTTTGGGTTGTCCCAGTGAATGTCTGACAGCATTGCAATTTTTGCTCTTGTTCCTGTAAGTTTTAATTCATGAATGTTTGAAGCATGCTTTATAATTTCCATTTAAGATTTTTTTTGCCTTAATATACAAAAATTTTATTATTCTTTTACAACATACCAGTTTCCTCTTGCAGTACTATATGTTTTTTCTATTGGTTCAGTTCTATTGAAAATAACATGAGGGTTTTCTTTACGCCATGCTAAATCAGGTCTTCTTCCTAAAATAATTAAGCATCCTTTAGGAGCCATGTTATATATATCTGAATTTAAATGAATAGGCATTGCTTCATTAGATGATAAAATTATTGTAGCATCTGATACATCTAATTTACGAAAATCAGAATTTATAAAAGAAACATTAGATAAGTTTAAATCTTTTAATTTTTCAGAAGCTACTTTATATCTTTGCTTATGCAATTCAATGCCAACAGATTTACTTATTTTACTAGATTTAACAACTTGAATACATAAGTCTCCATATCCAGAACCTAAATCATAAAATACCCCTTGAGAATTATTAAAATTGTCATGAAAAATATCTATTAGTTTACTAAATCCTTTCTCTGTAATTTCACCATATGCACTCCCTACAAAAACTTGCTGCATATTACTCTCGTATTAACATGGTATAGTTTGTTACTAGCATATCATCTCCACCAGCTGAAGATACCCATAATTCAATATAATCATTTGTTTCCAAAAGTGTCCCATACACTAAAGTTGCTACACCAGTAATATCCTCTAAATCAGGTATAGCTAAAACACTGCCTGTAAGTGCACTACCATTTTTAGCAATACTAAATCTATAGTCATCAGTTCCTTTATCTTGTTTAATAAAGTCAAAGCTACAATGTATAGAAACATAAACTTGTTTACTACCTATATATGTATTTTTACCTGTATTAGCATCTACTGTAAATCTAACACCTGCTTGTTGAATAGCAAGACCTGTATCTATAGCTACTATTTTTGCTGCTCCTCCAGATGTAACAGCTGTATTAGCAGTTACTGTTGTTACCGTTCCACATTTAGAATCTAATATACCTTGATTAGCAAATACATCATATCCCGTAGTTGCTGTAGTAGAGTAATTAGGTAATCCAGGACTGACAACTGGTAAAAATACCTCTCCTAATAAATTTCCGTCAACAAATGCATTAGATGATATAGTACCAAAACCTGTTGTAGAACCTGCTCCAATATCAATACCATTTTGATTTTGTTGTGGATGAATAATACAACCATTAATATTTACTGCACCATATGATGCTAAATTATTATCTTGTAATTCAATCATAGAGACAGTTGCAAATCCTGAAGGTGCAGCTATAGTAGCTTCATCAAACCATCTGATTAATTCACAACTTGTAATCTGAAGCTTAGATACATCCTCAAATCTTAATCCGTAATTTGTTGCTTCAACGTATATAAATAAACATTGGTTTATATCTACTAAATCAAAACCACTAATGTCCATAACATCATAGCAATTTCTAAATTGACAGTTATCTATACTTAATACTTTTAAACGACCTACATTAGGCTGTCCTGCTGTTACATTATCAGCTCTTAAAATTCCTGTTCCACTTCTAGTGCTAGAAAGCTTTAAGTGAGATATTGTAAAATTTACATCACTTACATTAAAAAGATTACCAGTTGCCCCAGTATATTCTAGATTATCTGTTTCTCTATTTGTACCAAGAATTACAGAACCTTCATTTATAACAGATATAGGTTGTGATACAGTTACCTTACCTCTAATTAAATAAACAGTGTTTGCTGCCAAAGTAGTTCCTAAATCAGACTCTTGAATAACTTCTTTAATATTCATGTTATTTGTGGTTCTAAGCATTGTAGAACCAGACCAAATTAATCCATTTTGAATCTGAACTAATCTGTTTACTGCAATTGTACCATCTGTAGTATATATACTACCCGCATCAGCTATTGTAGCAAATGGATTTGCAGCAGAAGGACTGTTTGCATTTACCGCAGCATTATATTCATCATTTGGTAAGTCTCTTTTTATATTAGTTCCAGCCATGATTATTTAGTGTAAGTTATTAATAAATCTCCATTTATGTTTGCTACAGGATCGGGCTCATATTGAAACATGTTCGCTGGAAAACTATTAGCATTTCCACCTGCATCTAAATTAATTACCTCGCCTGCTTTTAACTCTATAGAAGTATATACTGGTGCAGTTGGATCATTATCACTTACGTATATTGCAGCTTCTACACTGCTATAATTTGCAAATGAAATAGCTTTTACAGCATCTGTAATTGTATCAGGAGTGCCTGCAACAACATTTCCTGCTTTTCTAAGCAGCACTGGAATCACAACCTTATCTGCTAAATCAGCTTTAAGCTCATCTAAAACAGCCTGTAATGTAACTTCTGTAGCATCTCCTGCTTCTAAGTATTCAATAGTACATCCTGCATCAGTAAAAGTAGCAAGAGGTACACCAACGGTAGACCCTGGTAAATAATATGTAGGAGATCCAGTAAATCCACCAGTTACTGTATCCCACACTCTTACTTCTAAGTAAAGTTCAGTACCATTAAAAGGAACTCCTGTACAAGTAATGTTTACTAACTTAGCTTCATACTCTGAGCCATTTGCTGTACTATTGATGACATCAATAATACCTTGCAAGCCTTTAAGCATTCTATACTGCCAAGGCCAATTAGTACCTTTGCCACCGTCTGTTTTTAAATTTCCTATTGACATTTTATTTTATTTTTCTAATTATGAAATCTATATTTAGTTGCATTATATAATGCTTCATGTTCTCCTGCATCTAATGCTTTATCGTAAAATCCTGCAATGTTTATTCCACCTCTAAATTGACCTAATGCAGTTGCTCCTGATGTAAAACTTCCAAATTGTATACCTGATCCACTACCATCTACACCTATATTTGTATATCCTGGAGTAGGTGTATAAACATCAGAGCTAACAAGTTGACCATCCATATAAAAATTTACTGTGCTTGCAAGATAGTCATAATCTGCAGCAATCAAATGCCAAGTATCAGCTATAGTTGAAAATGAAGCAGATTCAAATGTATTAGAAATAGGTACTGTTGATAAATCAGGTTTTTCATATCTAGCTCTAACTTTATATCTTATTGTAGTGCCTCCAGGTCCTATACCAAATATACCATTATTAGATTTACCACCTATTCTACCAAATACAGTATATATTTCAGGACTGCCATCTGGAGTTGTTGTTGTATCTACTTTAACCCAAGCAAATGCTGTATGATTTTTTAAACTTTGATTACTTGTACCTGTAGATCTAAATGGAAGTCTTGTAGCAGCTCCACTTGCAAAACCACTATTAAAACCATCAAATCTAAAATTCGTACCTTCAAAACTAGTTGTGTAAGGTAAAGGATTAGTGACTAAACTAAGTCTTCCAATTTTTCTATTTTGAAAACCACCTGCAAATTCGCCTCCATCCTCTACTTTAACATAATTAGATAAAACACCTTCTTCCCATTGAGGACCATATGCAAATACTCCTGATGTACCATCACCAGCATAATTTACATTACCAGAACCATCTAGCAAATAGATATATGTTCTTGCAGTTAACTCAGAACCCGCAGAAGTAAATTTTGTAGTATACCATATTCTAACCCAGCCACCACTAGCAGGTATTACACCATAATCCTCTATTCCAGATGGATTAAGTGGTGTAAGTGTACTTGTTGCAAAGTCATAAACAAGTCCTCCAGTACTTGGAGCTGTATTTGTATGAGATATTCTTATTTGTCTAGCAGCACTTGTTAAATCTTCTCTAACATACATTGAATATGTAACTCTTTCAGAAGGTCCTAAATTTATTCCTTCAATAGGCATATCTTGTCTAAAGAAATGTTCTCCTGTTTCTGCAGTTTCTCTTAAAAGTCTAGTCTGATTACCTCCATCAGGATCTACAATCATACCATCTAATATTGGTTCTAAACGTCTTCTACCATATGGAGTTACTGAATCTTGAGTCCAAGCAGCTTTTGATAAGTTTAAATTAAAAGTATTAGTAAAAGCTTCAGTACCTGCAAATAGATTTTTACCTCTTCCTGCAATACTATTGGCTGCTTCTGACTTAATATATGACAAAGGGCTAGAAGGATCTAACCACAAAATTAAATCACCTGTGTCTATATTTCTTCTAACTGGAATCATATTAAAGTATATTCATATTTTCTAATGAAGTAATAAAGATTTTTGTGCCATCAGAAGTACCCTTCATTAGTGTAATTCCTGTAATTACAGGTTGTAAACTATTATTAGTGTACATATTTGCACCAGTTTGTAAAGTTACAATTTCTGCTGCTGTATTATCAATTATAAAGATATAATCTCCTACACCTAAGTTAGTCATCTCTATTGTAGTAGGACCATCTATTGTAATAAGGAATGTATTTCCTGTAGATAAATCTAAAATTGGTGAATCTACTCCAGGTATAGTTAAAGATACAGGTGGTGTCCATAAACTAGCTCCTGCTGGACCAATTGGACCAATAGGACCTTGTGGGCCAACATCTCCTTCTACTGATAAAAAATCCCAAAGTGGATTGCCTGGTGTGGGACTTTCAGGATCATCTAATGGTAATGCTGTTGCAGTTGTTATATCTGTATTACATACATAACTAGAACCATCAAAAAATACAACATCTCCTTCTGCATATCTGATACCAGGATTAGTTGGGGCTTGATCAGGACGGAGAGGATCAAATGTACCAACAAATTGTAGTCCTCCTGCACCTACTGGACCTGCTGGTCCTATAGGTCCTGTTGCACCTGTTGCTCCTGGAGCACCATCTGCTCCTGGAGGTCCTGCTGGACCTTGAGGACCTGTGCCACCTGCACCACCTAACTGTGTTTCAAGAGATTTAAAGCTAATAGCTGTATCATAATATTTAGACTTATTAATAGTATCTCTAGTTCCAACAGGAATCATATCGCTATCAACAAGTGTTTTTTTAACTCTTCCCTTTTTGAGAATATTAAAAAAGTTATTTATATTTCTTAACATAATTTATTATTTCAATATTATAAAATTGCTCCATTAGTGCAATACCAATTAGCACCATCGCTTATACAGGTAGTTGTAGAATAAAGTGCTGTTGGTAATGCTTTTGTACCACTTCCATTAATTTGTGCACCACCACTACCAGCTAGTGTTACACTATTAGTATCAGCTTTTCTGATTAAAACAATCTTCTTTCCTGCTACATTTAAAGCACTATTTAAATAAATTGTTCCACCAGGAGTAGATGCAGAATAAAATACCACATCTACATTTACATTAGGATCTGCAGCAGCATCTACTGTAGCAGTAGTATCATCAAGTAAAGAAGATAAATCAACAAATAATGTAGGAAGTCCTTCATTTCTAGTTAACTCTAAAGTACTGCCATTTAATGCTGCCCCAGTTACATATGAATCAGCAATGCCTGTTATATCTATTGTTCCAGCATCATTTCTAGTTAAAGTAATAGTATTACTTACATCATCATATACACCACTTACTACAAAGGTATCTGTATTTATTGATGCCAAATCAACTGTTAGTGTAGATAATCCAAATCTGTCTAATTCTAAAAGTGTTCCGTTTAAAGTTGCATCTGTAAGATAGTTGTTTGTATCAACTGCTAGTGAAGATAAGTCAACTGTAAGTTGAGGTTGCCCTTGATTTCTATCTATCTCTAATGTTAACCCGTTTAATCCTGCATTTGTTACAAATGTATCTATCCCTGGAGGAGTAACTAGTGAAGATAAGTCTACTACAATTTGAGGCTGACCATTGTTTCTATCAATTTCTAAATCAGTGCCATTTAAAGAAGCAGCTGTTACAAATGTATCTGTTAATGCGCCAATTGACTGCCATGTACCATTACCTAAAGCATCAGAAGTTAAAACATAACCATCAAATGCTCCATTAGATATTTTTATAGTTTCAGTTGAGGTTTTACCAAATACTTCAACTTCATTAGCTGCGGCAAGTAATAAATTACTTCTATTATTTCCACTTGTTCCATTACCTATAATAAAAGCTCCTTCTGTAGTATTAGAAAGGTTATATCTCCCAGTAACATGAGAATAATTGCCATCAGCTATAGTGAAATGTCCTTCAGCATGAGAACCATTACCATTTGCTATTGCGCTAATTCCCTCTGCATGAGCAGCAATACCATTTGCAGTAGTCTCACCACCTTCAGCGTGAGAAGATTGTCCATTAGCTATTGTATTTGAACCTTCAGCGTGTGAGAAATTACCACTAGATGTTGTTAGAATACCTTCTGCATGAGAAGAAATACCACTAGCTGTTGTATCTCCTCCTTCAGCATGAGCTGTCTGAGCACTAGCTGTTGTATTATTACCTTCAGCATGAGAATAATTACCATTAGCATTTGTATACCAACCTTCAGAATGAGAAGCATATCCATTTGCGGTTGTATTATCACCCTCAGCATGAGACTTGTCTCCACTTGCAGTAGTAGCAAATCCTTGAGAGCTAGAATGGTTACCACTTGCAACTGTTTGAAGTCCACTAGCAAAAGCAAACGAACCAGTAGCGTTATTAAATGGACCTATTTCAAATTGATCATTGATTAGTACTGGTTCTGCTAGAGTATAACTACTTATTCCGTCTACATTTATTAAACTAGGCATAATTTGTTTTTATTAATCAGTTATTTTTAAAGTTGTACCTAAAGGTATTATAAGCTTAGTATTACTTTTAACTTCAAGAGTACCAGAAAATTCATAATTATCACAACCTAAACATACTTCATTTTCTACATCTTTATCAGAAATAGCATCAATATCTTGTTGTGTAAGTTGTACTGTTTTTTCCATTTACGGTTGTTTTACTACATGCACTGCACCTGAAGGTCTACTATATAGTTCACCTACTTTTAATCCTGCAGCTATTGCATCTGCATCACTTGCATATTCTCTTTGAGTCATTCTTAATATTTCATTAAGATGACCAAACTTAGCGGGAGCCATATCCTCACCCTTTTTAAGGTAAGGATCTGGCGACTGTGGGACAAATCTTGCTGGCATAGTTTGTTATTTAGGCTTCTGCACTTCTATCTGCAGCTCTAGATCTTTTGTCAGAGGCAGTTTTTGCAGCGTCTAATTTTATATTCTCTCTTCTCTCAGCTATCTCTTTTTTACTACGAGGTATTTCAGTAAGAGGTATACTAACTGATTGAGAAAGACCTTCTACACTATAAACAATTTCTACTTTACCACCTTTCCCAACACGCTTAGTTTCTACTAATTTAAGCTTAAATGTTAATATTGTACTTCTATAAAAAGTTACATCTGAAGGTATATCTGCTTCTACTTCTAAACTTGTTAACACGCCAACTGGTGGTAATAAATCGGTAGCTTTTTCTATAGGAGCCCACTCTGGTATCGAAAATGTACCATTTACAAATTCTGCTTTTGACACAACCTCAAAAGTTAATGTTTTCTTAGGATCCCCAGTTGCATAACCTACGTATCTAACCTTTAAAGCTGCTGGTATTTTTGTAAGGGTTGTTCCCCCTCTACTTGTTATTCTAAATTTTGGCATAATAATTTTTTTTTATTTTTATGATGTAACTAATTGAACTGTAGCACCTTGTTCTACAATAAATTTAAAATCTACATATAAACTTGATTCAAACTCAAAGCCTGTTATTGTAGATACAATAATTTCATTATCTTCAATAGGCGCTTGATCATTAAATACTGACAAATACACTACACTTGCAAATGCAGTTGAACCAGTCCCTACATTAGTAACAAGTGTTTCTTCACTAGCTAGTGGTGTATAGTCTACAGTATTAGTTGTACTGTCTGCTGCTCCCATTAAACTGGAATCACTGATAATAGCCATATTTCCTTTTGAAACATTGATTATTCCAAAGAAAGATACGTTACTCCAAACTGCTGGTGCAATTTCTGAAACTGGATTGTCTGGAGATCCTATGGCTGCACTTCCTTTATGTTGCCAAACGTCATATGTAACTCCGTCTCTAACATAAGTTTCATTTTCACATTTTGAAATTGAACATGGAGAATCAAAACCTCCATCTGATATTGTTCCTGCCAATGTAGTAGTTGTTCTAAGACCTGCTGCTCTAAGGAAGAAATCTAGGCTAGTGTTTAAGTACTGCCAAACTTGTGTTCTTGCTGTAATAAATTCTTTAAGAATTCCAGAACTTCTTTTTTTACCTGTTGATGCCATTTTATGTTTTTTAATAAATATACAGTTATAATATAGTAAAAATAAATGATATAAAAAAGAGTAATAGAAAAAAACCCTCTTACTTAAAATCAAGCCTTCCTTGCGGTCAACTCTCAGGTAAGCTTGAGGGCTTTCTTATCAGCCTTTGCACTAGAGTATTAGAATTAAACCAGCTCTATCCTATGGCCGTCATCTTCATTACGCCAACTGACACTCTTAATATAATAAAAATAAATGATATAAAAAAGCCCCTAGTAGAAAAACTAGAGGCTTTAAACTAACTTGCCATGGAGAATTGGATGAGTGGGTAGCAAGTTAGCCAAAAAGATACCTATATAACAAAAATACAATAACAATACATAGAGCATATCCAAACATTCCCATCCTTCTTGCTTCTTTATCTCTAATTGTTCTTCCTGTTATAGGATCTGTTATATCTTGCATTAATGCATGTGATAAAGTGCTTAATACAATAAAGGCTATAATTCCCATTAATGTTACTAGTGATTCCATAATCATAAGGACTGTATTTCTTTTAATAACTTTTCTATGTATAAAGTAGCATCCATTAACTCCTCCTGTAAATGATTTAACCATTCTTTCATAGTTAAGTCTTTTCTATCTAAAGTTTTACCATACTTTAATTTACCTACATCAGATCTTTCTTGATACTTATCTCTAACAGACTTTACAATACTATCTTCATCAGGTGACTTAATAGGTACAATACCTTTTGACATATTTGCATAAACTCCCTCGTGCATATCTTTATACCAATCTTTAGCTGATTCTTTTATTGCCATACCATTACTATATCATGTACAGTCACCATCATTTTGATAGAACCATTTAAATCAATAATCTCTGCATTGTGTAAAGCTCCTGTTCTGACATATACTTTATCTCCGACCTTTACATCTGTCACATCTGTACCTACAGCACAAACATTTAGATGAGTCCATTCCTTCATCATGTCTTGCTCCATGGCTTTCTCATCATCTTCTGATAAAATAAGATCTAGTTTGTTCTCCTCTTCTTTCTTCTCAGGCTTATCAATTAACACTCGATTGCCTCTTAAAATAAATTCACTCATAATTTGTTGGTTTTAAACAAATATAGAAATAATTTTAAGAACCACAACCTACGCAATCAATTCTTGTATCCATTGGTTTGTTTCCATCTATCTTCATTTGTAAGTTATGTATCTCATCTTTGATATCCATATCTTCAAACATATCACCCGAAAGCTGCTCTTTTAAAAACTCAACCTTTGCTAGCATCTCCTCCTTAGTCATTGTATTTGATTCTTCCATCTTCATCTATTATTAAACCTTTGTAAAATTGATTAACTTCTTGTCCCATTAAGTTATACTTTTTAGGATCCGTAAATACATTACGGTATACATACACGGGACCATATGTATCTTCTTCTCCATCTATATCAATCTGAATT
>WLWF01003055.1_pt1 | contig 11350 bp, 4 predicted proteins | sample 6718331 | NCBI WGS metagenome assembly WLWF01 (sample SAMN12718692, study PRJNA515312) | sponge metagenome | isolation source: marine sponge | host: Mycale hentscheli | place: New Zealand: South Island, Marlborough, Capsize Point | collected 2003-05-01
AATTTTAGACCTGTATCAGGAGCAAGATCTAATACTAATATATCAATAGTAAGCGCAGGCGCTAATCCAGCAACATCTTAAATTTAATTCATGGAAGGACACGTTAATACATATGGCGGAATGAACAAAGATACGGCTTATGATACTATTAAGCCTAATATGTATATTGATGCATTAAACGTTAGAATATCTACAGATAAAGGAGAATCTAATGGAGCTTATACTAATATAAAAGGAAACGAATTGTCTTTCACTATTCCTACATCAGGAACTTTTGACAATGACCCACCAAATCTTCCTACTAATTGGAATGCTTCTGATCCTGAAATTATTGGATACGCTACAATTAGAAATACTATTGTTTTATTTGTAGCAGACAATTCAGGAAGTCAAGGTTGGATTTATAAAGTTAATTATGATGCAGCTAGCCGCATAGCTACTGCTCCTGAATTAGTTTACTACAGCGATCTTTTAAATTTTAAAAAGCAGTGGCCTATAGAAGGCCTAGGTCGTTATGAAAATGGAAGTGTTCAAAAAGTTTATTGGACCGATTATAATAATTTATTTAGAACAATAAACATTGCAGACCCGCAACTTAATGTTTTCCCTGTTTCAAATATAGATATATATCCAGATGTAAAATATACTCAACCAATTGTAGATAATATAAGTGGAGGCGGAGAGCTTCAAACAGGAATGTATCAAATAGCTTACCGTCTTATTACCTCTGATGGAAAAGAAACTTTAATATCTCCTCCAAGTAATATGATTCATATAGTTACTAGTTCTGAATTTAACAGTGTTAGAGAATATATAGGAGATAAAGAAACAGTTAATACTTTTAAAAGCATTACTGTTTCTATAAACACAAGTGATTATTTAGGATTATTTGAACAAATAGAAATTTTTAGTTTATATTACGAAAGCCCTACAGCAACTCCAATTGCTTCTTCAATAGAAATCATAAATATTATTGATACTGTTACAACAATAGTTTATCAAGGAACAGAAGGTTCTATATTTGACATAGAACTATTTACTTTTGCTAGCAAAAATTTTGCATTTAAAACATTTAAAACTGTTGCTCAAAAAGATAATTATTTAGTAGGTGCTAACATAAAATCGTCTACTATTAATTTACAAGATTTATTAGAAACTGGAGAAACTTTTGAATCAAAAACTAAAAGATATAACAGTTCAAACAGCCCTACTCCAGGAACTCTTTTAGATCAAGCTTTTAACGCAGAATTTAATAAAGATAAACATTGGGATAAAGATTGGCAACTTGCAGCAAATCAATATAAATATCAAGAAGGTGGAACTATTTTAGGAGGCGGAGATCCTACTCCAATTACAGGAGATAATATTTCTTATTCTTTCCATCTAGAACCAATGACTGTTGATATAGAACAACAAGCAGATTTTCATAATGTAGGAGGAAATATACATTATGCAATAGATAATCATGATTTAGATGATGGATATGGAGTAAGACCTAATCCAGCTTCAACTATTCCTAATACAGCTTCTCCTATAGTTTCTAGTTTATTGCGAGGATATAAAAGAGGAGAAACTTATAGATTTGGTATTGTTTTTTACACAACCAAAGGAGAAGCTACTTATGTAGAATATATAGGAGATATTAAGTTTCCTGATATATCAGAAGCTGATGGAGTAAACAATACTTCAAACTCTCCGCATTGGCCTTTTAGTACTGTGTATCACGATTCAAATGTAATTGGTAAACTTGGACAACCTATTACAGTAGGATTAAACTTAGGAATAAAATTTAATATAGATTTTAGTTCTTGTGAAAATTTATTAAAAAAGATTAACGGATTTCAAATAGTTAGAGTAGACAGGGAAAATACAGATAAAAGAAGATTGTGTCAAGGACTTATGAGTCCTTATGGATATGTGCAAGTTCCTACTCAAGATCCAGGAGATCCTGCTCCTAATGATTATGATTTTAGAAAAAATAACACTATAAATGAAGTATTACATCAATTTAATACACCTCGTACTTGGAAATATAGTCAAGGCCCAGGTCCATATCCAAATGGTGGCGCTGATTCTTATCAATCAACTAATGTAGATATCGGAAATGATAGTATGCGATATTTTATAGATGATCAAGATAACAATTTAATTACAGGATTACCTTATACTAATTATTCAGGAATTTTTTCTCCTAATGGTGCTGGTGATACTGGGGCATTAACTAATACTATAATTAAATCTCAATATCTAGCTTTTTATTCTCCAGAAATATCTTATAATTTTAATAATATTCCTGACTTAGCTATTAATGCTGCTAACAATGCTGCTTTATTAGTGACAGGATGTTATACTACAGTAGATAGTCCCGACCCTTCAAGTACTCCTTCTGCAGGAGATTATAGAAGAGAATACAGTGAAATTGGTGGACCACAAGCATCAGATATATCAGATAATAATGATACTTATCTTTGGGATAATAAGTTTAAATTTAGAAGAGTAGGTCCTGTAAGTTTTAACAGTATTGAAAATATTAGAAAAATTAAAAGTTCTACTTATTTTGATATGCGAGATAGTACTAATGTAACTATTGATACTAAGATAGAGCAATTTCCTGATGATCAACAAAGAGATATTCTATTTGGACCAAGTCTTCAAGGTAGAATGCCAGGAAGAGATTTAGTTGATCCCACTATAAATGATTCTAGACAACCTTCTTTTTTCTTAAATAATAATGGAGCTACTTTTTTAAGAAACTATTTTGCATATGTAGGAGCAAAAGTATTTGACCAAACACCCAATGACAGTGACAATTCTTTAAATAAACCTAAAGATATTAATGGCCCTACACCTGAAAATAGATCAGGAGCATTAGCTAGAGCAGGAACTAATATTTCAGTATTAGTAGATACTTTTGCTGTAGATCCTTTAGATTCTACTGTTTTATATCCTACTCCAGGAACAGATAAACCTTGGAGAGATTATTTTTTATTTGAAGGAAATACTACTCATGCTGTAGTAGATGCTAACAATCCTTACATATCACCACAACCTGTTCCAGATGGTTCTGGAGGAACTGTTGGTATAAGTAAAGGAAACGCTATTCCTATAGTAGATCTTGTTGTACCTAAGAATGAAATTTATGGAGGATTTACTGTTAATGCTTTAGAAGCAAATAGTTTTATTCCTGCTTCTCCTGTAATTAAAACAACTTTTGGAACAGACAATTATAATCCTAAAGTATACGGAGGAGATATTTTCTTGTCGATGTTTCACTTGCAAAAAGCAATGGTAGAATTTACAAAAGAATTTTATAATCAAGATAAAGATTTTTTAAATTTATTTACAAGAACTGATTTAATGGTTACAGAAAGTACTATTAATTTAAGTTTAAATAATAGTGCAAATACTACAAGAGGTATTAAATTTACGTTTAACGGTAGTGAATTTGAAGAATGGAGACAAGAAGATAATAACTCTTCTAGTGATACTGGAACAAAAGATCCTGGTTTAGATTATTATAAAACTTACAGTTATAATCCTCTTTATTCTCAGATAAGTAAAGAAGTAAAATTTTTTATACAACCAAATAGTGTAACAGATCTTTCATTAACTAATGATATAAGAAGTTTTATATCTAGTATTAAAGTAAATGGAGAAGCTATAGATTCTTGGACACAGTTTGGGATTAATGATTATCATGATGTAGATGACCATGGTCCTATCAATAAAATAATAAATTATAAAAACAATGTTTATTTTTTACAAGATCAAGCAACAGGTGTTTATAGTATTAATAGAGAAGCTATTACTACAACTGATGACGGAGTGCCTACTGAATTAGGTACAGCTAAAGGTTGGGGTAAACACCAATATTATTCTACTGAAATAGGATCTATACATCAATGGGCAGTAGCAGCTACTAATAATGCTGTTTATTTTTTTGATGCTATTCATAGAAAAATATATAAAATAGGAGCAGGTAAAACTGCTGCTGCTGGATTACAAACTACTCCTTTATCTGAATTAAAAGGCATGCATTCTTATTTACAAGAATTAGGTAAAGATATTTTTACTAAAAAAGCTGTTTCAGCTACAACAAGTATTCCTGGAGGAGATAATCCTATTTTATTATTGGGAGCTCATATTGGAGTAGATGAAATAAATAACGAAGTAATTTTTACTTTCTTATCTAAAAATGAAGGAGAAAAAGGAGATTATAAATCTATTGTATTTGATGAATTAGCAGATCAATTTTCTACAGAATTAAGCACTAAACCTCCTATATGGATTAATAATGGAGATACTTTATTAAGTCCAGATATAGATAACGTTAACAAAGTATACGCACATAATATAGGACCATGGGGAAGTTTTTACGATACAGTGCAACATTGTAATATAACATTAGTTATTAATCCTAAAGCAGATATAAATAAAGTTCTTAGATTTTTAGAATTTAATAGTATAATCCGAAACGATGCTAAACAAATTACTAGAACAGAAACTATTACAGGATTTAGAATTTTTACAGAAACACAAGATTCTGGAATAATTCCTTACAGTATGGGAAGAATAAAAAGACGCTTTGATAAATGGAGAATTAAACTTCCTAGAGATATTAATTCAACTAATCAAAAAGGACGTTTTAGGTCTACTCATTTTTTATTAACTTTATATTTCGACAACAATAATAATAAAGAATTAATTATGAACAGATTAGTTTCTTATTATGACCCACAAATATTTTAATGAGAAAAAAATATCCATATCGTAGTTATAATAAAGGAGGCGCAATGGCCCCTATTATTCCTACTTGGAATTATCCTTCTGAAAAAACATTTGTTAGAGATACTACTGATGCACCTCCTAGAATTTTTGAAAACGGTGGGGGAAAAGATAAAAGAAAAAAAATTAATAAAAAGTATCATGATTATGCTAATTATGCAAGTAATTATGAATGGGATGCTGAAGGCAATCCAATAACAATTGATGATCAGCTAAGAGACTATTATAATAATTTAAATAGTTATTATAATGATGATAAAAGAATAATTTTTACAAGCAATAAAGCAGAACAAAGAAGGCAAAGAAAGAAATATAAAAACTTTATTAAAAATACAATGGATGACCTTTATGGGTCACAAGGTCAAAAATATTATTTTAATCAGTTTCCTGATTCACGTAAAAAATACAATCCTGCTTCAGAAAATTATATGACTTTAGATAAAACCTATAATCCTGAAGAAGGGTTTTCAGATTATATTATAAATCAAAATACTGTCGATGTTTCAGATAATCCTACGTTATTAGAAAAATGGAGACAACGTAGAAACAAAGCTAAAATGATGAATCATGTTTTAGCAGAGTTAACAGGTACGGGAGACCTTCCGACAGGATATAATGATGAAGATTGGAATAATTTTACGCAAAAATATGAAAAAGCTCTTTCAGATAAAAAAAATGAATTAACATATTTCAAAGCTGTAAAAGATTTAAAAAAACATAAAGGAAGATATTCAGGGTCAGATAGAGTTGCTCAATTTTTATCTGATTATAAAGCAAATAATTGGATAGATTACGATCCTAAGACAGTTAAAGAAGATGCTCCAGGTCTTTGGGAAATGCAAGATAAAATTAATACTTCTGAAAAACAAAAAGATTTTGCTAAGTTAATTGAACTTACAAATGAAATGACTATGATTCCTGCTGCAGAAAGAGTAATAACAGAGCCTGGAAGAACAGTAAATGATCTTAATAATACTGTATTAGATTTAGTAAGTGCTCCTTTTGTAGAAGGAGATATTAATCCTTTAGCGTATAATTATGATACACAAGAATATGGAGTTCCTTATTGGGATGGATCACAAGGAGCTTTAGATGCTACTGTGATAGGAACAATGATGTATCCAGAACTTAGAGCTCTTAGTCTACAAGGTTCAAATGTAGGAGATGATGTTGTTAGAGCAGGTTTTGGTTTTAGAAGAGCAAATAAAAGTAAATCACCTGTAAAACTTTCATCAGAACAATCAGCTACATTAAAAGAAATTAATTTTACTGATCAACAAATAGCAGATTTTCCATCACTTATGAGTGATTTATCTAATACTCAACTAGATGATTATATTAAAAAATTAAAAGATTACCATACTAAAACAAAAGCAAGTCCTGCTAAAACAACAAGTAATTTAGATGATTTACAAAAACCAGACAGTGCCGCTGAAATAACAGGAATTAAACCAGAAGAAGTTACTAAATATGATATTGATGGAAACGTAATTAGCAGCAAATCTCCTAAAAAAACAACAAAAGACATAATAGAAGAAACGGGGATTAACGTTAATTATGATAAACTTAAAAAAGTTAGAGAAGAAGCAGCTGCAAGAGAAGCAAGAGATACTACATTAGACGATATTAAAGCTACAGTAGAAGCTTCCCCTGAAAAAGGATATTTTAAAGGAATGGAAGAAGCACGAGGAGAAGCTGTCGAATTTCATAAAGAAGCTTATATAAATAAATTAATAGAAGCTCATCCTAATGTAGATCCTAATAAACTTAGAAAAGTTATTAGTGATTTGCGTAACGAAAAAGGAAGAGTAAAAGATTTTGCAGGGTATACTAAAGAACAAGTTTTAAAAGATCCTGAAATATCTTTTTTAGCTGAAGAATCTGTAGAAGGCGCAATTCTTCCTTATCAAGATAAAGCTATTTATGCAGATTTTATGATGGAAAATCCTAGTATATATCCTAGAAGAACTGATTTTCTTGCAGACAAAGCAAAAATAGTTCTTAAAGATAATTTAAATATATTAGAAGAAACAGCAGCTAAAACTGCTTCACAAACAAAACTGCCTCTTAGTCCTCAAGAAGAAATTATGACAAAAATGTTTGTTCATGGATATGATGGAGCACTTAATTTTCCTGGAAAAAATCCTTTTTTTAAAGCTTACGGGGATAAGTTTAATAAATTAGTTACTAAAAAAGGAAATCAATTAACGGAACCTATTAATGTTACTAGGTCAGATGAAAGTTTTTTTATTAATGAATTAAACAAAGAATTTAGTGAATTAAAAGTTGGAGATGAATTTACTAATCCAAAGTTTAAGAGCACTACAGTAGGTCCTGATAAAAGTATGTATCCTCATTCAGCTACTGGGCATTTTGGTAATCAAACAAGTTTAATAAAATTACCTACAGGACAAAGTATTTATGTTCCTGGAAGACACGGTGCTGGGCAGTCTTATATAAGTTCAGAAATTGAAGGGATACTTCCTAGAGGTTTAAGATTTAAAGTAGACAAAGTTAACACTCCTTATGAACAAGGAATAAGAAATTTAGAAGATATAAGTAGTAAAAAAATGTATTTAGGAAATGAAGAATTTGTAGGTAGTCCTAAAATAAAACATTATGATAAAACAGCTAGTGGATGGCATTCAGATTTTTTATATAATCGTCTTCCTTTTAAAACTACTCCACAAAATGTTAAAAAAGGTGTAGTAAATACAGATTATTTTTTAAGAAAAAGTAGGCTTCCTTGGTCTAAAAATTATGTTGCTATAGAAAAACCTAGTTTTGCAGGAAGACAAGATTTTTTAAATAAAATTAGGTCTGGATTAAATACAAAAACAGTAAAATTAAGTACTAAAGAAACTGAAAAAATCTTAGATAGTTATAATACTTTTAAAAGAAATTTTCCAGAAAAAGCAAAATTTGAATTTTCAATAATGAATCCCTATAGAAGAGGAGGATATTTAAATCGTAAATATAGATATGGGAAATTTATCAAATAAATATCTTAATAAAATAATTGCCCAAAAATTATTTGATGGACCAGGAGATCTTCCTGATACTTTAGAAGGGTTAAATGCTAACGATTATACAGCAGTTGTTTATAATGCAGTTATAGAAATAATCGGAGATTTAAAAAAATCAGGAGAACTTAAACCTGATCAAAATTTAGATGCTGCAGGAATTACTGCTCAAATACTTTTAGAAACAGGTAATGGAACATCTTCTCTTGCTTCTAAATACAATAATTTTGGAGGAATTAAAGCTGGTAAATATTGGAAAGGAGAAACAATAATGATTCCTAATTCTGATGGAGATGTAAATTGGAGAGTATATCCTACTGTTAAAAAAGGATTAGAAGAACAAGTTAGATTTTTTCTTCCTTCTAAAAATCCCAGATATTTTAAAGCAGGAGTGTTGTCTGCAAAAAATGCAGCCGAGCATGCTAAAAGAGTTCAAGAAGCAGGATATGCAGGAGATCAAAAAGATTATGCAGATAGAGTTATTGAGATGGCCAACTCTATTCAAAATAGATTAAAAAAAGCAAATCCTGATTATACTAAAGGAGCTACTTATACAGGAGTTTCAGTAGACAATAATACTCCTACAACTACTTCTTACCAAGAAGCTACAGGACAAGATTTTATACAACAAGATTTTGAACCAATTACTATTGGTAAGCCTAATCCTGCAGCAGTTTTTTTAAATGATAATACTAAAGTAGATTTATTAAATGTTTTTACTGATCCTGTAGAAATTTCCAACCCGTCTACTAAAATACTTGATAATTCTTTTTATAATGATAATAGAAATAAAGAACAAATTATACAGTCTAAAAAAAATCAAAATTTTATAGATAATCCTATAAAATTAAGAACAGGAGGTTATACAAGGAAATTACTTAATGGTGGTTCTGGAGATCCAGAAGATCCAAAAGACCCTTTTTCAACTTCAGAAATTTCTAAACCTACTAACCCTATAGATACAAGTAAAGGATTCTTTGGATTTTTAAAAAGTGCTGCTGAATATGATGCAGCCAGAAAAATGTCAAAAGTAGAACTTCCTGAACAAGGAGATTTAAGTTATGAAGACTATTTAGAAACTCTTAATCGTGAACAATTATCTTCTATACCTTTTAAAGAAGAAATGAGTAAGAGAGATGTAGAACTTGAGAATTATAAAGCTGCGGAAGTTAGAAAAGGAATAGTAGATATAGGTAAAAAAATAGGAAATAGTTATGGTGGAGAAAATAGTCTAGGACTTGATAGACAGGGACAATTTAATTATTTAGGAGTTGGTTTTATGGGAAATCAAAATTCTTGGTTCCATAATTTAAAAGATAATATATATTCTTCTCCGCATACTTGTCAAGGAATAGCTTGCGCAATTGCTAGAAAAGCAGGCGCTGTAAATGCTTCAGATTACAAAACTGCTACTGCAAAAGGCACAAAAGGAGACCCTTTATCAATAGAGACAGGAACACAAACAGTAGACCATCGTGATGTTATGCCTGCTAAAGGATATTATAAAGTAGACGATATTCAACCAGCAGATATGATTAGGCACGGTAATAAATCAGGACGTACATATCATAATACAACTGCTTTAAGTGAAGGAGTTCCATATAGTCCCTCGGGGGGTGATTTTGTTGGGTATCACTATGATGCAGCTTATGGTAGTGATTGGGATGACGGAGTAATGAAAGGTGGATATAGTGCAGTGCAAGATGAAGATCAATCTTGGAGATATTTTGGAGCTTTACCTCAATTACAAGAAGAGGCTTCTAAAGCTAAAACTTTAAATTCCAAATATCAAGAGTATTTAGATAAAAAAGCAATTGCTAGTTTACCTATAAAAAAAGCAGAATTAATAAGAACAGAACCTTCTAAGATACCTTTTATTGCTAAAAAACAATATCCTGATACAAGAAGAGGTAGAAAACAAGAACAACAGGATAATGCATATATAGCAGCATATATGGCTAGATTCCAAAAAAAATAAGTTAACTTGATAATATAAAAAGGAGGAAAAATGAAATTTAATAAAATTTATTCTAGTAAATATAAAAATTATCCTAGATATTATAATAATGGAAGCCTATTAGATATAGAAGATCCAAAAGAATTAAAAGACAAAGAAAATAGTTTAGAGGGTAGAGTTGGTCCTGAAATTATTCCTACTTATTCCTTTGGACAAGCTCCTAGAACATTAGGATATGAGTCTGGTTATGGAAGCCCATTTATTTTTTCGCAAGATTCTAAAAAATTTGATAATTTTATTGATCCAATTAGTTTTAATGTAGATGCCGAAACAGGGAATAAAAAAATATATAATCCAAAAACAGGTAAATTTGATGTAACAGATACTCCTTATGAAGATAAAGGGGAATACGGTGTTTCAATGATGAGTCATTTTGCGGATATGTATGAAGATGATGATATGAGTCCAGAAGCTAAGGCTGCTAGAATACAAAAAGCTAAAGACATGTTAAAGTATTCTCAAATGAAAGCAAATAGAGCTATGCAGCAATTTGCGGATAGGTCCGACTATTCTGCAGAAGAAGGATTAGGATTACAAGAACAAGGAGTTAGTAAAGGATTTTGGGATACTTATAAACATCAATATCAATGTATTTCAGGAAGTAGTAGTAATTGTTCTCCTATTCCAGGAATGCCTATGGACAAAAATCAGCCTAACTATGCTACTGTTCCTCATTTTAATAAAAATAGAAAAGGAGAATTAACATTAAATACTCAAAAAACTGCAGGAACACAGAAAAGTGGAAAAGGTTCAACAGGGCCTGGAGATAATATTCCTAATATGGGAGGTAACGAGACTTTTGCAAGTTGGGGTACTAAAAATTATGGATTTGAAATGACTCCTCCTCAAAGTCCTTTAAAAGAAGGACAAATTCTAGTACATCATGGATACGATGATTGGAAATCAAAAGCAGCAGGAGTTGAAAATCCTCCTTATAAAAATACTTTTCAATACGGAAGAGTAAAGAATTGGGGTCCTTATCATGCGCAAACAGTAGGTAATATTGGTAAAGAGTCTGTGTATGGTATAGAAAAAGAAGGTTTTAAAATAGGGAACAATCCAGGACATGGGAAATATAAACTAGCTACTGTTAAGCCTGTAGGCGAAAATGTATATAGAGACGTAGCTCAATTTAATTGGGTATATGATAATCCTTATTATGAAAAGGTTTTAGCTGATATTCAGAAAAGAAATAAATTAAGTAAAAATGATTAACTTTATAAAAAGTGCACAATGAAAAGATATATGAATTATGGCGGTAGAAGTTTTGCAGCTGGCGGAGCCATGCCTATGGAACAATTGACTGAATTTAATGAAGGAGGTCGTCATGAAGAAAATAGTTTAGGAGGCATTCCACAAGGAATGAATTCTCAAGGACAAATGAATTTAGTAGAAGAAGGAGAAACTAAATTTGATGCTGAAAATTATATTTATTCTGATTCATTAAAAGTAGATAAAGAATTAGCAGAAGCTTTTAACCTTAGTCCTAAGATGGTAGGTAAAACTTTTGCAGATGCTAGTAAAA
>WLWF01003056.1_pt1 | contig 11347 bp, 14 predicted proteins | sample 6718331 | NCBI WGS metagenome assembly WLWF01 (sample SAMN12718692, study PRJNA515312) | sponge metagenome | isolation source: marine sponge | host: Mycale hentscheli | place: New Zealand: South Island, Marlborough, Capsize Point | collected 2003-05-01
AAGATGCCTGACGGATCACTGCACTCAGGCAAAACCCATAGTAAATCCTCAGTGCCGTTGTTTCACATGGAGGATTTACCCAAGACTGCGAAGGAGAAGGTAATGAAGATGTACGGAAAACCTGCTGCAAAGCCCAAGAAAAAGGCTAAAGCAAAGCCTAAGAAAAAGCCAATGAAGAAGGGCTACTAAAATGCCTAGAGGACTATACAGCAACATACACGCCAAACGTAAGCGTATCAAGGCTGGATCAGGTGAAACTATGCGTAAACCGGGATCAAAAGGCGCTCCTAAGGCCTCTGCTTTTAAGAAAGCTAAGAAAACAGCCAAGAAACGGTAAAATTTACATAAAATAATGCTTGACTTTTAGTCAAAAGTATGGTATAATATAGGTGTACTTAGGTACACTTAATACAACAGAGACAACCCAAGAGGCCTCAAGATGGATCAAGAAACACAGCAGTACTACGACGCATACTTTAGTCTTTTTATTACTGATGGCTGGAAGCAACTTGTGCAAGACTTTGGCAACAATGCTTTACAGATTAACAGTATAGAAGCAGCTAAAGATGCTGACGATATGTACTTCCGTAAGGGACAACTAAACGTATTAGCCCATTTAATAAACATGGAAAACATAGTAACTAACAATTACGATGAGTTAGTTAAAACAGAAGAAGATGATTAAAGTATTTGACTTTCGTTGTACTAACGGACATACCTTTGAAGAATTTGTAGAAGCAGGTACTACATCCAGTAGGTGCGGATGCGGTGCTAACGCTACAAAGATTGTATCAGCAACTCAACACGTACTCGACGGTGCGTCTGGCGATTTCCCCGGCAGGCACATGAAGTGGGTACGTGAACATGAAAAGGCTGGGCAAACCACGCGGGAAACCTAATAGGCCAACTCCCATTTAATCCTCCATAACCTAATAATAATAATAGGCGGGGTAAGTTTAGAATGTCACGAGCAACATTACTTGATGAGCGTAAGGAAGAAGAACTAGAAGCAACAGACCAACTCGACACACAGGATACTGTAGAGACTCCTGAAGAGGAACAACCTCAACAGCCCGAAGTTCCAGAAAAGTACCAAGGTAAATCTGTTGAAGACCTCGTACAGATGCACCAAGAGCTTGAAAAGTTTTCAGGTAAACAGAGTACGGAAGTTGGAGAGTTACGTAAAGTTGTTGATAGTTACATCCAAACACAACTCACAGAACAACAAGCACCTCAACAACAGCAACAACAAGATGATAACGATGACGATGTAGATTTCTTTGTCGATCCTAAGACCGCTGTTAGTAGAGCTATAGACAACCACCCTAAGATTAAAGAAGCACAGGCTTACACACAACAATACAAACAACAGGCTACTCTTGCACAACTCAAATCCTCTCATCCTGAGATGGAACAGATACTGCAAGACCCTAAGTTTGCTGAGTGGATCAAAGGGTCAAAAGTCCGAACACATTTGTTTGTTCAGGCTGACCAAGCATACGATTACGATTCTGCACACGAACTGTTTAGCCTTTGGAAAGAAAGGAATCAAGTAGTTCAACAAACAGCACAGGCTGAAAAAGAAGCCCGTAAGAGTCAAGTAAAGTCAGCTAACACAGGCAACGCTCGCGGAACAGCAGAAGGATCTCGTCGTAAAGTTTATCGTCGTGCTGACATTATTAAACTTATGAGAACCGACCCAGAGCGCTATCAGTCCATGTCGGACGAATTACTCAAAGCGTATTCAGAGGGTCGGGTTCGATAGCCTAAAGGAGAATTACAATGGCTGGTGAAACCTCTGGTACTTACTTTACAGCTAATGCTGTAGTAGACAAAACTGCTGCTGGGACTTTTATCCCAGAAATCTGGAGCGATGAAGTAATCGCTGCTTACCAAAAGAACCTGAAGATGGCTCCTCTTGTCAAGCGTCTGCAAATGACCGGCAAGAAGGGTGACGTTATTCACATCCCTAAGCCCATCCGTGGTGCTGCATCTGCTAAGGCAGAAGCTGTAGCAGTTACGATTCAGGCTAACCTAGAAACTGAGTTGCAAGTAACTGTTGATCGTCACTTTGAGTACTCACGTTTGATTGAGGACATCGTAGAAGTACAGGCTCTGTCTTCTCTGCGACAGTTCTACACAGAAGACGCTGGCTACCAGCTTGCTCTGAAGGTAGACACTGACCTCATCAACGCTGCTACTGGCTTTGGCGACGGTACTCGTACTCAGTCTCCTGCTGCTACTGGTGCTAACTGGGTAAACAGCAACAGCTACTACTTTAACGCTGCTACTGGTATTTCTACCTATGCAGTGGATACTGTAGCTACAGGCGACAACTTTACGGATCTTGGATTCCGCGAAGCTATCAAGCTGATGGATGACGCTGACGTACCTATGGATGGACGAGTTCTCGTTATTCCTCCTGCGTCACGTAAGTCAATCATGGGCATTGAGCGCTACGTGTCTTCTGACTTTGTAGGTGGTCGTGGTGTTGAGTCAGGACTCATTGGTAACTTGTACGGTGTTGACGTATACGTTTCTAGCAACTGTCCCGTTGTTGAGACAGGCGCTGAGAACGGTGCTTCATCTCTTGATACCCGTGGTTGCTTGTTCTTCCACAAAGACGCTCTTGTAATGGCAGAGCAAATGGCTGTACGTTCTCAGACCCAGTACAAGCAAGAGTACCTCTCTACTCTGTACACGGCTGACACTCTGTACGGTGTTGAGACTTACCGTCCCGAAGCAGGATTTATCCTCGCTGTTGCTGACGAGTAAAACTCTAGGGGGTCAGCAATGGCCCCTTTTTCTTTCCTTGTTTGTTTTCTTAGGAGTAGTCTATGCCTATCTTTCGGGGTGACGGTGGTTCAGGTGATGCCTCTACGGATGCGTATGCGTCACAGGTAGCACAGAACGCCCAGACTGCTACTACAAAAGCAAACGAAGCTTCTGCATCTGCTACTGCTGCGGCGGCTAGTGCTACAGCGGCTGCTGCTAGTGAGTCCGGTGTATCGGATGACGCAACTGCTGCAGCAACCAGTGCAACTGCGGCAGCATCCAGTGCAACCAGTGCTTCTGGCAGTGCAACTACAGCAACAACACAAGCCTCTGCTGCGTCAACATCTGCTACGTCTGCTGCAACGTCTGCTACTACAGCAACAACACAGGCAACAACAGCTACTACAAAAGCTAGTGAAGCCAGCACAAGTGCTACTAATGCAGCTACTAGCGCAACCACAGCTACTACACAAGCAACAACAGCAACTACACAGGCTACCAATGCAGCCTCTAGCGCCACTTCAGCGGCCTCCAGTGCAACGGCAGCAGCCTCTAGTGCTACAGCAGCAGCTACGTCTGCAACAGCCGCAGAAGCCGCTAAGGACGCTATTGACGGGCTTTACTTAGGCGCACAATCAAGTAACCCAACTGTAGATGGCAACGGTGACGCAGTAACAACAGGTGATTGGTACTTTAATACGTCAGATAACAGCACTAGAATTTACACTGGTAGTGCTTGGGATACTATTAATCCAAACCTAGTAGGCGACACAACGCCACAGTTAGGCGGTAACTTAGACCTTAACAGTAATAACATCACTGGCACAGGTGGCGTTAACATAACAGGTAATATTGCTTTAAGCGGGACTGTTGACGGGCGTGATGTAGCTGCAGACGGCACTAAGCTAGACGGTATAGAGGCATCTGCTGATGTTACTGATACCGCTAATGTTACAGCCGCTGGTGCGTTGATGGATTCTGAGGTTACTAATCTTGCACAAGTAAAAGCGTTTAGTTCTGCTGATTACGCTACTGCGGCACAAGGTGCATTGGCTGATAGCGCACTACAAGGAAACGAAACTATTACACTGTCCGGTGCAGTCACTGGCTCTGGTACAACTTCTATTTCTACAACACTGTCAACTGTTGACGGAGGAACTTATTAATGGCTACTACTATTAAGCTAAAGAACGGCTCAGGTGCGCCTCTAGCAGGAGATCTTGTCCAAGGTGAACCTGCGCTGGATCTTACTAATAAGCGCCTCTACACAGAAGACTCAGGTGGTACTGTAATTGAGGTTGGTACTAATCCCACTAGTTTGACTACGGGTACGTTTACCTCCACAGGCATCGACGATAACGCTACAAGCACTGCGATTACGATTGATTCTAGTGAGAACGTAGGTATTGGTACTACTAGCCCAGAAGTCCTCACCCACCTTAAATCTTCAGATAACACGATATTTGAAATTGAGTCTACAACCGCAACTGCCTATATGAAAATGGTAGACAGCAACACTACCGGCGCTGGATATATTGGTTATGTAACCAATGATATGACTTTCTGGGCTAACAACGCAGAGCGTATGCGTATTGATAGCTCTGGCAACGTAGGTATTGGCATCACGAATCCTGCGGCTGATTTGGTAGTGGCAGGAAGTAGCTCAGGCGAATATGACGCCTTAATACTTAGAAATAGTAGCGGCGTTGATACTTCTAGCACTTCTATAACATTTGAAGTATCTGCAGGCACACACGGAACTGAGGGAGCCACAGCCGCAAAAATATCGGGACTTAGAGAAGGAGGCGGCACTACTGGCGCTCTTTTGTTCCATACGACTGCTTCCGGAGTATCTGGCGAACGTATGCGTATAAATAGCTCTGGTAACGTGGGTATTGGTACTGCGAGTCCTGCGCGTATTCTGCACGTTGAAAAGGATGGTCTAGCTGACTTATTGCTACGAGACACCTCTTCTTACTCAGTCGGCACTGGCCCTGCTGTTATATTTCAAGGCAATGATAGCGGAGGCACTACTACACAGTTTGGAGCTATCTACGGTGTTTCCAATGGCTCTAACTCAGGCGAGCTAACGTTTGAAACAAGAAACTCTGGTTCTTCAGCAGAGCGTATGCGTATTGATAGCTCTGGTAATGTGGGTATTGGTACTACGAGTCCTTCTTATAAACTTACTATTGGTGGAAATAGTGACAGTGCAAACAATGTATTAACCGGATCAGGAATTGTTGTAGGCACGACTATTGGCTTACGAGAGCGTGGAAATACTGCTGGAATTGGAGGTAATGTATATGCCTCTCAGATTTACCAAGGAAATAGCGGTGGCGGTGATTTAGAGCTTTACAATGTTTCTTCAACATACAGTTTGGTATTCGGCACGAACACTACAGAACGTATGCGTATTGATAGCTCTGGTGATGTAGGCATTGGCATAGCGCCTGTTTCTGGATACGGAAGAAAACTACAGGTTCACAGTGCGGCTGGAGGAGGGTCTTCAGTACACATTACAGATAGCTCAACAGGCTCAACAGCCAGTGATGGCCTAGAGTTGATTAGTTTTGGTAGCGCGGCATACATCTGGAACAGAGAAGCCAGCTTTATGAGCTTTGGCACTAGCGCCGCAGAGCGTATGCGTATTGATAGCTCTGGTAACTTGCTGGTTGGTACTACTTCACTAGGAGGCAACTCAGGGAGGTTTCAGGCAGTCCGTGGCGGTACAGGCGCTATTGGATATTTTGAGATTAACAATGGGGGCGGCGCGCAGAACGCAGTAGATATAACAAACGCCGCAAATGCCGCTTTTGTGCCTTTGCGTTTTTGGGTGAACGGCTACGGTAGCTCTTTAGTTGGCTCAATAAGTTGTACAACATCAGCTACTACATATAACACCTCATCAGACCAACGCCTCAAGGACAACATCGTAGACGCACCAGCAGGAAATATTGACGCTATCCGTGTACGTTCGTTTGATTGGAAAGCTGACGGATCTCATCAAACCTACGGCATGGTTGCACAAGAACTCGTTGACGTTGCACCAGAGGCTGTATCACAGGGTGAGACTGAAGACGATATGTGGGGCGTTGATTACAGCAAACTAGTCCCAATGATGATTAAAGAAATTCAAGACTTAAAAGCCGAAGTAGCGGCGCTCAAAGGAGAATAAACTATGTCACACACATGGACTGTAGGCGCAATGGAATACACCGTTTCACAAGACGGACACACTAACGTAGTCAACACCGTACACTGGCGGTGTTCTAAGACTGACGGAGATAACTCTGGCTCATCCTACGGCACTGTAGGGCTTGAGGCTCCTAGTGGGTCATTTGTCGAGTGGGCTGATGTTACCGAAGAAATGGCTGTTGGCTGGGCTAAGGCGGCTCTGGGTGACGATCAGGTGGCGTCTACAGAGGCGGCTATTGATGCACAGATTGCTGAACTTGCTACACCTACGTCTGGCACTGGTGTTTCTTGGTAATCTAATGGATGGATCCTCTTTCTTTAATTGCTATGGCGTCTACGACCTTCAAAGGGATACAGACGCTAGTAAACAAAGGTGCTGAGATTGAACACGTTGCACAAAAGCTGGGTGCTTGGTATTCCTTTGCTGCTGACATAAGACAAGCAGAAAAAGAAGCTGAGAGTCCCGGTGTATTCAAGAAGTTATTTGATGGTAACACCGTAGAGCAACAAGCACTCAATAGCGTTATAGCTAAGAAGAAGCTAGAGGAGCAAGAAAAGCAGATAAGAGAACTCATTGTGTGGTCATACGGCGTCGAAACGTACCAAGAGATGATAATGTTGAGACGTAAGATTAAAGCACGACGAGAAGAGGTAATCTACAAACAACGCAAGAGGCAACGTATGCTACTAGATAGTTTCTTGTTGTCTATAGCCACTGCCGTAACAGCCTGTATTATATACGGTACGGTAGTAATCATCAAAGGTGCATGAGGATGGCAGATCAAGGTATGAAAGAGGTAATGGATACAGTTTCTGTAGCAACTGGTGTTGGTGCCTTGGCTGGCGTACTGCCTTCCTTAGCTGCGTTGTTGACACTTGTGTGGACAGGTATACGCATCTGGGAAACAGACACAGTGCAAGGCTGGCGTAACAGAGGTAAGTCGTAAGTGTGGCAAGCACTCATTAGTCCTATCGCTGGACTTGCTAAGACTTGGATGAGCAATCGTCACGAGCAATCACAAGCTAAACATGTAGCTAAGATGCAAGTAATACAGAACACAGCGTCTTGGGAACAGCACATGGCACAGGCTAGTGCATCCTCGTGGAAAGACGAGTGGTTCACGGTAGTCCTGAGTGCGCCTGTGATAGCAATTATGTGGGGCGTAGGTATGAACGATCTTGATATCATTGGTCGCGTAGGCATTGCCTTTGCAGAGCTAGGGAAGCTACCTGAGTGGTATCAATATCTTTTGTACGTTGCAGTCACAGCCAGCTTTGGCATACGTGGTGCTGACAAGCTGATGCAGCTAAAGGGTGGTAAATAGGTTATGGCTCGTAGAGATAGAAGAGGGGAAAGCATAGACATTACACAAGGTGACGATCTCACTGACGACTTTAATGTTATTGACCTACTTAACCAATATATTGCCGCTGGTTTTAACCCGCTTGGCCCTCAAGGATCATCTAATCCAGAGTTCAAGACACTAGAAGCCTATCTTAGACAAGTTTATGGAGATCTTCCAGAAGGTGCTGTTGATTGGGCGTCAGGCGATTTAGACGGTGATGGAGTAAATGAACTTTACGCTGTAGATGCTGACGGTAATCCAATTACTGTTTACGGCTACGATGACGATGGTAATGTTACTTCAACTCCTTACGAAGAAGGTACTGTTTTTGGTGGTGTTGCTTCTACTGGACAAGGTGGAGATGTATCAGTAATTCTTCCTCCTTTTTTACCTCCTCCTGCAGAAAGTAAACAAACAGACGGTGGTACTTCTGGTGGTGGTAATGTTTTTGATCCAACAGGTGGCGGTATTCTTACTGGTGGTGGTACTTTACCTCCTCCTACAGAAAGTAAAACAACTGATGGTGGTGGTAACGGCGGTGACGATACTGACGATACTGATGGGCCTCTTGATGTCCTTGGAGAAGATTGGGAATACGATCCAGAACATGATTATATATACATAGGTGATTGTACTTTTGTACAAGTAGATAAAAACGGTAATCCTATTGGTAATCCAGTAGTAGTTGATTATGAAGATTGTGATAATTATGAGATAGGCGGTAATTATTCTGGACCAGACAGTACTTGGGATCCAAACATAGACATTAATGTAGATATTTTTGGTGAAGGTTCTATTTTTGATACAACTAAAGATCAAACTCCTACAGAAGATAAACAAACTTCAGAACCAGAAGAAAAAGAAAAAGAAAAAACAGAAACAGAAGAAAAAGAAAAGGACGTTGTAACTCCACCTACAACTCCACCTACAACTACAACTACAACTCCTACTCAACCTCCTACTCAGCCTCCTACTGAAAGTAAACAAACTAACGGTGGCAATGGTGGTACGGTTACTAACGGTAATGGTAACGATGGTACTGCTACTGAAAATAAACAAACTTCTGAAACTACAGATGATATTACAAAAGATGGTGAAGAACAATTAACTTTTGAAAACATGTACACATACTACTCCACTAAAAACGGTGGTAACAATAATGGTGGTGGTACTGTTACTGAAAGTAAACAAACTGATGGTGGTGATGGTGATGGTGATGGTGATGACATTGGTGATCCAAACGGTATGTTAAACACACGTTCTTCTTTTGATCCTTATGTAAATATACCACCTTACTCAGCGCCTACGTATGCTCCTCTTACTGTACCACAACAAGATTACATGGCTGACATAAATAATTTAATAGCAAGAAACAGCGGCATGGGCCTATTTAAAGGTTACGTATAATATGACATATTTAAATTTAATAAACAACGTACTGCGCCGTTTGCGTGAAGACGAAGTATCTAGTGTTAATGATAATACCTACAGCAAAATGGTAGGTGACTTTGTAAACGACGCTAAGAAAATGGTAGAGGATGCTTGGGATTGGTCAGCACTCAGAACTACCCTTACAGTAACTACGTCTGCTGATATTTTTAACTACGTACTCACTGGGTCACAAAACAAAATCAAGGTACTAGACGTAATTAACGATACATCAAACCTCTTTATGCAGTACAACACGCAGCACTGGTTTAACGATAAGTACTTGAATCAATCACCGCCTAGTGGTTCGCCTGAGTACTACACGTACAACGGCGTAGACGCTAGTGGTGATACTCAAGTAGATGTATATCCTAAGCCTGACGGTGTGTACAGCCTGAGATTTAACTGTACTCTTAGAAACCCTGAGTTAATCTCTGACACAGATGAATTGCTTATACCTAGTCAACCTGTAATACACATGGCAATAGCTATGTTAGCTCGTGAGCGTGGTGAGACAGGCGGTACGTCAGCACCTGAGTACTTTGGTATTGCTGATAAGTTTTTGTCTGATGCGATTGCTATGGATGCACAGAAGCACCCTGAAGAAACCATTTGGTACACTCCGTAGGAGCCTGACGTATGGCACAGCCACTACAAAGCATCAACTTAGTTGCTCCTGCATTTAAAGGAGTCAACACAGAAGACTCTCCTATTGCACAGGATCCTTCTTACGCTGACGTTGCTGACAACGCTGTGATTGACAAGCGTGGACGTATTGCTGCACGTAAAGGTATTGATGTTGTTACTACTAACAAGACTGAGTTAGGTACTGACTACGTACACAAGATTCATTACTTCTACGATGATGCGGGTAACGAGGTAGTCTTTACTGCTGGTAACAATAAGATCATGACAGGGACAACTACCCTGACTGATGCTACCCCCGGCTCGTACACTATCACGGCTAACAACTGGAAGATAGTAAACTTTAACGATAAGGCTTACTTCTTTCAACGCGGCTACGATCCTCTGGTGTATGACAACGCTACGGGATTACGCACGTTTACTGTAGCTAACGGTGGTGCTACTGCCGCAACCCTGAAGTGTCACGAGGCTCTAGCGGCTTACGGACGCCTGTGGGTTGTGGATAACGCAACAAACACACAGACAATTTACTGGTCTGATCTCTTAATTGGAGCAGACTTTACTGGTGGTTCCAGTGGTTCTATAGATGTATCTAAGGCTTGGCCTGATGGATACGATGAAGTTAGGGCGTTAGCAGCACACAACAACACTCTAATTATATTTGGCAAGCACAGCATACTCGTGTACGGAGGTGCCTCTAGTCCAGCTAGTATGGCTCTTGTAGACACAGTAGCGGGTGTTGGGTGCATCTGTAGAAACTCTGTTCAGCACATTGGCACAGATGTTTTGTTTATGTCTAACACAGGACTTAGGAGTTTAGGCCGTACTATTCAAGAAAAGTCACTGCCTATATCTGATCTGAGCTTGAATGTAAAGACTGAGATTATTAGTTTGATTAACAACAGGACGTTACCTACAGCGTCTGTGTACAGCCCTGAGAACTCTTTTTACATTATTACATTTCCAGATCAACTCACAGCGTACTGCTTTGATCTTAAAGGTAGACTTGAGAACGGAGCGTATAGGGTTACACGGTGGACTTCTATTCCACACAAGTCATTTGAAGTTAAAACTGACGGTACGTTGTACATAGGAACAAGCGACGGACTAGGGACGTACTCAGGTTACGTAGACAACACAACAGCGTACCGCTTTAGGTACTACAGTCCGGGTCTGACGTTTGGTGATCCTGCTAAAACAAAGTTACTAAAGAAGCTAAGACCTACTTTGGTTGGTGCTGCTGGTGCAACAGTGTTTATGAAGTGGGCTTACGATTTAGCTACGGACTTTAAAACTTACGAGTTTACTGTAGGAAACCAAGTACCTGCGTACTTTGGTGTTGATGAGTTTGCTATCGGTGAGTTTACTGGTGGTGAGCTTACGACTAGAAACGCTGTTCAAGCAACAGGTAACGGAAGTATTATTACGATAGGACTAGAAGCTGACATTAACGGGTCTGCTTTATCTCTCCAAGAAATTAACGTATTAGCACTAATGGGTAAAACAGTATGAGCGACTATACAAAGACAACAAACTTTACTGCTAAGGACAGTTTACCTTCTGGGGATAGTGGTAAAGTTATTCGTGGTAGTGAGTTTGACACTGAGTTCACCGCTATATCAACGGCGATTGCAACTAAAGCTAACATAGCTTCTCCTACATTTACAGGTACTGTAACGATCCCAGCGTTGACGCTTACGGGTACTCTGTCTACAGGCACAATTGACGGAGGGACTTACTAATGTCTTTACAAGATATACTAGATTTTTTTAAAGATAATTCAGACATAGCATTAGGTGGTGCTGGTCTTGGGCTTTTATCTAACGCTTATAGTCGTCTTGGACATATTGGTGATGAGTCACAAGCAGGTGCAAATGTTATTGCACAACAAGGATTACACCAATACCAATTCCAGCCGTTTACTGCAAGGTCTACTACTGGTAGTCAGTTTGGTT
>WLWF01003058.1_pt1 | contig 11338 bp, 8 predicted proteins | sample 6718331 | NCBI WGS metagenome assembly WLWF01 (sample SAMN12718692, study PRJNA515312) | sponge metagenome | isolation source: marine sponge | host: Mycale hentscheli | place: New Zealand: South Island, Marlborough, Capsize Point | collected 2003-05-01
TAGGCACTCTACCACCATCAAAAGAAAATAAAACTTTAGGATCAGCCACAACGTAATTCGTATCAATATCCCCGTCTTTATAAGCTTTAGTTATTTGATCGCTGGAGTACATTGTTTTAATTTTCCAGTTATCATTTTCATCAAAAAACCATTGCTCTTCCGGGTTACGCGTAGCACCTATTCTAGCAGGCATAGACAGTTGATATTGTTTAGATAAGCCTATATTTGCATTTGTAGTAGAAACACCACCTTCTGTATTAACCTTAGCGTAGCCATCTACGTAATCATTAGTATAACTTTGATTAGCCTCTTTACCCGCTTCAATTAGTTGGGTTAATTCATTTATTTTACCGTCCCATAAAGCGTATTCTCTAGCCGCTTCCATTTGAGTTTCTTTAGAAGTAGAGCTTTTCATAGCCATATACGCTTGTGCTTTTTTCTCTATAGCAAATAAGCCAGCTTTATTAAGGCTAGGGTTGTTAACACCAACTTTTTCCATATTGGCGCTAAACTCATCATAGTTTTCTAAAACAAACTTAGCATTGTAATCTAAATATTTTTGCGTTTGCCGTACAGGCTCGGAGTTTCTTTTTGTTTTTTCACGTATAACATTGGCAGTTGTTTTGCCTATACTGTCTATAGCTCTAGCATACTCTTTACCTGAAGCATCTATAGCCGTTACTGGACTTTCGTAGGCACCGCCTTTGCTACCGTAGTTTCTTGAAAATTGTGGTAATTCTGCCATGTTAATTTATTTGTTTAAACTCTACATCGATCTTAGAATAATCTACACCATCAAATATACCAGTAAAGTTTTTAATAATAGCACCGCTAGGTACTTCATCAGACATAACACCCTGCCATTTGCCTTTACCAAATATTTTATTTATATATTCAAAAGCATATATATTCAAACCGTTATTAGATTTACCTATTAACTTAATATTCTTTTTAAGACGTCTGTCAGATATAGCTGCTCCAGCTATATTACCTAAAGCTCCAACGCCAGCGCCAATAGCTTGAGCTTTAGATTGCCTTGCTGCAACTTCAGCTTGAGCCGCCCCTGTTATCTGTGCTTGCTTTCTATTTAATTGCTGCATTTCTCTACGTTCTTTTTCTCCATAAACAAATTCTTTACCAAGAACCTCTGATTGTTGCATTCGTTGCGCTTCTGACATTTTAGCGTTTTGAACCCGCTTCGCTTCTGTCATTTGTTTTGCTTGTAGATTTTCCTCGCCTTTAGCTATTAACTCTTGATTTTTAGCTTCTTGTTGCTCTAAAGATTGAGCTATACCTCTTTTACTTTGTAACGCCGCTTGCGCAAGAGCAGTTGCACCACCAGCACTAGCACCAGTAGATGCTAATAAATCTAACGTGTTAGCTAAAGCAATATCAGCTTCTTCAGCTTGAAACTCAGCAGCTTTAGTAGCAACCCCAACGTTTTTGTAAGGGTTAGACAGCATACCAGCATTATCAACAATCATATCTTCTAATGAAGATACGTTTTCATAAGGGTTTATAATTGCTTGCCTTGAATTTTCAAGTTCTTCAAGCTCGTCTATTAAACGGTTTTTATCGCTTCTAGACCTACGCTCTGCTTTTTTAGCTGCGTTAGCACCTATAACTGTAGAAGCTACTGTACCTGCTACCGCTGCTCCAATCGCTACAACTCCTGCCATGTTTATAAATTTTTAATTATTTCGTGTGATGGTTCTTCATCTACAAACCACCCTAATTTTTTATGTGTGTTTATCAAATGTTTATTTCTACCTATAGTAAACATATGTACTTTACCTAACTTCTTGCATAATTCTTCCGCGGAAGTTATAAGTAACTCTATCGCTTGTTTGCGATCTTTATCTCTATACTCTGGATCTGAAACTATCCATTCTAGTAAAACAGCATCTGAGTTTGTCATGTATAAAAACCCAGCACATACTGGTTTGCCGTTTTTTTCTACCATCAATCCTCCTTTACCATTATCAGGTAAAAAAGTTCTTGGCGGACTTACCGGCCATTTAGGCCAATGCTTCCACCACCCGCATAGAGTTTCGTAATCTTCGTCTTTTAATAGACGTGCTTTTAATTCCATATAATTTAATAACTTGATTCTACGTATTCAGACGATACAGCGAATAGTTCTCGGGTTTTACCACCTGCCCCTGCCAATTGCGTGCTATCATCTGTTCTTATAGTTACAGTTGCATAGTAACCTTTTACACCTGATATGCTTTGGCCATACACAACCTCACCTGGAGTACCAAGATTATTATTGTTTACAATATTAGCAAAATACTTACCTTCTTTATTGTAAAACCCAGCGTAATATTGTATACCATCTTGCGTGTAAGCACCTTCGTCGTAACTATAAATTAAGTTTGAAGTATCGTTTAGCTCAAAACTTCTAGCCGCATCAAAGCTTGAAACTTCCCACCCGGTAGAACCTTCGTAATTAACTGTTTTAAACACCTTAGAAGCGCTTACTTTAGGGTTGAATATAAATGTTACAGTAGAATCAGAGTAAACACCATAGAAATTACCTCTATTATCATCGTTTCCAAGTGATTGGTAATTATGCTCATATAGCTTACCTTCATTAATAGTGTAATATTTAGATCTAATACTAAATGCTTGTTCTGGTTTATATGTATACCTACTTGTCCAACCAAGCACAGACTCATCAAACGACAATGTTTGGTAACCATCTGTTGTTTCGTTGTTGTTTACTATCTTACCAGCCGTTGTCGGGGTAACACCTGAACCTTGTAAGCTAACTACATATTGCTTTGTGTATATATCCCAAGCACCTAAAGCTTTTTCTGTAGAACTTAAATTACCTAATTGATCTCTAAAATAATCATACATGCCATAGTTAGATATTTCAGTAATACCGTCTTGTGACAACCTAAGTACAGAGTTTCTGTTTTTATCTACAAAGTATTTTCTATAACCATATACTGCAAAACTTTCTGGATTCTTGCTTATACCAAAGTTACCAGCGTAAGAAACTATTTGACCTATTACTAAATTTAATTGACTAACAGCGCTAGCATTGCCTTCTGCTGTGTATATAGCATCTTTATCTATTAAAGCTCTACTAACTTTATTTTCTTGGAATATAATAAGATTTGTATCTTCAGCATATATCTTTTGTATACTACCATTTGCTGGATCTGCGGCTTTAGTTATATCTTTACTTACATTAAACACGTTGGTATTATTAACTCCAGTTCTAGAATTAAATATACCAGAGTATATAAGTGCGTTACTTCTTATACTTCCGTTGGGTTCTTCGTCTACTAAATACGCTCTCACACCATAATCAACGTTTGTGTTGTTATAGCCACCTCTAATTCTAGACTCTTCAACAAACCAACTATAATTTTGATTAGTTGTGCTAGTTACTGGGTAACCACCACCAGTTCCAGCAGGAACACCAGTGCTACCATTCCACACAGGCGCAACGTCTTGATCACTTGGCATTGTCTTCTTTAATAAAAAAGAGTTAAAATATTTTACTTCTACTATTGCTGCCATATTTTAAAATGTACAAGGTGTTGAATCGCTAGTTCTAGCGCCTGAAGTAAACGTAGCTGTGTAAGCGCCGTCTTTTGTTTGTTCTGGATTTGAAACTGCCGAGCTTCCTCTTGTATCCATTCTTCTAAACCTAGCAGTACCATTTATATTTGCTGGTGTTAAAAGTGATATGTTTGTATAAAGTTGTGTAACGTATTTAGCAAAAGGCTCAGCAGCGTAATAAAGAGTGGTATTGGTAGGAAAAATACTTCCACACGCGGTACTACTAGTGGTTATTCTATACTCGTACACGCCATCTTGATCACCCCACCAATCAAAACCTGGGTAATAAAAATCACCTATTTCAAGCCGACCATTAACGTTGAGATTTTGCTGCCCTGCTCGACTACAAGAAACACCATTTTGAAATTCACCAAAATCAGACGATATATTACCGTAAACGATTCTATATTCACCAACTGTATTAAAAGCAAAAACCTTAGCCCCTTGTCCAAAAAAGTCTTGCGAATTAGGTCTTTGTTCTGCACTTATAATGTTACCACCATCAACATCCATACCTTGAAGAGTAGTTGATGAGTACACGTATTCAGCACCAACATTTGTACCGCTAATTGTGTTACTATTTAAATCAGCTAAATAACTCCAACCATTAGGATCTGATGCATTAGCTCTGTATTGTATAGCAAATCTAGCGTATACGTTTGAAGTAATGCCAAGTGTAGGTTTAAATGTGTTTATACCTCTTGCAATTACGTAAAAAGTACCTTGAGTAAGACCTGTGCTTTTTGTTTGATTAACAAACTCAGCACCAAAACTACCGCCTGGGCAAAGATCATTAGTTAAAATAGAATTTAGAGTCAAAGGAGCTTGAAACCCGTTACGAAATATACTACCACTTGTGCTGTTACCAAAGTCTGGAGGGTTTGAACTTAAACTAGTAGTGCTACTGGTAAACCAAACAGCGCCCCCATCTCCATCGTTAAAACTGCCTGGTATAACATTGCTTGTAAAATCTGATGGTACTTGCGGTTGCCCAAAATACACAGTAAATGTTTTCGGTGTAGCGTTGCCACCACCCGCGTCTTGTAGGTTAAGTTCGAATACACTTGTCCCAGTAGCTGAACTATTAGAGTTTAAAACTTGAGTTCCGTCTACTGAAATACTAAAAACACCTTCACCAACCGTGTTGCTTTGATTTATACTCCACGATAATTCTTGAGTGTATGTGTTAGTATTAGGATTGCTTGTGTTTGATCCGTTATAACCATCTAAAGCACTTATTATAACTAATTCACCAGTACCCACTTCAATTGGATTAGCATTGCTGTTATTAATAATGGGGTTTATATTTTCAAGATCACCTGTTTCTGGTATTGTCACTGTAGAACCACCAGCAGTTACGTCAAATCCAAACGTATATTGTCTATTTAGCGGGTTGCTTCCGTAGTAAAAATACGCATCAGCTGGACTACCGTTGGCAGTAGAAGCAGTTCTTAGTATAAAATCACCATTGCCTAGTGAATCATCTAGATAAAACTGATCTTTTAAGTTAGTACCAGAACCGGTATCATCTATAACATAATTAAGTACAGCGGTAGCACTTGTTAGTTTTGTTCCTCCGAAGTTTTCAAAATAAAACGTACCTGATATATCAGCTCCAGGTGCATCGCTTTCATCATGATTATACTCAAAACCTACTGTACCGTCGGCTGTACCACCTCCGGTTCCACCACTACTTATCGCAGCGTTTAATGTAGATATAAGACCAGACGTAGCTGTTTCAAAAAATATATCTAATCTTGAAACTGTTGGAGCTGTTTCTAATACAACTAAGTTTCCAAATTTAACAAAATTACTTGTAGAATCTTCAGCTATATTAACTAAACCAAATTGATCTGCAGGTGTTTGTGAAGTAATAAACTCTGCTATAAAAGGATTTGATTCTGATCTATAAAAAGCATAATAAGGATTATCGCTGCTTGTTATTGGAGGAGGATTAGCTCCGCCTGAACCATCATAATCTACTGTATCAAACAAATCAAATAAATCTTCTATAGTATTGGTTGTAAAAGATTTTCTTCCAGGAGAATACTGCTGATTCCCTATGTTACTAAAAGCTCTATCTATATTTTCTACTCTACCAAAAAGCTGAACTGAACTTCTAAACTGCTTATCTTGAGGACCTACTTCAGATAAATCTCTTGGTACTTTATTTATATTATCATTTAATAAAGTTATAAACGATGCGTTTTCATCTGTTAAAGGCACTATTGGAGTTCCTGAAGTAGTATAATAAGGTACACCTTTTATAGCTCCAGGTGCATACACGTTATAATATTCTTGTTCAATTTGTTTTACTACAATTTTGTAACTATACCAACCTAAAGGTTTGTAATCTGCGCTATTAACCGAACTATCATAAAGCCCAGGTGTTAAAAAAACTAAATTTTGAGTGCTATCTATACGTTGGTTAAAAGCAATTTTTAATGAATCTCCTAAAAACTCAATTGAATCTTGTTCTTCTCTATACGGAAGATATACTGTGTCAGCTCCAAAACCATTTGATCCAGCGTTAACATCGTTTGAAAGTATAACCGTTGATTGCCTTCCGTATCTATCGGCCAACACAACACCTACTTGATAGTTTCTATTTTGCTTTACAGAATGATTAGGATATTCTATACTTGTTTTTGAAGAGTAAGTATTTCCTTCTTCATATTTTTCATTAGCACCAACTTGATATTTTATACCAGAAGGCGGTGTATGTTTATCTTGAAAGTTAGAATATACAATCCTATTAGATATTATTTCTTGACCTAAAGCTTTTACTGGTATTTTATCATAAACCCTAGTAATTTCGTCTTCTGGTAAAGTTTTATATGGTTTTGTAGAATTGTAAATATATTCAAAAAAATTATTAGAAGAAGCAATTTGTGAAACTTGTAAAGTTTCAACTACCTGCAAAGCTAAACCATCAGATTCTTTATATATAATATCTATTTCAGATATATGAAATAATGTATTTAGCTCAGCAATACTTGCCACACTACCATCTTGTTTAATCGGTAAAGGTATTTGTAGGGCTATTTTATTAACTTTATTTTCCATGAACTCTACAATAGTGCTAGCTACAGTTTGTTCTTCATCGCCTTGTAAAAAATAACCATCTTGTTTTGGTATAAAGCAAGGTTGAGTAAATGGCGCTATTAAAGAATATTCACCATCTACAAATTTAAACCTATAACTAAATCTTACAAACTTATCTTCTAAAAACTGTGGATCACCTGGAAAGTCTTCTTCGTAATAAGGATTATTTATATTAGGGGGCGTTGCAACACCTCCAGTACCGCTATTAATAGGTATATATTCACTCGCAGCGTCGTACATTGTTGTCTCGTATTCGCTAGGCGTAGACGTTTCTTTTATTAATTGTGGAGCTTCGAATGGATAGTATTTAGCTACAGATATTTGATCTTCGTTTGTATAGTAATTTATACCTTGTGTTTGAGCTAAATTAACATTAATTTTTCTAGGTTGATTTCTATTGTCTGTAAAAAATAAAAAATCTTCTAAAATATTTACGCCTATTATAGGGTTTAAAGTAGAAAAATTAAGAAAAGCGCCTTGTACTAATTTTAACGAAGCAGAAGTTTGAGCATTGTAAGAATATATAAAGTTTTGCTGTGAAGGTGAATAATTTGAAAGCGTGTTTGTTGTAAAAAACAAATACACGGTGCTATTAAGTTCATTTACAAAATAACCAACACAGTATAAATTAGATATACTAGGTTCAAAGTCTTTTAAACTAACATTGCCAAGTACATTTTCTAAAGCACCAACGTCATCACCTTCTGATTTGCTAACTTGTATGTTAACAGCATCGCGATATTCACCCTGTGGTATAAGTCTAGCATCAAGGTCTTTGTTCATCTTTGATTTGATGAACGCGTTTTTTACTTCAGCCATTTAATTTTAGTGTTTAATCCATTTAGATTTACCTCGCATAACCTGTACTATTTCATTAAGCTTGATATTTGATAAACGTATTTTAGTGTTTCTAAGCTTAGCACTACGTTCTTTTTTTAAACGTTGAATTACATATTCGTTTTGGTTTATCCTAGAAGCTAATATAGCATGCGATACATGAGCGTAGATAGCTTCTTCTGCCATCTTAGGTATCTTAGTATCTTCATTAGTTGCAAGACCGTCAGAGATGTATTCTAACACAACTATTCTATCTACTAGATTAGCAGAAAAAGAAAACTTATTGTATCTTTCGTCTATATTAAAGTAACCATTAGCGTTAGCAAACTGCGGATCAAGTCCAAACAGCTGGCCGTAACCAAACTCTGGATAGCCGTAATAATATTCCCAGCCTAATATAGTATCGTTAAGTAAGTCTTGATTGTTTGCGTTTTTAAGATAGTTGTTTTTCCAGCGATAGTCTGTTATAGAAGTTGTATCGATATTGTTACCAAACTCATCTTGAATTGGCACGCTTTTATTATCGTCTAAAAAAACATCTGTTGGATTTGTAGTAAGACCATTACCTGGCATTATAACGTGTTTAACACCAGAGTTATCTATCCAATATAAGTTAACGTAGTTAACGTAGTCTTGAGGCATCGGTATACTCAAGTTGTGAGGCACGGTAACCTCTAATTTGTTTACACTTTTTAAAGTGTCGTAGCTAAACTCTTGTAAACCGCGCTTAACATGGAACACAACGTCGGTTCTTTTTACGCTTGGTATAAGCTTATCGGTACCTACGTACGCTACTAAAAAGTTATTTACAACATCATCTAAAGATATATAACTATATGATCCATAGTTTTTTTCCACAGTATTGCCGTATGCTTTTTCCTGCGGAGTGCTAGCATAGTTACCCCCGTCTAGTTTTTTAAGTTGAACTACAATATATAATAAATCTGCTGGTGCTGTATCAAAAATAATTGTATTTCCAACAATTGTATAACCAGAAGTAACCTCACTCCAATTAGACGGTTGAGCGTTAGTACTAGTATATATTTTAAAATTATTTAAAACGTAGTTTACATTAGTATTACTCGCCGCTCCAAACACTAGATCTGTATTAAAAGTAGTTGTAAAGCTAACTGTTGCGCCATCACCTCTAAAGCCTTGAGCGCCTTCGTAATATTGTCTATTGTTTTCAGTAAGTAAGCTCATGCATTAACTTTTTTTGTTTATTTCGTTTTGCTGTATTTCAGCAGAAGCAGCTTGAATTATTTGAGGATCTTTAACTATAATACCAGAGTATTGAAGTATTCTAAGTATTACACTTACCTGTTCGCTAGATTCTAATTCAAAACTTTGTGAATTAGAGCTAGGATCATATATGTATTGACCTTGCCCGCCAACTGTAAAAGCCCATTTAACGTTTAAAGGTTTTCTTAAAAATGACGTTTGAATATCATTTGTTATGTCAAGAGGATATACTTTAATTTTATTATTTTCATATATATAAACAGGATATTCATTACTTGGAGATGCTAAATCTGATTTTAATATTTTATATATATTATTTCTTTGAACTCTTTGTATATCAACGTCGTAAGTTCCTCCAGTATATATAGGCTCACCTAATGTATAAAAAGAAAACTCATTACTTCCAGCTTCACCGCTATACACTATATTTCTACCAGTGTTAATATCAGTAGTTGGCAAGTCAAAACTACCTGCAGAATAAGTGCAATTTCCAAAACATTTAAACTGTGATATTTTATTATCTATATTTGTTTGTCTATTAGAGTAATCAAAATTAGTTTGAGGGACTCTAATTTGCTGGTTTAAACTATCAAAGTATTGTTCAAATATATCTAATTGAACCTGTGTAGCTGTTTTGTTAAACTCGTCAGGTGTTATATATCCACGCTGTTCTTTGTTTATAATTAACAAAACGGTTTGGTAAACTGTATTTACATTAATAGCCATGTTTATTATTAATTAAAATTAGTAAATACTAACCTTGATTTAGCTTCTTTTAGTTTTTCTCTTTTTTCTAAGATCAACTTTTGCAATATGTTTGGATTAGGGTTTCCCATGTCTGAAAGCATATAGTATGCTATACTAGTGTATAAATAATCTTCTGCTAGTTTTGGAACTATAACAGGATCAGTAATATCAGGAGGTGTGAAACCTTCTTGCGTGTAGTAAGTTTCGTAATTAAACTCTTGTATAGATCGTTTAGCGTAAAATATTACATCTGTTCTTTCTACTTCAGGTATAAGCTTGTCAGGTCCAGTATATGATAATAAAAAGTTATTTATAAGATCATTTAAAGATACACTGCCGTTTATTAAATCTCCTGCCATTTTTTATTATTTTTGCCCGTCAATATCTATTTTTTGCTCTTTGCTAGAAGCTAAAGAAGCAGCTAATTGATCATTTGATAAAACACCCGCGTAGGCTAGTATTTTACTAACCAATAATGGTTGATCAAACTCGTGTATTTCAAAATCACTAGAACCAGAAGAACTATATTCGTAATTACCAAATTCTTGATTTACTGTAAAATTCCACTTAACATCAGAAGGAAAGTTTAAATAATCTACATTTATACCACCACTAAGGTTAGTCGGATATATAGTTAGATTTCTGTTGTTTATAGTGTACACTGGATATTTAGCCGAAGGAGCTGTTAATGGTGATTTGTTTGTTGTGTAAAGATCACGCTGCTCTATTCTTTCAACTTCATTTTCATCGTAAGAAACTGTGTTAACCTCTTTAATGTTAGAGGTTAAAGTAACTGTAGTTCCAGATGTAAAGGTAATAAAAGTGCTACGCTTAAATAAAGCTATTTTTTCTTCTAACAAAGCTATTCTATCGGCTTGTGCTACATCTGTTTTAGGTAGTCTAAGCAATAAATTTAACTCGTTAAAGTATTCTGTATATATTTCTTGTTGAGACTGTGTTGCAATTTTATTAAATTCAGTAGGTGCCAATGGGCCTCTATTGTTTTGATCTAAAACTACTAACACGGCTTTATATACGTCATTTACATTTATCGCCATTTTATTTTTTTTAAGTATTGGGCCCGAGTGAACGAGCCCATATACTATTGTTACATGTTATTTTAACTTTTTCTCGATAGATTTGAAAACTTCTACGCCTTCATCTGTCTTAAAGAAAGCTGCCATAGCAGAGTAAGGATTTTCATCAAATGGTACTGTCATAAGTTTTTTACCGTTTGATGCCCAAGAGAAAGATCGTTGATCATCTGACAACTTAATTATTTTAGCTTCAGCAGCTTTAATAGCAAAGTTTCTTAGTTGAACATTTTCGTCTTTAGCTAGTTCTATAAATAAAACTGGGTTTTGTCTAGCAAATATAAGAACATCTCTTTTTAATTCTTTAGATGACATATCATTTACTTTACTTCCAAACTCAACTCTTAATATAGCCTCTATCTGCTCTATATCCATACCTCTAGCAGCATTTAATGCGTCTATCTGAAGTTCCATCATATCAAGTTCGTCAGTTGCTTCAACAACAGAATCAAACTCTTTATAACGTTTTCCATTCATTGGGTGATACAAAGATAACATTTTTTGCAAGGCTTGTTTTTCTTTTGGAACAAACAAAGCACCGTCTTTAAATAATATAGTGCCTAATGTTACTTCGCCTTTTTGCTCATCTACAAACGGTGAGTTCATATTTGTAGCATACCTAAGTTCTCTTTGTGTATTTTTTTCACTGTCATACCATAACATAGGTTTTCTAGCGCTATGCTTTGATGGTATTCTAAGTGTTAATGGTTTGTATCTTCCTACTATTAGATACG
>WLWF01003059.1_pt1 | contig 11335 bp, 17 predicted proteins | sample 6718331 | NCBI WGS metagenome assembly WLWF01 (sample SAMN12718692, study PRJNA515312) | sponge metagenome | isolation source: marine sponge | host: Mycale hentscheli | place: New Zealand: South Island, Marlborough, Capsize Point | collected 2003-05-01
ATGGAAACGTATTCAGGATTGGGGCAAGCGTTCCCCAGGGCTGCCTGAGCAGGCATAGAAAAAACCCCTGCACCACCAAGCACTGAAGCAAGGGCGATACAGGGGATAATGGATCGAATGTGCATGTTAGAGGTTTCGTAGGAACCTGGCTAGCTCGGTGAAGCCACCGATTGCTTGGCCATCAACCTCAATATAGGGGACGGTTGGCCATAAGTCACTCTTTCCGTCAAGTTCTATGTACTGGATCCCCTTCAAATCCAGTAGCTTCTTGGCCTTAACGCACCAGGGGCAGTTGGGCAGGGTGTTGATGAGAGCTGTCATTAGATTACTACCTGAATGATTGTTTGAGGGTCGCGCATAGCCTCTCCAGCCTTGTCTGCCGAACGAGCGTTATATGCAGCGAGCTGGTCGATGATCTCATACCCAACCACCCCTTCGACGTTCTGAAGGTCAGCTTTGAAACCGTCCAACCCTTGAGGGGTGACAATTGCAATGTTTTGAGCTGCTTTTGAAACAAAGCCGAGGGCTTCTTCGGAATAAGCATTGGAACCTACCAGCGAGGAATTACGAGAAATGTAATCGGAAATCTGCGTGCTGTGGATGTGACCGCACAAAATGTGAGTAATGTTTACACCCTTGGCCGCATACTTGCCGATCATTGCCTGGACCTTCTTCTGATCTGTGGCATTGATCTGATGGCCATGAATACCCAGGAACGTCTCGTTGTGGATCTTAAAGACCACGTCATTGGCCTGGAAGTCATGGAATCGCATCCCCTTGTCTTCGACGGCTTCAAAGACGGCCTGGAGCATTGCGTAGATGGTAAAGTCGTAGCTGTCAGTGGCCACAACGTCAACCCAGCCTAGATTGTCCTTGGCACGGGACTCGTTGCCAGTGACGCCAAACACATCCACAAAGAAGTCAGACCTGAGATCCATCAGGAACTGCTTGTAAAGGTGAGTAGCAAGGACGGTTGCACGGGCACGGTTTGTGCTCATGGCCAGTAGTTCGTCAAGACGACGGTCGCTGTTCATCAAGTCGCCACCAAAGAAGACGACAGCCTTCTCGACACCGTAAGCCTTGCCCAGGAGCTTAGCCTTCTGAGCTAAAAGCGCCAGACGCTGTGAGGCAACGGAAAAGTCGTATCTATTGGTCGGCAGGTTGACCAGCTCATTAAAGTGGTTATCACTGAGGTGTATGACGAGTGCAGCAGATGCCGGGTCAAGAGGACCAGTGCGGCGAGGGCAATCAGCAAGAGCTGAACCATGGACCTGCAGCTCCGCCAAAATTGCAGAGTTGTATGCTTCAACAGCATTTTCGATTCTTGCATGTTCACGGAAGGTTTTAGCCTCAATGCGGTTTCTGTCAGAAAGGGCTTGATTTTGCTTGGCCAGCCGGACGTTTGACTCAAGTGTCTCATAGTCCACAGCAGGACCAGTTACTTCTGTTTTGATGTAGCTTCGTAGCTGGTTCGGTTTAGCTAGGTAGGGATACCGCTCAAAGAGTTTGTTGGCTGCACCGAGATAGGAACCAGTTTGCTCGTAAAGCTCTAGGACTTCATCACGCAAGTGGCTGATCGGAGTCAGGCTCATTGGGTTCGCTCGGGATTACTTCTACCATTTTATCAGCTATATGCTGAAGTACGCCCGGAGTATCATCAATGTTGACGTTTGGTTGTACTATAGTGCGCAGTTGATTTAAAAAGAAATGCTCAGCTACAGCTACAACGGCCATGACGCTGTGTGGAGTTAAGTCAATGGAACAGTGATCCTCTAGCTCCTTAATACGGTCTACAAGCCATTTAAGGGGAGGGTGAGCCACTTTATCCATGAGCGGGTTAAGTTGCTCACGATGATGTGGACAATGGACGTAGATCCTAAGCATGCGACGTTCGACAGCTTTGCGGGTTTGCCACCAGCTAGGGGGCTGCCAGGTGCGCTCAGTAAGCTCGATTGTGCGGTTGCTCCAAGACTTGGCTACCGCTGCGGCCTCCTTGTCGTCACGAGCCAAAGCCCTTGCAACCTTGTCAACGTAGTGAGCACGCAAGGCGTTGGACCTGAGGCCGTCAATCTGCTTGCGGAGAGCGTTCTCTACTGCAGTGACGTGCTGACTGTTCTCCTTGTCAAGACCTGCAGCCCAGAAATCGATCACCCAGTCAAGCCATGGCATGGCATCGGCGACCATGGACTGAAACACTTCCGGACCCTGCTCACGGCAGATCTCATCAGGATCTTTCTTTTCAGGTAGCTGAACGACATTGATCTGGATCTCTCCGTTCTGTGCCATAGGGCCAGCGGCTGAGATGAACTTCTCAACGGCCGTGCGACCACCGGCATCACCGTCGAAGCATAAAATAAAGTTGTCTGCTGTCTTGGCTAAGCGTTGCAGTACATACAGCTCAGGGGCTCCAGTGCCTTGCATGGCCACGACGTTGGCGATTCCATGCTGCCATAGCGAGACCACGTCCAAGTGGCCCTCAACAAAGATCAGAGAGCCGCTAAGACGTGCAGCTTCTTTAGCCCTGGCTTCATTGAAAACCAAGCTCTTCTTGTTGAACAGCTCGCTGTCCTGTGAGTTTTTATACTTACCAGGCATCTCCTTGGTGGCTCGTCCTGTCCAGCCAACCAGTTCATTTTTGTGGTTGTAGATAGGCACTGTGATCCGGCCACCAAAGAAGCCAGCAGGAGCGAAACCTAGGCCGAACTCCTGTGCAGTCTCTTTATTCAGTCCACGGTCCTTGAGGATCTTCCGTACTCGGCCAGCTTTCTCGTGGTGCAGATTAACAACGTAGCCCTCCTGGTCCTTCTGAAGCCTTGCCAGGGAGTCCAGGCGTTGCTTCTTGCGCTGTGCCTGCTGTTCAGGACTAATGCCGTCAGTCTCTAGCTGAATGCCTAGGATCTCTGCCGAAAGGTTGGCTGCATCTATAAAGTCCAGACCCTTGCGCCGTTGGACGTACTTGATCACGTCTCCACCTTCACGGCAGACATGGCAGAAGCAGAAGCCTTTATCGTCGTTGATGGTCAGCGACGGGTTGGTGTCTTCGTGCCAGATGCACTGGGTGACGTATTCTCGTCCAACCCGCTTCAGTGATCCACCTAGCGATTCGACCGCCTTGGACAAAGGGGCGGCCTTAAGTTGTTCTAGTGATTGCGCAAGTATTGCCATTGTGGGGGAGCAGCTCCCACCATTGTATCAGAACAAGTTGCCTTGGAGTCTGCCATCTCCGAGAGATTCCCAACCGTCCACCAGGTCAATGTCTTCTTCAGCCCAGTTCGTAGGATTACATCCGGCAGCCTTTAGCAAGGTGTTAATATCTTCCCGTGGTACAACTGTACCAGTTCCATGCAGGTAAACGTCCAGGATATCCACAGTCGAAGGCGCATCAACGTGGTCCATAGCCTCTGCGGCTGCATCCAAGTACATCTTGGCGTAGTCAATCTCGTTAGGCTCCAGGGCCTCGGTAGGCTGCGCTTGCTCCTTAAGCTCTAGTGGTGGCCCAGAACATACTTTACGCACCTCTAGCCACTCTTCCTTTGTGATCTCCAAGGCTGCGGCTACTTCCAGGTCAGTAGAGCCTCTGTACAGCAACTTACGGCCCTTGACCCATCGCTCACGCATCTTGTGGCTCAGGCGGACGGCATACGTGCGGTCACGAATCCAGTGGAGTAGCTCCCCTCTGATGGTAGGGATTGCCAGACTAGAGAACTTCATGCTCTTGCCTGTGACTGGGTGAGGCCGACTTGGGTCATAGCGGTGTGCCGCCTTACACAACCCCTCAAAGGCTACTGATTCCAGCGTATGGTAATCAATGCCAGTGCTGCGCTGTATGCGCCACGCCTCCCTCCTGGCTAGGTTAAGATTGTCTGATGCACGAGCTTGCTGCTCTGTGGTCATCTTGAACTTAGCCGGTTTTCTTGCCACAAACGCAACATTTTGTTGCTACCAGTCTACCATGCCCTGAAATGAGCTGCATCTGGTAAAGTTCTTTCACCTCTACCCCAGGTAACTGTGGTCATAGTTGGAGCAGAACGCTGGCTACAGTAATTGATAGCCATTGTCACAGCATCAACCATATCATCATTCTTACTTGCAGGGAAAAGAGCGAATTCGTTCAGGAATGCGTCCAACCACGAAGCGCTAGCAGGCAAGTAAACGTTACCGGCTTCCACTAGAGGCACGATTCCAGCAGCTCTAGATGTTTTAGACTTCTCAGGCTTGAAGCCAATCAAACCGGGGACTTTCTTCTGCATCATTTGATAAACAGCGTAACCCGAGGCCGCAAGTTCGATCACGGTACCCGATAAGGCGTGCCTTTTGTACATTCTGGCAATCATTGCCATCGTACCAACCACATCTAGCTTTTCTCTGACTAGATCTAGAATATAGAACCGGTTCCCTGATTGGCCAACGACAGCACCTACCACGTAGTCACTCTTCTTGCTATCGGTAAACGTACAGTCAACGCTAAGCATGATTCTTTGGAACTCCGGCATGTCCGTATCCCAATTGTAATATTGCCACCATTCAGGAGCAAACATGTTACCACCTTCCGGGGCAGGTCTCTGCTGATAGAGAGACGCGAAGTCACGAGAGCCGACAGCCTCTCTGATCCGCTCCAAGGCAGTCTGGTCGTAACGCTGAGGGCAGAGTGGTTCTCCAACCTCTTCACGCCAATCGTCGATAGTAGGGCAGTGAGCAGGTAGAACGGGTCGATCATCTTCTTCCTCGTACAAGGCAGGCAGATCAACGATAGTCCAGTTCTCTCTACCCTTATCTGAAACGTTGTGCTCGTTCTCCAATAGCTGCCCAATCATGTCATTCTCTGACCATCGAGTCTGAATGACTACAATGGCACCTACATGAGGCTCAAGACGTGTGTACAGGGTGGATGTGTACCAGTCATTGAGCTTCTCCATCATCCGGCCTGATTCTGCATCCTCCCGGTTTTTGACGGGGTCATCAATGATGAGAAGATGGCCAGAGCGGCCAGTGACGGCACCGCCCACACCGGCAGCCCAGAGGCCACCGCCACCTTCAGTTCCCCACGCGTTAACGGCTTTAGATGATTCATTTAAGAGGCCACCACCGTCACGAAAGAAGTCACGGGCTTTCCGGGAGAATCCTTCGGCGAGTTCGGCTGAGTAGGAAGAGATTCCGACATACCTATCTGGGTGAGCAAGCAAATAAGCAGCAGGAAGAAGCTGCGAAGCAAGAAGCGACTTTCCGTGGCGAGGTGGGACCTGGAGGATGAGTCTGTTGCACTGTCCATCAATAACCCTTTGAAGTTGTTCAATTACTTTTGCGTGGAATTTATAGAACTTGTACGATGGCATCACCTTCTTGATGAACTTCCACAGCACAACACGGTCAGCATTTTTAGCCGACTTCTTCTTTTTGACCTCTTTCAGTAGATCCTGGCCAGAGGCCGCGTAATCTAGAAAGTCGTTTCCAAGCTTGGTACTCATTCGTCTAGTGGGATGTCGTAGGCTTCGTCGGCTTCTTCGTCCATGATCTCTACCTGGACTTCTTCAAGTTCTTGATCAACAACCGTCATAAGCTGCCCAACACCTAAAGCAGTGGCCCAAGACTGGCGACCAGAGTCAGAGATGTTGGCGGCTGCACGCATCAGACCAGAGACTAATCCCATAGGGATGTCTTCTCCCTCTGCTTCCGCTCTGATGATCCTCTTCTGAATGATATTCATCAGGTCGCCGGAGACTTCCATCATCATTTTGGCCTGCTCTTCGTTGGCCTGGCGATACTCCTCGATAGAATCTCGCTGACGCTTCCTTTCAATCTTGTTGGCCTCACGCATCGTGATTGCCATCTGCTTAGTGTCGTGGGCGGCTGCACGCTTCTCCCAGTGATACTTCTTCGCCCACTTGGAAATGGTTTCTTGACTGCTACTGTTTGCTTCTGCTACAGCAAGAAAGCTACGCTTGCCGTGCAAATATAGCTGGAAGGCGTTGAACTGGTCATTGCTTTCGTGCATGCCAGCTTCGTTGACCTTATAGCCTCTGCGAAACTCCCAGATGTTCCGATCTCGCTTTACTTCGGTTTTCCATTCTTTCCAACTTGAGGGGTCGCTAGTCATAGCAGTGCATCTCGCGAGCTAGTATGCCGAACCATTAAAAAAGGGGCCGAAGCCCCTAGATCAAGTAAACGCTGCTTCGTAGACACTTGGCAGGTTGACCTCAATAATGTCCTTTATATCCTCCGCGATCAGGCGATGTTCAAGCTGAGTCTCCTCTGCTGCTCGGATCTGGACATAATGTATGAAAGACCTGAGAGTGCCTGCCATGTAAATCTTTGTGGGCGTTCCTAAAGGAAGGATCGACCGGGCACATTCCTTGGCGACCCCTTTGTACAGAAGATGCTCATAGAAATCGAAAGTACTAGCATAAAGCTGTTGAATCTGTTTATTCATGAGATCAACCATCTCAGGATCCAGGTCATCATGACTGGCCTGCTTGTTCTTCAGGTCCTGGCTACGCAGATGAGGCAAGCCGATATTGCTTAGCTCATTGACGTCGGAATAGCGTTGAGAGAACTCCTGGAAGCTGAAGGAGCGGTGGCGAAGCACTTGTGCGGCTATTGCTCTGGTCGTGTTGATTTCGACCTGCATGGAGGCCATCTCGAACGGACTCCAGTGCTTGTGCTTGATCAGGTAACGGATGAGCCGAGGGGCTGTATCCATGTTGGCCTGGTTCTTTGGGTTGCTGACCCGTGCCATGTAGACGATCTGCTCTTCGGCGTCCGGCGTGATGGAAACAAGTTGAGCGCTGTGGGTCTCTAGCATCAGAAAATCTCCTCGGTGGGGGTTTCGTCCAGTTTAACACGGTTGTACCAACCTGGGTAGTCCAGCTGACGGATAACTGGCTCACGATTAGGCCAGGAATCGTTCTCAGAACAAAGGGCGTAGCGATGCAGAGCCTTCTCACACTTGTAGAGGCCTTCAGCCATCATGTCTGGTGTGACTTCAAACAGGTCCACCGTATATGGTGCTTTACGCTCAACGGCTACAAAGATAAATTTGAATGGCTTGCCGTAAGCAGCTTCCGCGGCTTTGGCGTAATATGCCGCCTGGAAGTCGTAGCCAAGACCGACAACTTTCTTAGTAAAGAGTTCAGGATCGACGCTGTCTGTTGTCTTGAGGTCCAGCACAATGCCTTCATCGACTAGTACACGGTCCAGTCGAGCCTTGCAAGGGATACCCAGCCAGTCCCAGTAGACCGAAACCTCGTTGTATTTAATGTAGTCAGGCTGATCAGGGTTGAACCATGCCAAACGCTGCAGTGACTCAGCCATGCCTTGGATGCTGTTCCAGGGGTCGTCCTTGCCACCTGTAGACAGCACTTTCTTGCGGCCGACACCGGCCTTCCATTCTTTGCCTTCTTTGGTGGTCAGCTTGATATTGTCAGGCTTCTTGATGTACTGACCATTGAAAGCCTCTTCTCCGTCAAGGGAGAGCGCATGTAGAGCTGTTCCCATCTCCATCGCTGGAGTAGGAATCATTCTAAACTTGAGGGCCGCCTGGTAATGGGCCGGGGAATCCAGTATCTTCTTTAGACTGGATTGATTAACCCCCGGCTCCTTTCTGTAGGCAAAATCACCTTGATTGTAGGAAATCTCAGCAGTCACGGGTAGCACAAAGCATCGTACTACCCCAGTCTATCAGAGCTTAGTGATTTTTAAGACGCCATTGTCTACCAGGTGGTTGCCACCGATTTTCACTGCTTTGCCCACCAAAATAGTGATCGGAGAACCTGGCCCCAGGGTCACAATCCCAGATCCACTTAACGTGTAGTTAGTGTAGGCGGCACTGATACTCAAAGGAGTTTGATCCAAAGAGATCTGCACACCGGCTGCATAGAGATATGACCGCACCAGGTTGGCAGACTTGTTGCTACCCTTGTCCAGTCGGACTCCCAGCGTGTACTCGATCAAGTAGTCGCCATACTCGGCCACGGTGACGTTCGTGCCATCCAGGTGGGTACCGTCAGCACGGATCTCAACGAGGGAGTTCAGAGGCCGTACCGCGTTGAGGTCGGGGATGGTGTAGCCTGGGACGGAGTAGATTGCGGTCATGAGTGAGGAAAGACTAACTACATTATATCAGAAGGGCAATTGCTCTTGCTCTTCACCAATTTCAATGATCCTTACGTGCCAGACACTCTGATCCTTCTTGCACTTAGTCCATCGCACAGAAAGCTCGGGGATGATACTGATACGATCATCGTCCCATAGAACGTTGTTAACTGTGTCAAAAAAGGCGCCGACAACATTGTCTATGTCAGCTCTGCCTTCTCCGTACAGTTCCATTTCAACACGAAGGGGCCCCTTTAAAGGAGGCCCTTCATACTGTTCCTTTACCTTTGCCAGTAGCTCTTTCTGATTCTTCTTGTAGGCGGCCGGCATGAATGTGCCTTTCGATGTCACTCGGGGACGTGCCTTTGAGAACAGAGGGTGGAAGATCTCTAGTGTAATCATCTAAGTACCAGCTCAGTTCGCCTAAGATACCAAGAAGGCCCAGGCCCCCGTAAAAGAGGGCCATGAAGCAAAGAGGTGTCACAGGTCTAGCAGGTGCTTAGCCGCTTTGATAGGGTCGTCAGCGTAGGTCCAGAACGGGCCCTCTTCCTCGCCTACGAATCGACCCTTCTTCAAGAGCGTTTCGGTACGACGGAACAGGCTATTCCATTCTTGGCCAGCAAGGATCAGAGGAACAGGTTCCAAGTGATCGACCTGCATCAATTGGATGACCGTATAGATCTCCAGGAGAGTGCCGTAACCGCCTGGAAGGGCGATGAAAGCGTCACACTGAGAGAACTGCTCAAGGCGAGTAAAGAACGTCTTGTGCTTGGTGTCCTCTTGCACTGCTGGGTTGACCTCTGCCTCGAACGGCAAGAAGATGCTGTATCCCAGGGAACAGACCTCGCCATCAGGACAGCTCTTCAGAGCACCCTCGTTACAGGCTTGCATTAGACCTGGGCCACCGCCAGTAGCGATAGTCCAACCGGCTGCACTAAGAAGCATGGAGGCTTCCCTGCACTGCTTGTAGAGGACAGAGGTGGGGCCCGGACGTGCCGAGCCGAACATTGCTACTTTCATTGACAGGTACCATTTTTAAGAACACAGCTAGTTCCGTCTTTGCGGAACCCGAGAATCATGCCACGACGTTCAACAGTGGTAACGATCTCGTCGTCGGCGAATTGGTCTAAGTCCTTTTTGGACAGACGTTCTTCGATCTCTTCGGGAGCAAACTCAACAGGACCTAAGGAAGGATCCCAGCCAGTTACATAGTCAGGCTGTTCCATCCAAAAGTCATTGACAGAGAACGCGCCCTCGGCAAAAGCGTCAGCGCCACTCCAGTAGTCAAGAGCTTGGTCGTCAACATCGGGCCAAGCAATCGAATCATCCTGGGTCTGGCCATAGAAGGTCAACACCTCCTCGTAGTTCGTTGGAGGCTCTTGATTCAGCTCTAACCGATCAATCTCCCTGTCCAAGTACCAGCGGGCCTTCTTCAGGTCTTCCAGGGCGTTCTGCTTGCGTCCTGCGCGGCTTATGTATTTAACCGTGTTGCCAAGACGGTAGTTGAGGTCCCAGTCCTCGATGACAGCGATTGGCTCGTAGATACGGCCTTCGGCGTAGTGGGCTGGGCGGTGGATCGAGTCGTGGGTCATAGTGCGGAGTGCTCCAAATTGCGGGCGTCGTGACAGACTACTGTCTTGTTGCCTCGGTTAAGTCGGACAGTAACCCTGTCCTTTTGCCATTGTACCACAGTCCCTTTTTCCCAGCCAGCTCCCATGAAGATTCTTACGGGAGAACCTTTCCGGAGAGCTTGAGTAAAGTGAGTCGGTCCCTGCATTCGCTGAGACTTCTTAATTACCGATGGCTTGGGCGTAAAGTCGCCAGTTTTCTTGTTAAAACGTCCCATTAGTTGCTCAGAATAACGGCGCTTGGCAGTTCGTTCCAAAGTTCGACTGCACGCTTCCAGCTCAGGCGGCGGTATCTCTTCTTGGTCTTCTTGTCAAAGACTTCAAAGGTACCTGAGGTCGGATCCATGTCAAAACCATTCTCGTTGAAATCGTTTTCCAGGGATCGCTGGCGGCGTGCTTGACGTTTCTTGGGTCTGCTTGTCATTCGTTAGGTGTCCTTTTCTTTAGAGTAAAGTCTTCAGCCTTGAAGATCATAGCGCGATCGGTGTGATTACGCCAGATCTGTTCGGCCTGACTCCAGTTCATGGGCTTGGTCCTCTCCATACTCGGCCACAGCAGAACTACGAATTCCCCTGAGCGTTTATCCGAGCCTTCCTGGGTTCCTTCCTCAGCCCATGCCTGATGCGCTCGTTCTTGACGCTTGCGCTTAGCACGGCGTTGTTTATTGCCGTTAGCCATTTTGCTCTCTCTCCAGGATGTAGTGAGAGGGAAGGCTGCCATCAATGCCAGAAACGGCTTTGATAACCGTAGGCAAGAACTTATCAGCATGATTCAGGACCCAAAGGTCGCCCTTCATACTGAAACGGAGAAGGCCAGAGGCAACCATGTCGCCCAGAACTTCCTCCACGAGCCACTCCAGGCGGGTTCTTAGGTCTTCAGGATCCAAGTCCTCAGACCAGCCGCTATACAGCTCTGCGTGGGCACAGAGAGGCGTTACAGCCCCAACTACTTCGTGCTTCATCACTGCACCTCTGTAAAGCAGGATAGCCCAGACGAACGGCTTGATGTCGGCCGTAGTCAGTCGTGGGGTTGAGTCGTACAACAGACCGAGAGTTCCTGGCGCGACTTCTGCTTCTTCAACCTGAAATCCGATTTGGGGCATAAATGACCTCGTTTGGTAACTGAATCCAGACTAACACAAAAAAAGCCCAGGCACAAGGCCCAGGCTCTTACAAGAAGTTACCCAATTACCTAGAAGGCGTCATCGCCACCAGGTGTGTCACGGCGATCCTCCATGAAGGTCACCGAGGCTTGCTTGATGTCAAGATACGTCTTGTCTTTGTATTCACGACGGACGAGTTGCCCGCGGACACAAATGCGATCACCTCGCTCTAGACGTTCTGCCACAATGTCAGCCTGTTTGCCACTTACTTCGCAAGTGTAGAACTGACCAGGCCGCTCCTCACCCTGCTTGACATAGAAGTACGCCCTGTCAACCATATTGAACTTGTCGATCTTGCCACCGTTTCCGAACTCTCGTACGGTTACGGCGGGTTCGCCTTCTTTACCAGTTACTTTACCGGCAGTAGTGATTGCGGCCATTTGTCGGTTCCTCTTAGAGGGTTGCTTACTTTGCCAGTCTATCAGCATTAGCCGCAGCCTTGGCAGCTTCCTTGGCT
>WLWF01003061.1_pt1 | contig 11329 bp, 11 predicted proteins | sample 6718331 | NCBI WGS metagenome assembly WLWF01 (sample SAMN12718692, study PRJNA515312) | sponge metagenome | isolation source: marine sponge | host: Mycale hentscheli | place: New Zealand: South Island, Marlborough, Capsize Point | collected 2003-05-01
TTCCGCAAGCGGCCGCAACGTTGATCGTTCCAACCGGCCGCGTTGCGCTTGAAGATTCGCAAAACGTACCAAACGAAATTGCGGTAGCGTCAACCGGTGAAGTTGTCGCGCCAACGGTCAACTTTGCATCCGATGTTGAAACGGAGAACGTTGCAAACGCACCTTTTTGGCGGCCTTGAAGTCCAACAATTGCGCCAAACGAACTTGCAAACACAAGACTAGAAACGCCAACCTTGGCGTTGATCGCGTCCGCAATCCCGGCCGCGATCACGCTATCCGTTGAACTGGCGCTTGTGTAAGTCACGGTGACAAGCGAGCTTGAGTCTTCTCCAATGGACAAGACATAATCTCCAGTTGTTGCCGTGGAAACCGTGACCAGAGTTGATTGAGCGCCAGCGCCGGAAACCTGGAGACTTGCCATGTCAATGTAGCTACCGGCGTCCACGGCGGAACCGGCAACCGGGTTGACTTCGCCAACGCGCGTTGTTTTGTTGAGTAGAGTTCGAGACATTTGTTAACCCTCCGTTTTGGTGGTTTTGTTGGTGTACCATGCATAATGCGCGCGGCGCGCGTGTTCAACGCTCGAACGCGGTGTTGGCATTGGCGCGGCGTCTCCGCGCGTTGCGGCCGCCAGTTGTTGAGAACCGGAACCGGAACGGAGCGCGACAATATAAGCGCCGCGGATCTCCGCCTCCGTCAAACCTTCAAGGCTAAGATCGGGAATTGCGGCCGTGATAGTGTCCGCGCGGATCTCCGTTGCCTGCTTGCCGGCGTAACTATAAGCCGGACCAACCAAACGCCGCGCGGCGTCTATTAGCTCCAACCGTTGTTCAACAAGCCGATCGAGATCCGCCGCGTCTCCGCGTTGATAATCTCCGTTGGACTTGTCCTTGTCCTTGTCCTTGTCCTCCGACATGTCTCCGGCCGGTTCCTCCGTTTCCGCTTGCGCGCGCATTGCGGCAAGTTGGCCGCGGAGTTCTTCCTTGTCCTCCAACGCTTTGGCGATCTCCGCGCGCAACGCGGCGTTCTCCGCGTTCAACCGCTCGATCTCCGCCTGGAGTTCGGTTGTGTCTTCCATGTCACCTCTCTTGTGATTGGCCGCGGTTGCGGCGTTGAAACAAACCGCGTCCGCGGCGTCCATGCGAAATTCTGTTACATCTCCGGCGCGCGCGTTTGGCGTCAAGACAACATGGTTTCCAATGTCCTCCAATTGGCGCGCGTCAAACTCGATCCCGTCAAACGTTCCGGACTCCAATCCAACGCTTGTTTTATAGCCGGCGCTGAATTGGCGGATCCCATTGTTGGCCGCGTTGATCCCGTCTTTATGCCAGATCAAAACGTCCGCAAGCGTGACGGCATGTTCCACGCCGTCTCCGTCCGTGGACTTGCCGGCGCGGACGTTGCGGAGCGAACCAATAACGGGCAACCGCGCCGTGTTCTCTTCGTCCGCCAACACAACTTGGCCGGCCGCGTTTGTCGGATGTTTGCCAAGCAACACCGGTCGACCCTCATAACTTGCCAACGAATCCGCGGAATGTATGACGGACGGATCGCGCAATTCGCGAATAATGGAACCGTCTCCGCGTTGGTATTCCAACACGCCAGCGCGCGCGATAACGGCCGCTGGAATTTCGATCCAGTTTTCATCCGTCCGCCGCGCTAGCGCTTGATCTCCGGCTATTAGTTCAACCAATCGGATCATTTCGTTTCTCCTGAAAAGCGCGGATGTTTTTCCGGTAGCAAGTCATTATCGGTTGTGTATTTGGCGTTCTCCGGCTTGCCGTCCTGGAGCAATTTTAGAAACGCGTTGACGCGCGCCATGGACCATTGGCCGCGCGTCATCCGCGGCCGGTGTGATGTGCTAAACGCGCCAGCGCCGCGGCGGTAAACCGCTTTAAGCGTTCCAAGATCCGTCCGCTTGGTTGCGTCCACGGAATAGTCCGCGTTGTGTTTCTCCAGCTTGCGCTTGATCGCCGTTTCTGTTGCCGCGTCTATTTCGATTCCGCCGCGGCGTCCGCTTGCCGATCCCGGTTCGTTTTGCTTGCTACCTTTGATCCGTTCCTCCGGTTTGGCCGGTGTTTTGGACGGTTCCGCCGGCGCATCTCCGCGGCCGTCAACAGAATCCAGATCGCGAACAATCCGCAAAACCCATTCATAACCCGCATCTCCACCCCATCCGAACCACGCTTGTTTGCCCTTGCTCCAGTCTTGTTCCGTCCATGCGGCGGACTGCTTGTCGATTTCATGCCGTTGGAAGTAACTCAACATCCGCCGCGCAACGTCCTCCGAAATTGGCCGGCCGTTTGCCAAGTCACGCGCGCGCGCCAATCCAACCGGAGTCATAGCGCGTTGACTTGGCGGAAGTTCGCGCCGCGCGTCCAACGCTTGTTGCGCCGCGCGTTGAACCGCGGCCGGAGGTTTGAACGTCTCCGCGTCTCCGCGCGTAACGTCTTCAACTGGAACCGGTTGAGACGTGCAACGGCAACCGTGCGGATCTCCAGGAAATCCAAATTCCGGATGTCCAGTGGACAACGGATATTTGTTGCCGGAAATCGCGCGGTGTTCCGGCCGTGTCCGTTCGTCGTCAACGATCGTCCAGACAAAAAATTGTTCGCCGGATTCTCTCATCTCTTGGCGTTCATACGCTTGTTCGACCATGCGGACAATCTGATCGGCGCGGAGACGCGCGCGCCGTCTCATCATCCGCAACACCTCCGCTTGGTCATAGTTGTCCGGATCGCGGGTTGACATAAAGTCTTCCAAATCAACCGGCAACGTTTCCCATTGGTCCTCTATGTAAACCGTTAACCCTTGGATTTCGAGCGGTTCCAGATCGGACAATTCCCGGTCAATGATCTTCAAAAAGCGCGGCCACAAGTTTAACGGCTTGTCTTTAACTAGCCGCGTCGCTTGATCAACAAAGCGTGACTTTATGATCGCCAATGCGTCTCCGCGCATTTCGTCCGGAACGTCCAACGGAGGTTGATCGGGAATGTCTCCAACGTCTCCGGTTGGTCCGCCGGTTGTTTTGACCAAGTTAAACCATTGGTTGGTTTCTCCAGGCTCAAGCGCCGGCAACCCCAACAACGGCCGGAACGTCCGCGCCGTGTCCGGCAAATGTAACAATCCGGACTGGATCGCCAATCTTCCTTGCTGGAGACGTTCCACGGGATCAACGATCCGATCAGTGGGATCTTGCGCGTCAACGTCCGCATCCGTTGCGGCAACTTCAAGATCAAGATTGAGCATGTCCGCCGCTTTTTGCCGATAGTCTCCAGCCTGGAGATCGCCAGTTGAGACAAACACCGCAACCGTATCCGCAACCAACTTGTTTTGTTGCGCAACTTCAAGATCCGTTGGCGATTGCAGAGACGGCCAAACATAGGACAACACCGCGCCGGACAACTCCGGCCGCGCCGCTTGAGCGCCAATTATTGGCAACAAATAGTCCAACGCCGTTCCTTGTTCTCCGCGTTGTTCCTCCGATTCGATCTTGTCATAAAAGCGGATCCGCGCGCTTGCGTCATCACTGGACAAGCCGGCCGGAGGTGTTCCAAACAACTCAACTTGCGGCATGTCCGCGGCGCTTGCAACGCGCGCCTGGAGCGCCGTCCAGACTTTAACGGAGGACTCCAACGGCGCGGCCAAATGCGTGACGTCTTCACCGTCCTTGTCCAAGCCAATCGCGCGGAAGTTGGAGCGGAAATGTTCAACGCTTTGGATCCAGTCCTCTACAAACTCTCTGTTTTGAGCAAGGATCGCGTTGTGAAGTCCCTTTATTTTGTAAACAACTTGCACGGCGCGTTGGAGTTGCGCGGACAAACTTTGGCCGCCGGCGTCTATGTCTCTGATTTCGTTGTATACCGTTTGTAACACGGAATCGTTCCAGCCGCCGTTGTTCTGGCGTGTCCGCCGATCAACCTCCGCGCCGTTAAAGCGGACAACCCTGGAGTAATGGATCCGAACTTGCGAACCGTGGACGTTGGTTATGGTGTACGTTTCCGGTTCTCCGTCACGTGGTCCGCCGGTTGTATCGTATTCGATTGAGGCAACATCCCAACGATCAACCGGCCGGAGGAACAAGACACGGCGGACGCGTTCCAGTTGGAGCGGTTCAACTGGCGTCAACCCGTCTTCAACGGAGATCACAAGCAACGAACCGCCAAACGCGCGGCCAAGTGTCCGCGCGCGCTTGATCTTGCGCTCCAGTTCAAGCCGTTTGACCTCCGATTCCAACACCTCCAGCGCTTGCGGATTTGGTCCGGCCGCGTCAAACGTCACGCCATTGGACCAAGCCAACAACACTTGTTTCTCGCAAACCTTACGCGCCAGCGCTGAAAAGCGGAGCAATTCACGGATGATCGTTGGACGCGCCGTCAAGTCAACGCCGCGGTAATTGAGCGTTGACGTTGCGTCATAACCGGCAACGCCAAGTCCGGTTGTGTTGCTATACCATGCATCCGCGCGCGGAGATCGCGCCGGCCGCGCTGGCGTGTTGGGTTGCGCTGGCGTGACTCCGCGCGCCGCTTCAAGTGTTGCTTTTAAGCGATCCCTAATCCCCATATCATCCCCACATCCGGCGCGTTGCTTGTCTGGAGCGCGCCGCGGCCGTTGGTGTATCCGTCCGCGCTTGTTGCGCCAAAACCCAACCGATCGCTAGATCGTCAACCTTAGTCCGCGTTGCTTTACCTGGAGCGCGGAGCGTTAGACGTTCAATAGACGCGATCTGATTTTTCAACGCCAGATCATAAAATAAAATAGTGTTACTTTTTGCAGATTGCAACACAACATCATTAGCAATTGTAAAGGCTTGCGCTTTGGAGACGGCGGAGGTGTTCCAACCCGGCCGGTTGTCAGGACCGTCTAGAACCGGAATTCCAAGCCGTTGACATGTTCCAATAACGGCGTGTCCATGGTTGTTCCGCTCAACCATAACCGGCGCGTTGTTATAGAACCGGGACAACGCCGCAAGCGCGGCCGGATGTTGTCTGTATGGTTCCAGTTCCGCGGCTAGAACCGCAACGGCCGCGCCAGTTGACCGATCAACAACAACGGCGGTTGAGTCATCACCCCCGGATATACCCTCCGCGCAATCCGCGCCGATCGCGTATTGCTTGCCGTGTTCCGGCGCGAAATAGACGCGTAACGCGGCCGGAGGTACGGCGTAAACGTCACGGTCCAACTCAACCGGTTCCAGGTTAACGCGGAGCGGATCGCGGCGCTTAAACGCTTGTTCAACAAGTCCAGTTGGAAACCGCTTGGATCCGGCCAAATCAACAAACGCGCCGTCCAACTCTTGAGCGGCGTAAAGCGGCGCGGACTCCAGTTGAGTCTTGAGATCTTCATAGTAGGTTGGAAGATTGAAAGGGTTTTCCATTGTCCGGCCGTTGTGCATTGAATAGCCGTTGGACGCGGCGCGTTCCACAAACCAATGGTAAACCCAATTATCTTGGCCGCGCGGCGTTGTCGCAATCCAAGCGCGGCCGGGTTGCCGTCTCAAGCGCGCAAGTGCAACTCTCCAGGACTCTTCCGAACAGAACGCCGCTTCATCAAAAAAGCACCAACCCAAGTTCAACCCGCGGAGGTTGTCCGCGTTCTCCGCGGATCGCCAATATATCTCCAAGCCGTTCCACAACACGGTTAACCCGTCCGTCTTGTTATGACTTTGGATCAACGCGCGCGGACAAACTTCAAAGAACGTTTTTTGGGTTACAGACTTCAGCAACCTATAAGTTGGCGCAACAACAACGCCGGCCGTTTGCCGCGGTTGGTTCAAGATCTCCGCAACGCCGGCAAACGTTTTGCCGGAACCAACACCGCCAACAAATCCGCGGACGCGCGCGGAGTCACGCCAGAACGCAACTTGCGCCGGGATCTTGTTGGAGACTTCACAAGACACAACCGGACGCCGCTGGAGCGCTTGTAGCTCAATCATCGGAGTTGCCGATCTTTAAGGTGACGTCAACCGGGTATTGGTCCGCCGCGGTTATTTCCTGGCGTTTGGCATAACCGCGAGATTTGCCTTTACGCTCCAATAAGAAATGCAAACTATGTTCGCTTTCTTCGTTGATCGCTTTGTCAAACAACACGTTTTCCGCGGCGTCCAGCAACGTCTCAACTTCGTCATCATATGCCGCGCGGACTTCCGGGATCTTGTTTATGTAGTTGTCCAATGTGTTCCTTGCGATCTTGAGTTTGCGCGCGGCAACGCTTTTGATTCCGCGCGATCCTCTGATCGCGTCAATGACTGTTTGCGGATCGCGCTTAAAGCGGTTGCGGTTTGTCATAGCCGGACTCCGTCCAATATAGCGCGCGCGAATTGCTCAACCTGTTAGGTGTTGCGGCCGCGGTTGTTTTGCCGCGGTTCGGATCGGTTCGGTTCGGTTCGGTTTGCTTGCATTGGTTTTGGTTGAGTTGGCGCGCGGTGTTCCGTTGTTGAATTTGCAAGCAACCCGTTGTGATCTTATATATTCTCTGTATACGGCGCAACCGTTGGAGCGCTGGAGCAACGCCGATCACAACTGGAGAATTGGACAACATGGCAACCAAAACAAAGAACTTTACAAATACAACGGTTGGCGCAAGCGCGGCGGACGTGTTTGACGCCAACGGCGCGCGCAATCGGCTATGGATTCAAGCGGATTCCCAAAATAGCGGCCGGCTATATTTCACAATTGACGGTTCCACGCCAAGCGCAACCAACTATGTCCTGGAGTTGACGGCCGGCGGAGCTTTAATTCAGGACAGGCATTGTTGGAGCGGCGCGTTAAAAGTCATTGGTTCGGCAAGCGGCCAACGTTTTGCGGCGGAGGAAGGTTGATGGGTTATTTCATTAGACCAGCCGGCGGAGGAACTGGGAACGATTTGACTGTCCCAACTGGCGCGGTGACTTTGGACGCAAACACAAATACATATAGCGTTAACTTGATTAACACTGGAACCACGCCGGCAAGCGTCGAGTTAAGTTTCCAAAACTTAAAATTTAAGGGTTTGGATCCTGATAGCGGAACGGAGACAAGTCCAACTTATGTTGTTGACCCGGACACGGGATCGAGATCGATCACTATTGAGAGGACAACGGTTTCCACGTCCAACGAATCAGAACGCGTTACGTTCACAAGCAATCAAGGAAACACGCAATTTTTGGATTTTACGCTAGAACCGTTAAGTATTCATTTCGCGTTGCGCTTGTTGAGATCCGCCGATCCAATATTTGAATTTAGATTTGATGGCAATTTTAATGACACGGGATCAAACAACACCGGAACGCTGGCAACGGTTGGGACTCCAACGGCGGTTGCATCAACATCGGATCGGACGGGTTTGGTTGGATATGTGGACAGCGCCGGAACAACCTATGGATACATTAACAACGCCAGCGTTGACATCAACACGATCTCAACGCCACGTTCTTGGATATGGACTGGCAAGCTGAATTCAACTTTCGGTGCGGCTCATACGATCGCTTGGGGCATTATGCAAAATAACCCAAGCGGATCTTCGACAAATGGTGTGTCAAACTTCCAATGGTATGGCCCAAGCTCTTACTGGCGAAATTTCATTTCTACCTATAGCAACAACCCCTTAATTTTTGACACGTCCAAAAGTCATACGGACGGCGGAGCAAGCGTGGAGATCTCCAACGTGTCCGGTTGCGAGATCCTGTTAGCTTTTATTCATGACGGATCTTCAACCGTAACGGTTCGCTGGAAGACGACAAATGGAAATACCGAACGAACGGGACATAGCTTCATAAGTGAAACGCGAACAGCAAAATCAAATATTAGTTATCCACAGATATTTGGTTGGGTTGGAACGGGCGGGTCTCCAGCGGGATCTGACATCCGGACCGGACACGTCTCCGTTTATGACTCCGCTTTGACGGCGGATGACTTCACAACGATCTCAACTTTGTTAGGGTTTTAATATGCGCGCAATTGCAATAGAGGAAACCGTCACGGTTGCCGGAGATGATTTTACTGTTACGTTAATCGTTAGCCGGCCGGAAACGCCAGCGGTTGAACGGGACATGGAAACAATCAAAGCGGAGATCGCGCGGTTGTTGGCGGGTTGGATTAAACCAAAGATCCAAGCCGGTGAAACATGATCGGCTCAATTTGGAGTTTTGCGGACGAACTGATCGCGGACGCGGAGACGTTAGCAGCGTCCACGGAGGACAAGCGGCGGACGTTGCCGGTTTCGGTTTGGGTTGGATTTGCCAAACTTGGAACGGCGCGCGGCGCGGAGTTGTTGGACATGCTGGCGCGCGCTGGCGTCCAGCGGTTGATCTTCACTCCAACCAATTCCGCGGCCGCGGCGGATTGGCGTTGGCAACCGGCGCGGCGTGTTTTGGTTGACGGTTTGCGCGCGGCCAAAGAACGCGGTTTCCAGGTTTGGCTTGGTCCTTGGATCCGTTGCAATCGCAAGTTTATGCGGACTTGCGGCGTTGAACTGGCGCGCTTGTCCGCGGAGGTTGGCGGAGTTGACGGCGTAGAGTTAGACGCGGAAGGTTCGTTTGAATATACCGCGCGCAAAGCCGGCCGGAAACATGCCGGCGGAATACCTGGAGCGGTTGCGGACGCGATCGCGGAGTTTGAGGAACACCGCGCCAATCTCGGAGAATTGAGCGCAACCGTGCTTTATTTCAACCGGCCGGCCGGAAACGCGTTGATCAAGTTGCCGTCCGTGACGGAAGTTGCGGTTCAAGCCTATTCCGTATTCTGGAGCGGCAAAACGGCCAAAGCGCGCGCAACGCAAAAAGCCAACTTCCAACCTGGAACGCTCCAGCGCCGCGCAATTGCCAATTATGAAAAGTTCAAAACGGATCACGCCGTGGACCGGCTTGTGATTGGTTTGGGTTGGTACAGTCAAGATCGCTCAACCGCGCCGGCGGATCTCCGGATCTCCAAAAAAGAAGCGTTCCGGCGCGCGTCCAATGCGTGTTTGTCCAATTCGGCCGTTGACGGCGTTAATGCTTGGGCACTCCATTTGTGGGATCAACCGAACAAAGCAACGGACGCGGAGTATTTACAACTGGCGCTTGAAGAAATCCGCTACTTGTCCAACCCGGCGGACATTGCGCCAAGTCCAGAATCGGAGGCTTTGGCGGCGCTGGCGTCAACGCCATTTCCGGACAACCCGGACGGCGTATTGATTCATTGGGATCGGCGCTTTGATTGTCCGGAGATCGCCAACGGCGGCCGGCCGGTTGGTTTCGGTTCGGTTAAAGGTTTGGACTTGGATCGCGGCGCATATACGGACGCGGCCAAAGTTATCCGGAGCGTTTGCCGCGCGCGCGGTTGGACGCGTGGTAAGTGTGTCCCGTTTACACTTGCAAGCAACGGCGCTCAAATGATCGGCGTTTACCAGAAACACACAGCAACGTACATTAACGGACGTCTCCAAACCGGATTGGATCTGGACGGTTTGACGGTGTTTGTATCGGAGGGTTGAGCGTGGAAGCGGGAGCGTTGGCGTTCAGAATAGGTCAAGGGTTAACCGGGGTTATCATAGGCGGTGAGGGTTGGGGCGGGGAACACCAGTTGGCGCGGTGGGACAAGAACGCGGATCGGATTATGTCCCTGGAGTCCAAAGCGGAGGTTGTGGAGATTAGATTAGACGCCGCGGTAACAACGGACAGTATCCGCGCGATTATCAGAGAAGAATTGGACCGCGCGTTAAACCCGGTTCAACGGGACATTGACGACTTCAGAGAACGCTTGCGAGATCAAGCCAAATGAACGGAGGAGTTATGGACGCGGAGTTGTTCATTAGCGGGTTGCAAGGGTTGTTGGTTTGGGTCTTCACGGCCGGCGCGCGGAGACTTGCGCCGTGCAACAGTCCGGCCGCGGAATGGTTGCGCCGGTTTACTCCGGAGATCTCGATCGTTTTGGCGGTTGCCATTGTTGCCGGTTGGCGTTCATTTGACGGCAACGGAGACGTGTTAACGCTGGAGACGCTCAAACAAGCGATAACGGCCGCTGGATCGGCGGTGTTGAGTCATAGCCTAGTTCGTGAAAAGTTGAAGGTTTGGCGCGGTTCTGGAGCGCCTGGAGACGGAACCGGCGGCAAGCCTGGAGCGCTCCAACAAACACTTTTTGTTCTGTTTGCCGTTTTGGTGTTTGGCGGTTGCGCGCCAACGTTGGACGCGTCCAAGTTGATTCCAGCGGTTGAATTGAAGCGCGCGGACGTTGGCGGTTGTTTGTCCGTCAAGATTGTCCAACCGGTTCCGGTTCCGGAGGGTTGGACGGCGGAGACAACGCTTGTTGTCCGTCAAGATTGCGAACAATCGCCAGAACCGCTCCAGTCTCAAGACAAACAATGATCGGCCGGCCGCGGTTGTCCTGGAGCAAACCAAGCGCCGCGGAGAACAAGATCCGGTCAACGTGTTTGAGATACCTTGCCGCGGTTGCCGCGGCCGCGCGCTTGCCGGGATCGGTTCGGTTCAATTCAGATCCCCATCTTGGAAATGTTTTGTGTCCGCAACTTCAAGCGCGATCCATAAATGGAGCGTTGTCCAGAACTGGATCTCTGTTTGTTGGTCCGGGTCCAGTTGGTGATAACTCCAGGCGTCAACAACCAACCAAGCCGCGGAGATCTTAAACTCCGCCGGCGTTCTGGCGTATTCAATCCGGCCGCGTCTCCGCGCGTGACGGATCGTATGTTTGAACCCGTCCATGATCGCCAATTCCCGGAAATTGGGTTGTTCTTTGGCGTTGGCCATATGCTCCAAAATTTGATCAAATGCGTCCGTTGGTTCGGTTTGGAATGCGTGCCCGTTGGTTTTCATCTTGTCTCCGTTGGTTTATTTCTTAGTCCGATCGCGCCGTCCGGAAGTCTTGTAAAGACTCCGGTCCTAAAGCATTGGTTATATTCAATATAACGGCCGGTTTGCGCGCGGCAAACGTCCAACCCTCCAAGCCCTTCAAAGATCCGCGTTGCTACCATTTCGCCAAGCCCCTGAATTTTGGCAATTGAGCGGAGCGAATAATTAGAAACAAAAATTGTTGGCCGGCGTTGCGCGTAACGTCCGTTCACAATTTGGCGCATCATTGATGCTTCCCAATCCGTCCGTGTATCCGATCCAAATTCGTCTATAATCAACAACTCCAGATCAACCAATGACGGGATCTTGAGTCCTCCGGACGGCCGCAGGACTTCATACATTTGCGATTCCACAACGTAACGGCAACGCCAACCGCGCTCCACATAATCACGGAGCGCGCGGATCGCGGCCGTTGTTTTGCCGGTTCCGGCGCGTCCAAGTAGAAACGCGCTCCAGTTGGGATCGGTTTCCTTGAAGTTGGTTAACCTGGAGTCCGGCCGGAAA
>WLWF01003062.1_pt1 | contig 11328 bp, 9 predicted proteins | sample 6718331 | NCBI WGS metagenome assembly WLWF01 (sample SAMN12718692, study PRJNA515312) | sponge metagenome | isolation source: marine sponge | host: Mycale hentscheli | place: New Zealand: South Island, Marlborough, Capsize Point | collected 2003-05-01
TAAGTATTTTAACCTAAACTCATTTGAAGTCAAAGTTGAACTGCCCCCTGAATCACCCTGAAGTTAAGTATTTGAACTACCCTGAAGTTAAGTATTTGAACATGTTGAAGACGGTTTTGAACAAAATGGCGGGTAATAACGAAATATTTGAAACCTTTATTAAATATGAACTTAAATTTTAATAATAAATTTTAGAGAATAGAATATAAAACATCCGTCCTAACCGCCTTACCGCCATAAAATCATGTTTTTTCTGATTTCTGTGTTTGAGATTTTTTGTTCGTTACTGTTTCCAACCTGAAATCCACCAACCTGAAATCCACCAACCTACACCAACCATGTCAACCAACCCAACCAACAACCCAACCCAACCAAGCAACCCGACCAACCCGCCGTCGACCGACCCAACGTTGAACCCGCCGTCCAACCAAGCAAATTTGGCCGAAACAAAAGAACCCAACGAAAAAAATGAAAAAAATGAAAAAAATGAAAAACAAGAAATCGCAGGAACAGGAATCGCAGGAACAGGAATCGCAGGAATCGGAAATGTTGGTCACGAGCATGATGCAAACGTTGCACTTGGCATCAATGCACCAACTGCATCAACGTTGGAAAACACCGTTAACCCTATTGAAAGTTCAATGCAAGGTGAAACGAAAAACAATGAAAAATCCAAAAATGCTGCGGCCGCAAAAAAAGTCAAAGTCGCAAAATTTCTTGATGAATACATTTATGATAAATTAGTTGTGGACATTGAGGATAATAATAGTCTCCGTGACTTAATTAAACAGCACGCTCATTTGATTGCTAATGCATATATGAGAATGAATCACAGTTTGTCAAAAAATAACCCAATGGAATTTGGACACTCATATGCAACTACCCTTTCGCGTTCCTTACCAGACGACGAAGAAAACAGATTTATATCTAAATGGAAGAAACCATTTTTCCCTTATCAAAAGGAAAGAAAAATGATTTTGGCAATGGAAATGAAAATGCAGGAGTTGAACCGATTGATTGTCAAGTTACATGATTCAGAAGCAATTATTCGTGGGCAAGGAGGAAAAGATTTGCAAAAAGCTTGGAACAAAAGTTCAGAGTTGCCCGAAGACGAAAGAAAAGCAACCCCATTTGGTCAATTTGAAAAAAACAAAGCTCGGTTAAGAGTTGTGTTTTACTCGTATTTGAAACTTCGAAAAGCGTTAGCTGCCGAATTTGAAAAAAAGGACAAAACTAAATTTGATATGTGGTTGACGAGACTTGCCGAAGAAGAAATGTTTGACCGTCAAAATGTTGAAACCGAAATTGATAATTGTTACATTTGTCTTGAAAAAATGAAAGCTGGTTTAAAAACATTATCATGTGGTCATCAATTGCATCTCGATTGTTGGCAAGGCTACAAAGAGTTGACCGGAAAAAGTGAATGCGGTCTTTGCCGCGGTGAACACCAAACGCCGCCAAGTAGCCAAGAAGTTGCCGAAGAAACGCCGCCAAGTAGCCAAGAAGTTGCCGAAGTTGCCGAAGTTGCCGAAGTTGCCGAAGTTGCCGAAGATGTTGCTAGACGTAGACAAATTATTGCGGCTTTCAAATGTCGTGTATTTATGGACCAATTTACTCGTGCCCTTGAACAAAGTGAACTTACCGATGATATGTTTACTGATTTTTTTGAAACACAGAGACAACGTTTTATTGATGAACAACCAATGTTTACATCTGACCCATTTTTGTTAGAAGTTTTCTTGCAAAAAGTAGAAGAATTTGTTACAGCTTATACCTCATTTTTGGAAGAAACTGCAGTTGAAGAAAAAGAAGAAGTTGAACAAGTTGAATCAAAAGAAGAAGTTGCCGAAGTTGCCGAAGTTTCCGAAGCTGCCGAAAAAGTTGCCGAAGTTGCCGAAGTTGAAATTTATCAACATTCACCAGTTGTCAATGATGAACTTCCTTTGTGGGATATTCATTTCAGAAGAAATAGTATTTTTGTTGTTTCTGCAAATAGCGAAGCTGAAGCAAGAGAGGCATTTGAAAATGGCGAAGAACACATTGAAAACAGAAATGATACAGTTATTGCTGTTGAGAGACACGAGGGTGATGTTGACGAATTTGGCGAAGTTGAAGAAAACTGAAGAGGTAAAGTTGACAAAGTTGACAAAAAATAAATAAATATATAAAAAACAAAAGAAAACCTGAAACACGTGGTTGCCGCCGACTGACCTGGAGGAGGAGGCGTAGTCATAACGCACACATAAAAATAGTAATATATTTTATACTTACTTAAAAGAATAATAACATGTATGTATATACACAATGGAACAACTAAAAAATCAAATCATGAAAGGGCGCAACATAAAAGAAGTTACTTGGAAGCAATATGCCACAAACATTAAGCAACTCAACGAGAGATTAAATAAGGACAACGAACTACCAATCGGTGAGTGTATTCACGGAAAACTTGGCATGGAAGGAATCACCAAATATTTAGAAGAATTAAAACCAGCAAAACAACGTATGATGATTAGTTGCATTTTGATACTGTTGAGTCCAGATGGCAAAGGTAAAACAGAATACACGAAAATGCACCGATATTTTACCAGCATGTTGAGCGACAAAATGACAGCCTATTTTGCCCAACAAAAAGAACAATTAGCCAACCCCAAACAAATGGAAAATTGGCGAAGTTGGAATGACATTTTAAAAGTTCAACGCGGTTACATGAATACTATGAGAAGGTGCCAATACACTAAAAAAGTTAAACTAACTAAACTTGAATACCACACAGTTCAAAAATATTTAGTTTCAAGTTTATATACATTAATACCACCACGAAGACTCGACTACGCCAACATGAAAATAGTTGAACACAAAGAATACAAAAAAATGACGGACGAGGACATTAAAAAGTTCAACTATTTGGTAGTTCAGTCGAGAGTTAAAAAATACTTCAGTTTTGGCGAAAATTCACAAAAAACAAAGCAAAACTTCATGATGGAAATACCACCAAAGTTAAACCAAGTGTTGAACATTTTTTTAAAGCACCACACAACAAAAGAATATTTATTGACGAACTTTCGAAACGGGAAATTAAGCAGTGATGGGTTAAGCAAGTTAATAATGCGAATCTTCGGCGGTGATGACCAGAAAAACGTGAGTGTTAACATGTTACGGCACATTTTCCTATCAAATAAGTTCAAAAACGCGCCATCCATCAAACAAAAGGAACTTTTGGCCCAACAAATGGGACATTCAACTTCAATACAGGAACAAGTCTATACAAAAAAATAAATATCTTTTATTATTATATATGCCAAGTGTCTATATGATACCATGTAAAAATTGCGAGAAAATATATGTTGGTTCTACTTTAAGACGGCTTTCCTACAGGCAAGCGGAACACAAGAGTGAATGTTTCAACTCTCAACGCCGTTCCTACAATTGCAAAGCCTACCAACATTTCCGAAAATGTGGAATGAAAAAAGAAGACATTGAATGTATTTTGATAGCAGAGACTGATTCAAACACACTTCGATTGGAGGAAGCCAAATACATTGAAAAATATGGTCAATTGAACGACAAATCGTCAGTTTTCGATGAAGAGAAGGCAAAAAAGCGTGTTTTGAAGTGCAAATTGGAAGGAAAAAAGCCAAAATCATGTGAATGTGGTGGAAAATGGACATATGCTCACAAAAATCGACATTTCAACACTTCACAACATCAAAAATTTTTACAAAAAAAAAAAAGTTCTTTAGAAAAAAATATTTTCTCAACAAATAATATAAATGTCAAGTTGGATAGACCATGTAAAAAAGACAGCAAAGAAGAACAAAATATCATACAAAGAAGCAATGAGTGTAGCCAAACAAACATACAAACCAAAAAAATCAAGTTCGACAAAAAAAGTAAAATCTTCGTCATCGAAGACAAAAAGCAAAACACACCCGGGTGACTCGAACTACACCACCAAAAAGGGTGACAAAGACTTCCACGAAAGCAAGAAAGACCTGAAGAAGCGCAAGAAACCATACACAAAGCGGCCCAAAACGAAGGCCAGCAAGTGCTCTTGCCACGAAAATTAAATTGATTTTAAATTTAATATAATTTTATTATTCGCAAAATTATATTCAAATACTTATCTTAATATACTCTTAACGAAAGAGACTTAAAGAGAACTTGACATACTATATTATAATATGATGAATCAAGGAAAAAAAAAAGTTATTAAATCTAAAATGGCAAGTTCAGCGAATTTAGCCAAAGAGATGCGTGAGGCTTTCAGTGACGGTAGACATCAACCGATTAAACAGTTTTTAGATGCAAAAGGCATTAAGAACTTTCCCATACGTATCGATGTTAAGGATTCAACAAAAAAACTTGAAGATGGAACTTTCAAAAAAATTAAAATATTAAAAAAATTTGATGTTGATGTTGTAACAATGAATGATTTTGATAATGAAAATTTAATGAAAATGCGTTGGGACCATAAAGAAAATGGTGACCCCTACAACTACAACTTCATTGCATACGATACCAGAGATATTCGTGTAGTTGATATTGATTGTATTTTGAAAGATGTTGATGGAAAACCGAATCCATTTCTCCAACTTTTGAAGACACACCCCTACAAAAAAAGTTCAACAAAATCTTTTGGGAGACACATATTTATTGAAAAAGGTGATGTGCCAGATACACCAAAAAGAACTAAACAAGTATTTGATAAGAAATTTGGCACAGACCATAATGATACGGAAGGTGTTGAATATTTGAATGGGCTCTGGGGTTGGGCAAGCATAAATGATGTAGTTTTTGAACATCAACGCTCAACTAAATATAATCCAAATATTATTAATTTTAACTCAAACTTGGTGAAAAAAAGTTCGAAAAAAAGTTCAAAAAAAAGTTCAAAAAAAAATGTTGAAAAAACGAAAAATGTTGAAAAAACGCAAAACGTTGCAGGGGATACCCTTGCCGAAACACACAATTATGACTACGATGCCATCCGCGATAATTTGAACAATTTCCCTGATTCAACCATTGCTAATCCACAACAATGGGGTGGTATTATTAGAGCATGTGCTGCAAGTGCTGATAAAAAAGTATATGATATAGTTCACGAAGTTAGTAAAAGAGCCAACTATGATGGTGAAGAATGGGTAAAAACAGCTTGGGAATCTTACAATTCAAGCGTGGATACATCATATGAATTTGATAATTTTTGCAAAAAGTTTATACCGATAGCTGATTTGGACGTGGACGAAGACACTGTTGGGCATTACTTTCTTCAAAAATTCGAAAATCGATTTTTATGTTTGACTGATAAAAAAATGAAAAATAATCGAAAATTGTGCTACTTTGAAGAGGACGACAATACTTGGAAAGTGGGGCAGAGTGTTTGTGATTCTATCATTTACTGTTTAGTTTCGAATGAAATCCAACATGATTACATTGATAGATTTCAAGGATGGAAACATAAAAACATGAGCGAGGTTGACGAAGAAAAAAAACAGGAAAACAAGAAAAAAGAAAAAGAAATTGCGAAAGGAATAAAAAAGTTCAAAACTCACTCGTTTTTGACAAAAGTTCAACTCTGGATAACTCATTACTTACTCACAAGCAAAAGCATCAAAGCAAATATTCAGTTTAACTTGGAAGATAACACAAGACATTTGTTTCAGTTCAAAAATGGTGCATTTAATCTCAAAACAGGCAAGTTGGAATCACGCACTAGACAAATGTATATTACTGAATACTTGGATTACAACCATAGTTCAACTCGAGATGAAACGCGCATTGCAAGAATTCATAATATCATCAAAAAATCATTGCCTGACGATGAGACAAGAGAAGGATTTTTCAAGTGGCGCGGTGTTACATTGACAGGAAAAATAGTCAAGGCGTTCATGTATTTTTATGGACCAACCGGTGACAATGGCAAATCATTTCTGTCCTACTTAATGATGTGGGCATTTCCTATATATGTTAAAGTCGTTGGTTGTGATTTATTCGATAAAGATAACACAAGTTGGCAAAAATCTTTGTCTTCGTTAGCAAATACACCCACTCGTCTCATTTTTGCAGAAGAGTTTGGCAAAAGCAAAATTGATGTGAATAGACTTAAATCTGTCATTGGTGAAAACAACACAATTGCTGTCAAACCGTTGTTTCAGGAAGAAATTCAAATGAAACATCAGTTCAAATTTGAAGCATCTTCCAACAACGGATTGAATCTTCCAAATGATGAAGCTGCGAAAAAAAGAGGTAACCAAGCAAAAATGGATGCAAAATTTACAGATGATAGTTCAAAAGTCGATGAAAAAAATCACATATATTTGAAAGATTCCAGTATTGAAAGTATGTTTGAAGATACCAGAAATTGTTTAGCATTGTTTCACATTCTTGCACCATACTCAAAACAATTTTATGATAACAATTGCAAATTAAATTTGCCAAAAAAATTTCAAACATGCTTTGCTGCAGCCATAGAAGAAAATGACCCATGGGCAAACGTAATAAAATCTAACATTGTAAAAGGCAACAACGATGATGTGATTACAAAATATGAACTTTCTAACTTCTTCATGCAAAAAGAACATGACTTACCCGAACATAAATTTAAATTCATAAAAGAAAAATTTAAACATTTAGGATACAAGTATAATTGTGATAGAAAAAAAAGAAACAAAAGAGGATGTTTTGTTGGAATCAAGTTCAGTGAAACAGCAAAACAGTTTGATTGGTTTAACGATGTGATTCCCGGGTATAACTAAATATTTGAAAATTATATATTTTTATAAAGAAACGGAAAAAGGCGGAGGGGCGGGTAAGGCGGCCTTTTTATATTCTATTCTCAAAAATTTTATATATGTAATTTTTTCATATTTGAAAATAGAATTAAAAACGTCGTTTTTTACCGCCGTTTCACACAAAAACCGCCCTAGCGAGTGCCTTTTTTTCAGTAAATTACAAAAATACTTTTAACACAAACATCATAAATAATGGTATTTGTGTTATTGCTGTGTAATTGTTGGTAAAAAGTAAAAAACGAAAATAAAAATATTGTAAATATATAAATGAGAGGATTGGAACTATTTTGTGGGACAAAATCATTCACGAAAATAGCTGAACTTTATGGCATCCGTATGACAACGCTGGACATCGATACACAGCATAATCCAACTATTTGTGAGGACATTCTTACATGGAACTACAAGGCATATGCGCCGGGTTACTTTAACATCATTTGGGCAAGTCCTGATTGCACGAGCTGGAGCAGGGCTACCCATGTGCATCGAACATTGAAAGAAGGATTGTTGCCAAAAACAGAAGTGGCAAAAGTTGGCAATCAACTAATTTTGAAAATGTTGGAGATAATCAAATACTTTCAACCAACTTTTTATTGCATTGAAAACCCAAGAGGGAGACTACGGTATTTTGAACCAATGCAGCAACTTCCGTATCAAACCACAGTATTCTATAGCAACTATGGTCACGACATACAAAAAGCGACTGATTTGTGGAGCAACATTGAACTTTGGAACGAGAAGCCTGACCGAATGAACTCTGTAAAGCGATGGGGTTACAGTGAAAGAAGAAGCCGAATTACCCGTTCAATTATACCCGAAAAGTTAATAAAAAGGATTGTTGAACATGTTTATAAATCTTGGTTAAGTAAAAATAAGTAGTAAGCTTCGTCGGTATTTAGCTGGTCTTCTTCGATTAAAGTAATTGAACCCGGAGAAATATTTGATTGAAGTTCGCATGAAAAAATCGGACGAATTGTTGAAGTTTTGTATGCTACGAAGTGTGGCGGTTCAACAGCGCCGAAGTTCAAAATTTTGTAGTAAAGTTCGATGGGGAGAGATTTAAACATTATATTATAAATAATGCAATGTTTAAATAAAAATAAAATAGTTTTATAATGTATGAGAAACATAGTTGAAGATGGCGGTGAAGACTTGAGCACTTTTTTATTGAAGCAAAGCACAATTACTCAAACGAAAAACACAAGAGTTTTTTACATAGTTGAACCCAATTTGGATGCAGGGAGATTCTTCAAAATAGGAATTGCTGGCGAAAAGACGGGCAACTCATATGCGAGACTTCGAAGTTATGAGATAACTTATGGAACGAATGATGAGGCTGGTGAATGCAACGGGGTATGGATATGGTTTTGTGGCATTACAAAGTTCAATGGTAACAATTCAAACGACGATGGAACGGCCAACTATGTAAGTTCAACGCAATCCCAAATACATAAAGTTGAAGTATATTTGAAAGCAAAGTATAAAAGAGAAGGCTTGTTGAGTGAAGAAAGAGGAAAAGGAAACTTTAGAGGAAGTGAAAGAATAAAAGGACCTGACAACAATGGAATTCGACCAGAAGCAGTTATCAAAGAAATAAAAACTATAACAACCATGGGTGGTGTTAGAAACTACTTTCAAGACACACCGAACAAAATAAAAAAAAGAAGAAGTAGAAATGTAAAACCACTGCGAGTTTTTGACAAACCATCATTGCCAGACAACTACGAGCACATAGAGTATTTGTGGAAGTTGGACGACGGAACAGAGAAATGGTTTCAGGGATACGTGAATAATATAACAAAGAAATATGTAACAATAGCCTACCCTACGCAGTTTGGCTACAATGCTAAAAAAGTTAAGCAGGAGACCAAGTTTTTTAAGCAAGGTGTTACTTGGCGAAAGTTCAAGAAAAAAGCTGCACCAAAACCGCCAAAACCGAAGCCAAAACCGAAGCCAAAACCGCCTAAACCACCAAAACCAAAAAGGAAGGCTGTATATATTCGTCCCCAAGCAAGAGCGTCGACAGTAAGACAACGACTTCGAAAAAGGAAAAAAACTAATATTTAAGGTTCAACAACAGCTGCAACTTTTTGTTCCAAATTTGTGGCGAGGCATTTCGACCCGCGAAGAACACAAAGTAAAGCGTGAAGCATGCCATTTGACTTGGATTTGAGCAATGGCAAAACTTCGCTGACCAAAAACATAGTAGCCAATACATAGGTAGAGTATGCATAAGGATTGTTTGAAGTATTTGGCATAGTAGAGTTCATTTTACTTATACATAAGATTACTTTTTTTTGTCTTTTTTAACTTTTTTAACTTTGATAGAATCACCAAATATTTCTTGAGGGGAAATGGGTTTTTTAGGTTGAAAATCATCAACTTTTAGGGGAACACGCTTCTTTCTTTGTTTGGGAAGCAATTGGTTGGAGTTAAAAAAATGTTTGGCAAAGTGAGGCATTTTATATATTAAAGCAGAGAAAAATTATCTCATGTTATTTCAAGATGAGTTTGATTATTTTAAGTTCCAAAGGTGATGACCCTGAAGATTTTAGCAACTACATGACACAGGGTGTTAAAATTCCTAAAGATGCCGAAATTTGTTTGGTATCAAGTCACATTAATCGTAAGTTATTGACTGTTAATGAAGTTCAAATTGCGGCTGGTGGAAATACATTTGCATTGAATTACGGAAGCGGCGATTTTGTTAATTCAAGAGACGGAATTGGATACACACCTCATGCACCAACTATGTTGAGTTTAAGTTTAAAAAGTAAAAATTTTCCAATAAAAATAAAAGAATCAACTAACATTCAAGCATTTTTCAACAATTTTATGAATGATTCAAACAATATTCCAATTTCAACTTTGACAAATGGAGCATGGGATTGTGATATATCGGCAAATTCTGGTAAGTTTGGCTTTTTCTGTGAGCAACAAAAACCAAATGATGTTGGAAGTTTAGGATTGAGTGTTGCGTCCAACTTTCGAGTGCGAGCAGGTATTAACGAACAATTATGTGGTCCAATAAGTGGGCAGCCAACTGAATTTCCATTCAATTTTTTGTCATATGGTGAAGGTGCAAATGTTACACAATCTACAGATGTATCTCGAAACAATTTTGTAAAGTTGGTAAAATCTGAAAAGAAGCAGGGCAACTTCATTGACACGAAACCGGTTTGGAACACTGATACAGAAGCAACTTTAGGAACATGGACTGCATTAGCTAACGCTAGAGGAGTTGTAGGAGGGTGTTGGGCTTGGGATGTATCTTGTAGTTCTTTAGTAGTTAAAGAAAATGTTGTTGGTTTAAGAGGTGGTATTGTTGCTGGCAACAAATTCAACTTCGATTCAGCAAGTAACAACTACAATATTTTATTGGACCCACAAACTGGCGCAACAGATTACGATGTTTGGTGGGAAATTAGTGATGCAGCAGGAACTGGTTTGAATGAAATAACTGTTAATTTTTTCTATCAAAAAAAAATCGGAAATGGACTTGAAAAACACAATTCGTCGGTTGATTCACGAGTAGTAAAATTTGGAACACGAACAAAAACTCTCACCGCTGCACAAGATTTAAGAATAATGATGCGACCTGTAGCTCAAAATCGAGCTAATCCTGCAACTTTGAAATACATTGTGGAAGCTGCATTAGCCATAGTTACAAAGATAGATGGAACAGTATCTAACATTGAATCTGCAAACGATTCAACAAACGGGTATGTTCAAGTTACTGACCCTCTTTCAACTACGGAAAATGAATTCAACTTATATCGCCATCTTCCATTGAGACAAGGAACTTCGTTTGCATTCCAAAACAGTGATTCAGTGGAAGTTCAACAAAGTGCAATACATCACAACTTGGGAGAGACGGAAGTATTTAGTGATGCAAATAATGGTTTGCCAATTGTGATTGGAACTACACCTTTGCAAGTGACACAGGTTGATGTTGTTCAACCTGACCCGTTTCTTAACGAAGCAATATCAAATTCTACTATTGGAAGTTCAATTGGATTTACTAATGGATTCAAAAAAAGTGCAATGCACTCAATGCAGAATGTAGGCATTCAAGCGGATTTACAAATTGCATCATCAGTGCCAACTACTCATACATTAGTAGTTCAACTTCCTGACTTAAGTATCACTGGATTTTATGGAAACACATCGGGCAGTGCAGCAGCTGGGACATTGAACTTGAACGGTGGAGGAAATTCTGCGCCCATCTTGGGAACTATTCCATTTGGAAAACCAAACAGAGTAGTTAATTTTAGTGGAAGTGACAATGGTTATATGGACTTGAACAAAGGGCAGTTTTTTGCTGCACCCATGGAAAATTGGATTCGATTGAACAATCCAAATAGTTTAGTGCTTACTTCTATGAGATGCAGACTTACTGACGAACTCGGTAACAAACCTTATATTTTAGACCCAAACACAACCATAACGATAAAAGTTCGAGAGAGAGCTGACCGTCGTAATGTTATACAAGGTGGCACCGTTGCCAGACCCGATGAAAGAGGAAATTAGATAT
>WLWF01003067.1_pt1 | contig 11316 bp, 18 predicted proteins | sample 6718331 | NCBI WGS metagenome assembly WLWF01 (sample SAMN12718692, study PRJNA515312) | sponge metagenome | isolation source: marine sponge | host: Mycale hentscheli | place: New Zealand: South Island, Marlborough, Capsize Point | collected 2003-05-01
CAGCGTCTGCATTAAGATCATTTATTTTACCATCAAAATCTTTTTTAAGATTAATTAACATCTCATTTTTTTCTGCTTCATCTGTTATCTCACGTTCTATAAGTGCCTTTTTAGCATCATAATCTTGTTGAAGTTCTATACGTTCTATCTCACGTTCTGTTTTACCTATAAGTGCTAATTCGTTTTGTAGGTCTTTTTGTTCTCTTAATAATGAGTTTGTGTTTGTTTGTTGCTCACTTCTAAAACCTGTTATTTGTGCCTCAATAGCTGCTTGTTCATTAAGTGCTTCTTGATAGGCTATTTGTAAATCTACATTTTCTTTATTTTTTGATAGTTCTACCTCTGCTTGTTTTACTCTAGCAGCAGCATTTGACATCATTGTTTTTTCTTGTTCGTCTAATAGTTTTCCTAAGTCCTCGTTTGCTTTTATACGTTCTTCAAAACTTTTGCTTTCATCATCTCTGATTTGTCTTAGTTCCTCTGCTTGTCTATCGTAGCTTTCAATAAGTCCTTGATTAACTGCTTCTAATTTTCTAGCAGTTTTTTCTAACTCAACATTAGAATCTGCAGCCTTAATAGTTTCTTTAACATAATCACTAGTTGCTTTAACTACTTTATTAACTACCTCTGTTCCTTTATCGAATGAATTATTTACTCCTGTTAAAACATCAACGGCTTCTTTACCTGCACTCTTTACATCTTCTAATGCTCCTGCAAAGTCTCCACTAAATACTTTTTTTACTGCACTACCTATTAATCCTAAAGTCTCTAAGTAAGATTCAAATCTTTCTTGTATGTTTCTTTTAAAAGCATCTGCAAAGTCTATTAAAGATTGTTTAGGATCTTCAAAAATACTTTTAAAGTAACCTACTACTGTACCTACATTATTATCTAAGAAACTAAAGAAATCGTTAAAAGCAATAGATAAACTTTCAAAAGCAATATTAAAAGCATCAGCAACTTTTTGGTTTTGCTCAAATACTTCTTTTAGTTTTGTGAATGCAGCAAGTAATAAACCAATACCAATAGCCTTTAAAGTAGTTCCTATTTTTCTAACTCCTTTAGCCGTGTCTTTAGATGCTTTCTCAACACCTTCAAAACCTTCTGCAGTTTTATCTACATTTTTGTTAAGAGTATTAATTTCTTTATTGATTCCCTCAACATCTTTTTCTATTTTGTCGGTCTTTGCCTTTAACTCAATTATTACTTCTTTTGCCATTCTTTCAATACTTTAAATGTTTCCTTAAATGTTTCAGGATATTTGTATTTACCCTTAGCTATTTTTATGTTTTCCGTTTCGCCTGTTGCTAGAGGCAGTAAGTCTAATATGTTTTTTATCACGTTAGTACACTATTAGTATAGGTTAATGTTTTGACTATAAGTTCAATCTCTGACTTGCCTGTCTTTAGGTTTGTGCTTAAACTATTTATATAATACTCTTTTCCGTTTATTACTAAGACATCGTTTATACTATAATTTAAAATAAAACTTTCTGGCAGTTGTGCAGTTATTTTTATAATTCTTCCTTTAAGATTAAAAGATTGCTCGATGAATTGTTGGTAAAATCTACTAAACAAACTATTTTCATTTAAATTACCAGTATATTCATTAAACTCTATTCCAAAATTTAAACTATGACTGCTAGTTTCTGTTGAATTAGAAGGAGCATTATATGTGTCGTATTGTGCTGAGGTAACTGGGTATTCTGATGAATCAACTAACTGATTAAAAAACATATATGGTTTTCCTAATGCTATCTTATTATCAAAATCAAGCCAAGCACCATAAACCAAACCTGTTGTATCATCATTCTCATCTATTATATTTACTAATACGCTACGTTGCCCATCTACTTTCACATCATAGCTTTGTCCATCGTACTTTTCTGGTGCAGAATAATTAAGGTTTCCAAATTGTTGGCTAAATTGGTTTAAGTATTTTAAACTTGTTTGTGTAACAGGTGGAGAATAATCAAAGTTAATTTTTGAATATGGTATTGGTCTGTCGATTGTGCTTTGAGTTATATCTAAGTATTTAGTGATATCTCTTGTTGTTCCTATTGTCATAAAATCATCAAAGGTCTGCACATAGATTTGTGAGCTATCTCTTTTTGTGTAAGCAACTAAATTAAACATCTTGAACAAAGTTGTCAAGTAATCTATCACCTTCATATTAGGTATATAGTCTTGTATAAATACGTTTTCACCTAAAGTAAAAGCATTGTAAGAATAATCGCCAATTGTTGAACCAGAGCCATCTTTTAGAGTTCTTTCTATGCGAACAGTTTCAGCATCAAAACTAGCACCTATATTAGAATTTAACCTAAACTCTATATCATAAGTTCGTGAGGATAATGTGCCACTATCTAAATCTCTTAATGTAACATTAAAATTAGTAGATGGTGTCATTCTTGTTTGATAATCTAATAATTCGTTTGTTAGTTTATCTCTTGATATAATTTCTAAATCTCTATCTGCATCTGTATCAAGAACTAATCTTATGCTATAATTATACTCATCACTTACTACTAATTGGTTATTAGTCAAAAAATCAGTACCTCCAGTATGTGTAAAATCTGCAAATGTTAGTTTCTTTGACCTTGTAACAAAATCAACACCAAAGCTACCAAAGCCTGACCCTGTAGAAGGCGGTTTTACTTTTTCTCTATGTAACCATAAATAAAGATTATCAAACATTGCACTACCAAAAAAACTTTTTATACTCCCCTCATCTGCCATATTAAACGTAATCCCATATTGTGTGGCTATTGCTTCAATAATACGTTTACATTTTATAGCTGGTTTTAACTGTTTATTTAGTGGTAGTGTGCCACTTGCAAAACCTACATTATATAAATTACTAGGTTGAGGAAAAGTAGCTGTAGAATCATAATAGTAATTACCAGCCAAACTAATTAAAGGCAGAGTAACATTTCTATTAGAAGTAAGTGTAGCTTTTAATCCACTACTTTGTAAACCATCTGTAAAGGCATCTAAAAGGTCGTTATTATTTAAGACCATATCATAAGCGTTAAGAGGGTTTAAAGCACTTAAGGTTTCATCTCCGAATAAGTCTTTTAGGTTGTTAGGTTTTCCAAAGAACACCACCTTATAAGTATGTGGTTTGTTGTTTTTCATTCCTACTCCATTTAGTTTTATTTGACCTATCTTAAAATCAATACCATTTAGTTTTAGTATTGCATCTACTCTAAACCTAGCATCAAAGCCATTATCTATATCAAAGTTGTAATAATGTTTGAATAGTTTGTTGTTTGTTGAGGATGCAGGTAAATTGAATTGCTTAGAAAAAGGTGCAAAGACTTTAGCAATATCTCTAATATCTTTAAGAGCCTCAGTAATTGTTACTGATTCATCTTGAAACATATCTACTCTTATGTTATTTATGTATAGTTCTAAAACTTGCATTAACGTACATTATTTATAGTTTGGTAAGCAAATTCTACTTGTATAGTGTAATCAATTAGTTTGTCGTTAAGACTTGTTTTAAACCCTAAACTATTTGATGTGATTAATACAGGAAGTGTTTTATTATCGTACTCTATCCATACTCTCTCACTTAGTATAAGTTGTTTAAATAACTCATTGTTAGATTCTGGATAGTAACCACTATTTAAAGTAAGGCTTTGTTTAGCGTTCTTAGTTAGTATAGTGTTTTGATGACTGTAAGTATTATAAGAACCATTAGTTAAAATGTTTCGTTTAAACTTCTCCTCTGTTGCCGATATGCTTATACTATTCTTTTTAAACATCCATAAATCTTGATATGCTCCAAACTTATTTATAAAAGTTAGCTTGTAAGGGTTGAATTTACATTCGCTTATATTGTTTACCTTAATAACAGTAACACCCTCTATAGCATTTACTATAACCTCATCTACATCATAGATACTTTCGCCTTTTAGAAATTGTTGTAAGCATATACTATCTTCAAAAGTTCCTCCTGATCCCTCTACTCTTTCTCTGTAATTATCTACACTTGCAGATGCAGTACTAACGTATGCAATTTGGTCTTGTATCTTCAAACCTGCAGTAGGTGTCCAAGTATATATCTGTTCGCCTTTATTAAAGAAAGCTACTGAAGTTGTTTTTTCGTTATCTACAGGTATTCTTAAAGCATCATCATCTGATTTTAATATTGTTGTGTTTGATTGCAAATAACCTTGTAATAGTTGAGGATTAACACCTTCTTCAAAATATCCATATCCTAAAAATGCTCTTAACCCTAATGTATCAACTGGCGTTTGCGCTCCTGTATTTGTTGTTTCTGTAATTCTATAATCCACATAAACAGTAGTATTATCATCTGCTGCTAAAAGTGAGTTAGGGTATGTTCCACTAAACTCTGCAGGAATGTAGTCTTTAATTAACTCTGCTATTTCAAAACTTACTTTTTCATTTATTGCAGTTGATGTTAGTGTATATTGTGGTGTTAATTGCCAAGACGTATGAGCTGCACCTTCGTATATATGTATTTCTATCTTTGCAGATACAAGGTTAGTTGTATCTAGGTTTATAAAGTAAGGACTTATTACGTTTATCTTAGCCATTATTCAAATATTATGTTTTCTATATCTTTTACAAAGTTCTCTTGTAGCTCTGCAGGTAGTTTGTCAAACGCTTGATTAAAAGGTTTAGTAAAAAACATACTAGCCTTTATACCTTTTTGGAATACACTTCTTGCTATTAAGAATTGTAAAGATTTGTTTGTTATAAATCTACCTTTCTTGTCTCTACCTTTTATACCTTTTCTTTTTATAAAGTCTGCAAATGCTGAGGGTGGAGGCATACCCTTCAATCCTCTTTTTCCTCCTTTGCTTTTAAACTTGTAAGGACTACCACTTGTGGTTTTGTCGGCATAGTAAGAATCAGCACCTCTAACACCCTGATCTTGGAACATTCCGTATTTCTCCATAAAAAACTTAACACCTATAGAATCTCCTGTTGTAAATGGTAGATACTCTAAACTGTTATATAGTTTCTTGTTTACGTTTTTATTGCCCTTTGTTAGTCTTGACCTAGCTTGTTGAATAACAAACTTACCAAAGTTATTTAAAGCCTCTTTTGTTTGTTTTAACTGCATACGTTTATATCATTTGCAATTAATACATTGAATGTACAAGCAACTCCTGCTAATTCATTTTCAAACCTTTCGTAAAAAAACTCACAAGAAGCATCTCCCTCTATTTGGTATTTGTCTCTATATAAATCTCCTTTGCTTAATAACCCTACTAATTTATTAGCTACTGCTAGTTGTGTGTTTAGTATATCTTGCTCGTTGTTGTTTCCTCTGAATACGTCTGTTGTTTCTTCTTTCGATTGGTCTACAACATCCATACACATTACTGTTATGTTAAAGTTGAGGACTTGTTCCTGGATAGTTGCAGAGTTCACTATAATGTGTGATAAAGGAAATATAGTTTGTTTAGATAAATCTATTTCAAATATATCGCCTGTCGTTACTGTATTGACATTCTCATCCGTTAAGAGATTAGTCTTAATAGTTTCCGTGATTTGATAATAACCTCTTACTCCTTGATTACTCATTCTTTATAGATTTGTATTTAACACTAAGTAATAACATTATTAAAAAAACAATAGTGAAGAAATTCAAATGAGGTTCTCCACATATACCGAAAAAATGTTTAACTGTTTCTATCATCTATTATATTTACTTTTTATATTGTTTGATTCTATCTCTGCCTTTTCTTTCATAAAACTCAAAGCATAAAGACAGGTGTGTATATTTAGTTTAGTGATATCTTCAAATCTTGTAATATCTCCCTGAGAGAGTCCGAAAAGTGATTGATACCATCCCCATTTCCTTCCGAAGTTAGATATTGCGCTAAGTTCGTTTCCTTGCCCTGTTCCAAAGAGTTCAGCATAGCTATCGATAAGTCCATCCCTAAATGATAAAAAAAAAGTATCGAACTAAGTACGGCATCCATTGGCATATCTTTCATCTTCTCAGGATCATCTCCTGTATAGTCCTCTATTAGATATTTATCATTAACTTTTTGTTTGATTGGTCTGTATAGGACATTCATTGCTCTGTGTATATTATCCATATCTCCAATGTACGTATCTAAGTCTATATACTCTCCAAAGCTCATATCTTCTAAGTTAGGTATGAACCCATAAGTCTTACCTTTCATTTTAAACTCTCTTACTAGTTGAGGCTTCTCAGTAAACATATCAGTAAGTATAAGTGTGATGTCTTGAATACTTTTAGCTTTCATTTGCATTATTGTATCGCCTCTTAGTCCACAAAAGATTTCAATCATTTTAATAGCTAAGAAGTTCTCATCTGTGTTGTTTCCTTGAATCTTTAGATATCTTTGATATTTGTCTAGTGTGATCTCGCTTAGAGTATCAGGAATATAAACTTCTACTTTCATATATATATAACGTAAAATTAAAAACTTTTAAAAACTATCTTATAGCGTATTGTCCTCTATTAGGATTCTTTAGTTGCATCATTAAAGCGTATCTAGCTGCATCAATACAATCAGGATGTGTTCCTGTAGGTTTTTGTAGATTGTTACCCTCTTTGTCTTTTGCCCATACATAACCCTGTAACTCTCTAATAAGATTCTTAGACTGACTTGTTATGTATATTTCGTTTTGGTTGATTAAGTTAATACCATAGACTATTGAATCTCTACCCTTTGTTACTGCAAAGACTTTGTGTCCGTAGTTTCTTAGTTCTTGTATTGACTTAGGCTCTGCACTATCAGCGTATATGTTTTCTCGTATCTCATTAGACTTAATAAAATAACTTAGGTCTCTATTAAGCATTCCCTTTTGATATAGTACCTCATCAAATATATAAGATTGATTCCACTTGTAAAGTCTTATAATCGTGCTTGGATCTACAGAGTAGCCAAAATCTAAGCCTGCACAAAGTAACCTAGCCTCATCAGGTATAATGTCAATAGGTTTCCAGTCAGGAATACATACACCCTCTAAACTACCTATCTGTCCTAGTCCGTACACTTGCCACCAATTCGCCCAATAGGTTGAGGTCTTTCCTTTCTCTCTAGCTTTTTCTATTTCTTTTACTATAGTATCTGGAAGGCTATCGTTGTCTTTGTAGGTTAGGGTTATGAAGTTCGCATCTTGTTGTCCTATGAGTTCCTTATCTACCCAGAATAGATTTGCAGGGTTATAGTCTAACCAAATATTACTTGATGTTCTAACTGCTAATTGTTGGTAGGAATCAAAGCTAACATTGTTACACTCGTTAATAAATAGATCAGTTCTTCTAGCTCCTCTTAGTTTGTCTGGTTGGTCTGTTGAAAAGAACTCAATATAACTACCATTACTGAAAACGTATTTTAAGGTACTCTTGTTGAACTTTCTGTCATCATACCTATGTAACCCCTTTAAGATGTTTAAGAAGTCTTTTAAAGCACCTCTACGTAAGTGTGGTACAGATTCAGATACTATGCTTATTTCTTTTCCTTTGTTTCTTATTGCATAGTCTATAAGGATAGATATGATAGCAATTGTTTTTCCTGCCGATGATCCTCCTCTTACAATACGAACTCTTTTATCTAGTTCTCTTAGTTTCTCAAGTGCTGAGGTTTTTGTTATTTGCATTAATCAATAAATAAAGGTACATCTTCGTTTACGTGAATGTCCTTAGTTTCTCTTGGTTTACCTGCTACATAGTTGTAGTAGAGTTGTACATATTTAAAGTCTCCTTTTTCTAAACCTTTCTTTAGAGCTTCAAATGCTAATGGTTCTAAAGGTGTTAGCTTTTCTACTAACTTTAATTCCTCGTCTTTAGGCTTTCTACCTGCGAAGCCTTTAGTTGAGTGTCCTCCGTTATTCTTTCTACCATCCATAAAAGATTAATTTAAATTAATTAATTAAATATATAACGTTAATCTTTAGGATTTTGTTTCTCAAGGTTTTTCTTGATTACCTCTACACTTAAATAGATTTGGCTTACTATGTTCTCTAGTCTTTTTATTCTTTGTATGTTGGTGTGTTTCTTTTGTTTCATTCTGTACCTGATATTATTTGATCTGTTCTAGTTTCTTCTAAGTACCATAAGTCCTCTCTTATGTTGTCTTTCTCTATTTCTTTTTGTAAGTGTGCTAAGGCTCTCCATACTACTTTTGCCGAGTGTCTTACTCCGTCTAAGTCTATCTTGCCGTTTTCTATTAGATGTCGCATAAGTGCATCTAAATCATCTTGGCTCTTATCTCTGTCCCAGTGTATCTCTTTCTCTGGGTGGTGTTGTTTACTTCCTATGTAACTTACTCTAGCTACTTCGCATAGTGCATCAGGGAAGTATTTAATCAGTCCTTTATACAAAGGTATCTGCTTTCTCTTTTGTTGGTTTGTTTCCATCTATATCGTTTAAAGGTAATGTATCTACTATTCTAAGGAGTTTCTTTAAGTCCTTTTCTTTAGTGTAGTCTATTATGTGGTTTATTAATGCTTTTCTTAATTTGGATTTGTTTCTTAGTCTTAGTAGAACTAAATCAAAATACTTGTCTAGGTTTCTGTTATATCGCCTGTGGGTTTCAAATGCTTTTAAACTATGTATTGCAGTTGCGTGATCATAGCTCTTGCCGTTTAATCTATAAAAGTCTTTTATTTGATGAAAGGTCATATTACAATGATGCCTCAACATAAACGTAAGTAAACTTCTAACCTCTATATATTCTCTTTTCCTAGTATTTTTAAATACATCAATGTCTGATATATCTATAATGTTCTTCGCTATCTTATTTGCTTCTTTCATATTCTTTTAATGCTTTTTGGTATGCGTTTGCTGCTTTAAGTTCTTCTGTAAAATATCCAAGATGTTTAGCTTTTCCATATAAACTTATAGCTCCTTGCCATTTACCTTGTCTTTTGTTCCAACAAACCCCAGTATATTTTGATGTACCACCCTTTATATCTTTTACTGTATTTTCTCTATTTGAAATTAATTGTAGATTATAAAGTTTATCATTTTGTTTGTTATTATCTATATGGTCTACAACTATTTTATGACCACAAGGTTTGTGATTTAAAAAAGCCATAGCTACTAATTGATGAATTTTACTATTCGGAAAGCATCGACCATTCTTACACAAATTAACTCTATATCTTTTGTTTGTATTTAAGTTTTTGCTAAGCAACTTTACAATTCCTTTTTTACGATAATTTAAACTTTTTACATTACCTAAATTACTGACTTGATATATTCCCTCAAACTCTGGTATATCTTTCCAAACTTCTATTCCTATTCTACTTAATAAAGAATACATCATAAAGTTCCTGTTATGCAGTAACTATCTATATCTGCTCCGTTAATAAAAAATGTTTCATAGACTTCTAATGCCTTTGTTACTTTAGCCTTTCCAGATTCATAGAACCCCTCACTACAATCATAGATTCCTATGTCTAATGAGCCTTTGTCTATTGCTATAAACTTAAACTCCTCGTATGGTTTGTTGAATAGCTCAGAATATAAATATACCTGTACATCATATCCATACTTATAAGATGAGTAAGGGAATGCTTTTAAGTCTGCAGTTGTTTTAAGATCAATGATTCCTTTACCTAATACATCTGCCTTGCCTCTAAATGGATATCCTTGTACCTCGCCTATTGCTGGTACTTCAAACTCTGTATTAGTTATTAGTTTTAAAGCGTGTTCGTTTCTAAAGAAAGCATCGGCTAGTCTTTCGGCATCGTTCTTTTGTTTCATCGTATAAACTTTTCCGTGTTCCTCTTTAGCTAGTTTATATGCCTTAGTGTTTTTAGATTGTACATCTACAAAGATTTGTTTTGCAAATACATCAGGTTCTAATATACAAGTGTGAAATAACCAACCTGCATCTAAAGCGTTTGATTCTTGTGATCCGTATTGTGTAACATACTTATACTTCTTAGGACTATCTAAGAGTAATTTAATCGTTGAGGAGCTTAATGCAGCTTTACCTAAGTAACCATAGTAAAACGAATCATCATTCATTTTCTCTAGTATCTCATCTCGTTTGTATGTTTTTCCGTCTAATAATTGAATAGTGTCCATAGTAGAATAAGTATTATGCCTATGTAGCTAATAGCTAAGGCTTTCATTTTGTTTTCGTAGTTTTTCATTTTCTTTTTCTGATTTTCTTGCTCGAGTTATTGCTCTTAGTTTATCGCTTCTTGCTTCTGAAATTACTTTGTCAAAAGAATATTGCTCTAACTCTAACTGATTTATATAAAAGAATATTCTAATTGCAATATCCTCTAAGTCTTTAATCTCTTTGTTTTTTGATTTCGCTTTCCATTTCTTAACCAAATGTAACAAAGCATTCATATCTGCCGTAGCTTGTAACTTTCCTAAACTCATTAAAACATTGAATCAATTATAGATTCTAAGCTCAGTAAAAATACTGTGCATATAAATAAGATTACTGTTGCTACTGCAAGGGTTAAATATTTCTTTAGTTTTTCCATTAGATTAGTTTTTTATAGAGTTGTTGAACAAAGATTAGTGTTTCTTCTATAGTTTCTTTTGTGATATCATCTTTACATCTTCTAACTGCATAGTTTAGATTACCTGATATCTTACCGAATTCTGCTGCCATTTCTATTTTATCCATTATATAAAGTATTGATATTTTTCTAAGTTCTCGTTAAATTTTCTGTCTCTAAGAATCTCTGTTTGTTTAGCTCTTAGTTCTTTCCTTATCTTTATAAGGTCTTTGATTTCTGTATTAACCTGATCAATGTTTTTAAACTCATTGTCGTTACTGTTGTAGTTAAATACTGTTGGTATTTTTTCTGCCATATCTTTTAGTTTGTCGGTTTAGTCGCTTCATGCGACTTAAACCTTAATTGTTTTCCCTTGCGTTTATTTCTTTTAAAAGGTCTTGAGCAAGTTCTAAACAACTTTTTAACTCTCCTTTCAAAACGCTTAATGGAATTTCTTTTATTTTGTTTTTGCTTAAATACATACTGCAATATACAAATTAAAATGATATAAACAAATGTTAATTAGTTTTATTTGCTTGTACTCGGTGTGCATCTCTTTCTTTAAGAAGGTAACAAGGCTTTTTAATTCGCTTCTTAGTCCATAGTGTAGTATCAGGACAATACATTTCTACCTCCTTTTGTTTGGCTAAATCGTTTAACCAGAATATATAATTGCCTTTAGGATCTGCGACAAAATATAAAGCGATAGCATCTTCCTTTATGAGTTTATCAAACTTATACTTCTCAATCATTTTATCCTCATAGTACTTTTTTCTTAGCTTGATTTCCATAACACATTGAACGCCCTTTGGAGTTGTGCCAATACAAT
>WLWF01003069.1_pt1 | contig 11308 bp, 19 predicted proteins | sample 6718331 | NCBI WGS metagenome assembly WLWF01 (sample SAMN12718692, study PRJNA515312) | sponge metagenome | isolation source: marine sponge | host: Mycale hentscheli | place: New Zealand: South Island, Marlborough, Capsize Point | collected 2003-05-01
TTAAGATTTAAATAATGGATTGGATATTATTATTAATGATTGCAGTAGCAGGAGGCTTATCATTCCTTGGGATGATAAGTTTTCTAGGCTACATGCATGACAAAGAAAAAGTAAAAGAGGAACAACCAAGTAATTGGGATAAAGACTTCTTATAACCTTTAAAACAAAATAGAAATGAAGGGTGTAATGAGACAAGGCTTGACCTGCTTTTCCTGCGGGAATAAGGGAGCATTACACCTTACATTTTAAACCTTTAACAGCAAAGAGAAATGACACCAAAAGAGAAAGCAAAAGAGTTAGTTAGCCGTTATAAAAACCTTATAATGGATGAAGATACTGACTGCGGAAATGAACCTTTATGCACATTAATAGCAATGAAGTGTGCATTGATTGCAGTTGATGAGATAATACAATCGTTTAATGATGTTATGATACCTAATCCGTTTAATCAGTATTGGCAAAAAGTAAAACAAGAAATAGAAAACCTTTAACACCAAAGAGAAATGAAAGACAAATTTAGATTTGTAATTATTCCAGGTGAAGGTAGAATTAGATTAAAGACACGTCAGATAAAAGTAAACGGCAGAGAAGATTTAAATGTAGCTAAGGTTAGATTTAAAGATTTCTGGTACATATTTGATGTTGATACTGAACATGTATTATCACAAGCTCAAATTTGGGGTAATGCTTTAAAACAACTTAAAGAGTTAGAAAAATGATAGACTTTAAATGGGTGATGATTATACTGACTTATTTATTAGCAGTATATTTCATCTACTTAACTGGTAAAGAAGATAAGAAAAAATGAAAAAGTTATTATTAGGGACAATCATTGGATTGTTTATTACATCATGTACTAGTGCTTTAATGGCATTAGATACTAGTCCTGGAGATTTTCAGGCTAAATCTGACGTAATTCTTGCTTCTGTTAATGATAGCGTATTACTAATTAAGGATAATGATCTTGGACATCATCTCTATGAAACCTGGTTAACAGGAGCATGGGGTAATGATCATGTTGTTATTCTAATGGATACAACATACTTTAATAAAATTTATGAAGAATCATATACATCTAGAAGCAGTAATTAAGGACGGTAAGTTTAGTTATCCTATAAAGGCTAATGAATCTAGATTAAAGAACTTTCTAGCTAATGCACCAGAAGGTGCAAAGGTTGAAATGTTTATCAGTGTATCTGATGAAAAGAAAGGCAGCAATGCTCAGCTGGCAAGAATCCATGCTATGTGCAGGGAGATTGCAAATGAGTTAGGTTATACGTTTGAAGAAGTAAAACTTCAAGTTAAAAGACAAGCAGGACTCTGTTTTATGAAAAATAATTCAGAGTACTGCAAGTCTTTTGCTGCATGTGACAGGGCAGAGTTAAATCTTGCTATACAAGCGTGTATAGAAATAGGAGACTTTAGTAATATGAACCTAAGATGATTTAGGTGTGATAAGCTCAGCTATTTTTTGTAGCTTCTCATCTGCGTTACCATCTTCGTTTATAACAGATTTCATATACTCTGTAACTTGTTCTTTTGTTACTTTGGTTTCAACGGGAATCTCAAGATTCTGTTCTTTAGCTTTTGCTTTAAGCAATTGCTGAAGAGCAAACAGAGTATATAACTGTCTTTCTATGTAATCTAATTCAATAGGATTATCATCAGTACCTTCACCTTTAATAATTGCTTCAAACTTTTTAAAGGTTTTTGCTAAAGTAGAGGGATCTTCAACAATGTTTCCTATGTAATACATTAAGATAGCATCAAGACCAAGAATAAAACCTGTGTTTATTTCAATGTCTTTAATGTTCTTAGTTAGATCATATGTGTTACTTGCTTTTAGATATTCAGACATAATAGTATCGTTTGTTACAAATATAATAAAAAATGAAAACAATCATTATACCTGATAAGATAATAGCTTTAAAAGAAAAGCTAAAAGGTACAGGCTGGGAACCTGTTATATACCCATATTTAGATTCAGAAAGCTTCTATAGCACATTAAAGAAACTTGTGAGTATGGTGCAAAATAGCACCAGATTTACACCAAAAATGAAAGACTGGTTCAAAACATTTGAAATCTGTCACTATAATAACCTAAAGGTTATTTTTATAGGTCAGGATCCTTATCCTCAACTTGGTGTTGCAGATGGTATTTCGTTTAGTTGTAGTCATACAATGAAAGAGCAGCCTTCTTTAAGACACATCTTCAACTCTTTAGAGAAACAGTATCCAGGATATGAACGCAATCCAGATCTTACCAGATGGTCAGAGCAAGGTGTTCTTATGCTTAATACTGCACTAACTGTAGAAGTAAACAAGATTGGTTCACACTATTCACTGTGGAGAGCATTCACTGAACACTTATTGCAAAAAATAAGTAATGACAAATCACATTTAGTTGTGGTTTTGCTTGGTAAGAAAGCTCAAGAGTGGAAAAAGTATCTTAAGAATCAAACTATAATAGAGGTTGAACATCCAGCGGCAGCTGCTTATAAAGGTGGTGTTTGGAATGATAAAGACCTCTTTATAAACGTAAATAAACTACTAGAAAGTCAAGGTAAAGCTTTGATAAACTGGTAAAATATCTTAAATTTGTAAGCTTCTGCTTGAAGTAATAGCATTGAAAATCAAACAGTTAACATGTGGGAACTATTCCAGAAAATACTAGCGGAGAAAATAACTCCTAATCAAATGCTTCTAATATATGGGATGAAGGAAAAAATCCAAATTGGCTCATTGAAGTCTGAGGATGAACTACCTGGTCTTATATCAGAAGGATTTATTGAGAAGCAAGAATCTTCTTATACACTAACACCTAAAGCTAAGGCATTAATAACCAAGCTTGATAACTATTTTGTTAAAGCAAAGAAGAAAACCAATATCCAGTTGATGGGTAAAGAGTTTAATAACAAGATAGAGGAGTATAGAAATATATTTCCTGCAGGTAAACTACCTTCGGGTAGTCCAGCAAGACAGAATGTAAAAGCTTTGACAGAATCTTTTAGATGGTTCTTTGAGACTTATGATCATAACTGGGATGTAATTATAAAAGCAACCAAGATGTATGTAAATGAGTACAGAGCAACTAACTATAAGTACATGAAGACAAGTCAATACTTTGTAGCTAAACAAGATAAGCACAGAGTAAAGCATTCAGAGCTTGCAGATTATTGTGATATGATTAATGATGGCGTTCAAACAGAAGTTCATCACTTTAAAGAAAGAGTTGTATGAGTAAATCAGAAGAAGCTTGGGTTGGGCAGTATGCTGCCTTTAATGACGCCCTTAAATACATGGTCAAGCGTGCCAATGGAGAAGAAAAATCAATCTATACACCATGGCCTAAATTTAATGATGCTACTACTGATGGCTTAGAATGGAACACTCTTACAGTAATGGGTGGAAGACCTGGTTCAGGTAAAACGCTTATTAAAGATCAGATCATAAGAGAATCTTTTGCATTAAATCCTAATGATGACTTTAGAGTTCTTGAGTTTCAGTTTGAGATGGTTGGTAGAACCTCAGCATTGCGTGAGTTCTCATCTATCACAGGTAAAACTTATAAAGAACTGTGTAGTGCAGGTAGTGTATTAACTACTGATGTACTAAACAATTGTCATCAGTATGCAAAAGAACGTGTAAAATATCCAGTTGATATTGTATCAAGACCTATGACTGTAAATCAAATGCGTGAGCAAGTTGATATGTACATGAATCAACATAAAGGTCAAAAAACTATAATTACATTGGATCACACTATGCTTGTTAAAAGAGCACCATATCAGAATAGTAGTTTGGATATGTTGTTTGAGCTTGGTGAATTTTTTACACAGACTAAAAGGGAATATCCCTGTATGTTTATTGCACTTTCACAGCTTAATAGAAATATTGATAATCCAGATCGCGCACAACAAGGTAAGTATGGCAACTATGTGCTTGAATCAGATATATTTGGTTCAGATGCAATGCTTCAGCATGCTGATACTTTAATAGGTATTAACAGACCGGCAAAGCAAAAGATTAGACTGTATGGTCCAGACAGATATATTATAGAAGATGATAGAACATTAGTCTTGCACTTCCTTAAAGCTCGTAATGGTGATACAAGAATGAGTTTCTTTAAAGCACAGTTTGAACGAATGGAAATTGCTGAAATGGCAACTCCACCACAAGAACAACCAAGATGATAACAACAAAACAATATGAAGTAAAAATATTAAAAATGACTCCTGAAGAAAGAAAGAAAAAAGTAATAGAGTTAAAACAGCAGCATGATGAGTATTTTAATTCAAATGAATTACAAAATGCTGCTTATATACCTAAGATGGCTTATAGACCACCGGGTAAAGATGAGTTACATATTAGCTTCTTTCCAAGTGAGCTTGAAAGAAACAAAGATATCTATACAGAGTTTGTAAGCATTGACTATGATGTTGAAGACCCTAAGAGAACTTTGTATCTACACAAGTATAATCCACATTGGAAAGATGAGTATGAGATGGTAGAGAGTAATAGTGGTTTTCAAAGACATATTATTCCTGTATCAGAACTCAAAGTTGTAAGTGATGCTGTGTCAAAACAAGGAAAAAATAATATATTTGACCTTACTGACTTAAAAGAACTACCGGATCCAGATGAAGCATTCTCTGTTAGAGGTGTAGTTCAAGCACTTAATAGGATAGCAGATACATTAGGTAGAATAGAAAATAAATTAAAATAGATGGCACAAAGTGTTTTAGTAATTGCTGAGTCAGGCTCAGGTAAATCAACGTCTATTAGGAATCTTGATCCTAAAGAGACAGTAATCATTAATATTGCTAACAAACCTTTACCCTTTAAAGGTTGGAGAAGCAAATACACTCCTTTGGATAAGGCAAATCCAGATGGCAATTTGATCAGTGTATCAAGTGGTCCAGGAGTTTATAAAGCCATGCAGCATGTAAGTGAAAAGATGCCGCACATCAAGAACTTAGTTATTGATGATTGGCAATATATGTCAAGCTTTGAGTACTTTGACAAAGCCAATGAGAAAGGCTATGATAAGTTTACTCAGATAGCTGCTAATCTTGCTCAAGTTGCAAAGCTTCCTAAAGACTTGAGAGATGATTTAGTTTGTTTCTTCTTAACCCACGCTGAAGAATCAACAGATATTAATGGTCATCGTAAGGTTAAAGCTAAGACTGTGGGTAAAATGATTGACAATGCTCTTACATTAGAGGGTTTGTTCTCTATTGTATTGTTTGGCAAAGTCCGTAAAGAAGATGATGGTAGTCTTCACTATGGTTTTGAAACACAAAACAATGGTGAGAATACTTGTAAATCACCAATGGACATGTTTAGTAGTGATTATATTCCAAATGATCTACAATATGTCAAAGATGCAATTCATGCATATGAAAATGAATAATCAAAAGTTAAATTTTAAATCAACAAGAAATGTTAAGTACTAAAGACATGTCCGCTGGTAGCGGCAAGATCAAGCCGGTAATTGATGCTGGTAATCAAGAATTGAAAATTAATTCAATCACATTACACACTCCACCGTATGATAATAATGCATATGATCTACAGCTAAATGTAGAATCTAAGCCAGTAGGTGGTGAGTTTGAAGGTTTCCTTCATGATGTAAACAATCCAAATGGACCAAGATATCAAGGTCAAGTTGGTAGAGTTAGTTTCCAACGCTATGCATTCTCTGACACAACTTTACCTAGCGGTAGAGAAATTAACCGTGATGCAGAGATCATGAAATCTTTGATCTTGCTTGCTGAAATGGAAGGTAAGCGTAGTGAACTTGATTCTATTCAAGCACAAACTATTGAAGGCTTTGTACAGTCAGCAGATGCTATTCTTAGCGGAGATACTTACTACAACTTCTGTATTGCAGGACGTGAATGGGAAAACAAAGAAGGTTACATTAACCTACAATTGTTCTTACCTAAGCGTACCGGTGCGGGTGTTCCTTTTGAATCTCTTGATGAAGATAATTCTAGATTGATTGAATTCAATAGAGATGAGCATATTGTTCCTGTAAAGAATAGAACAACGCAAAGCACAACTCAAAGCTTTGAACCAGTAGCAGGTACTGTATCTGGAGATGATTTTGATTTGTAAATAAATATGGAGGGGGCTGCGGCCCCTTCCTTTTTATTATGTTAAGTAGCAAAAATTTAGTAATAGACATAGCACATGTACCAAGCTATTGGGTATTTCAGTATTATCTGGAACTACCTGACAAACTCACAGGGCAAGATGTTAAAATCAAATCTATTTTTAATCCAACAGAACGCACACCAAGCTTCTGTATATATGTAGATAAGTCAATACAACAATACAAGTTTAAAGACTTCTCTACTGGTGTTTCTGGTAGTAAGATTGATGTAGTCCGTAAGTTATTTAATCTCAACTTTACCCAGGCCGTTAATCAAATTATAGAAGACTATAATGATTATGTTGGTAATGGTGAATTTGAATTAATTACACTAAAGGCGGATGCTAAATGGACTCTTGATTATGTTCACACAAGAGAGTGGAACCAACAAGATGCTGATTTTTGGTTATCATTTAGAATTGGCAGCTCACTACTCAACGAGTATAATGTAAAACCTATAGAATATTTTACCCTCATAAAAGATCAGGATGGTAAAATTGAAAAAGCTAAGTTTAGAAAGCCCATGGCATATGGTTACTTTACTAAAGATGGTGCTGTTTATAAGATATATCAGCCACATGATAGCTTTAAGTTCTACAATGTAGTGTCCCACTTACAGGGATATGACCAACTTAAGTATAATAAACCATACCTGGTAATTTGCTCTTCATTAAAAGATGCAATGACTCTAAAAGGTATGGGTTATAACTTAGAGGTTATAGCACCCAATAGTGAGAACACAATGATCAAACCTTATATAATTAATAATCTGAAAGCAAAATATAAGAAGATCATTACTTTGTTTGATAATGATGATGCAGGTAGGAATGCCATCCAATCATATGCAAACGCATATAATATTCAAGGATGTTGCCTTTCTATATGCAAAGACATATCAGATGCTATAAGAGAACATGGTTTTGAAACAGTTCATAAGGAACTAAAACCTTTATTACAAAAAACACTAAAATTATAATATGAAGTGGTTTATACCAGGAAATGTACCTAGCTCAAAGAATGGGCGTAGATGGACAGGGAAGTATTTCATAGCAAGTAAAACTGTTGTGAACTACCGTAAGAATACTAAAGAGTATTATCAGAAATATACTAAAGAGTTTAGAGATGAACTCAAAAAGTATAAACTTCCAGTCAAGATAGGGTTTACATTTATTAGGGGTACACGTCATAAGTTTGACTATATTAATCCTGCACAGACAGTGCAAGATGATATGGTGTCTCACCATTGGATTGATGATGACAATGCTGAAAACATACTACCAGTATTTTATCAGTATACATATGACAAAATTAATCCAGGTGTCTACATAGAAATATTAAAGGATAATGAATTAAAAGATGGAAAAGAAACAACAAGACAGACTAAGACAACTACTAGCCCTGACAAATCTAAAAGACCTAGGGGTAAAAAACGTTGACATAAGTTTCTCAGGGTCAGGAGACTCAGGAGATATAGATGAAGTAGAGTTCAGATCATTTGACGGTGCCTACTGTACATCTACAGTTATAGAACAGTTTGCTTTAAAGAGTATTAAAGTAGATGAACTATTTGCAGATTTAGCTTGGGATATTATATCAGACAAAGTTGATCCAGTTGGAGATTGGGTTAACAATGAAGGTGGATTTGGTAATATTACAATTAATGTAGAAGAGCAGAGATATAACCTTGATTATCACCAGCGTACAACTGAAGACTATGATTGGTCTGATGAAATGATGTTTATATAATGGCACATCCTATAGCTCATGCTAAAAGTTCTATAAGAAAATGGGGTGGAACAATTGAAGACTATGAAAAAATCCATGATTGGTTTGATGAAACCAAAGGTTGGATTGGACATAGTATTCATAGAATGTTCCGTCATCACTCTGAAGGAATCTTTGAAGCAGAAAAAATATTTGGTAAGAGTTTTACTAATTCAGATGGTAGAACTGTATTTACAAGGTATGTTGGAGAACAACATGTAAAAGAAGATTGCAATGGGTACATCCCTACAGCAAAAGAGTGGTTAGTTCACATGAATAAAGAGAAAAAACCACAGTGGATGACAAAAACTTTAAAAGTAGAAGATTAAAATGGAAGTATTAAACAAAATTCTGCCTAGTGAATACATTTCACTAAAAAAAATGCTTAGTTCTACAACTGAAGATCAAAGCATATGTGTTGAAAACATAAAGAATCTAAATCTAGATCCTATTTACATTGTATTTCTTGCAAAGACTGGTTGCTCATTAGACTATAGAGAAGAGTTTTTAAGCAACTTTAAAGATATTTTTGAAGAAGAGCCTTGGGCCTCTACAAAAAAGGTTATACGCAGCAGATGGAACAATGACTCTACTGTATTTGATTTCTCTTGGGAAATGATTCACAGCATTATAAAGAAGCATTATTATAATGATTCTTTTATTATCAAGTTATTTACCACAGAGTTTAATAGTCAAGTATCAAATGAGATAATTGCAAATACAACATGGAAATTTGTATCAAAGGTTAATTGTGAAATTATATGGTAAACATATCTGACCTGCTTGCTAAGGCAAGTAAGACACTAATACTAGAGGAGCCCTTTTACGGGCTCTTTTTAGTTGGTCTAAACAAAACATTTAGAAAAGATATCCCAACAGCCGGTGTAAGCAAACATGGTATTGGAGTACAGCTTGCTGTCAATCCTGATTTCTTTCAAGCATTAAGTCTTGAGCACAGAATTGGATTGGTTAAGCATGAATTACTCCATATTAGTTTTGGACACTTGACTATCAGGGATTTATATGCTGACAAAAAACTATTTAATATTGCAGCAGACTTGGAGATTAATCAGTACATAGCTTCTGATTACTTACCAGAAGGCGGTCTAACATTGAATAGTTTTCCAGAGCTAGACCTTCCTGTTAAAGCAGGTACTAAAGAGTACTATGATTTATTACAGAAGGCACAAGAAGAAGGTACGTCTCCATCTCTTGATGATCTATTAGATCAAATGAATGGTGATAGTCCTTATGATCATATGACTTGGGATGAGTTTGATGAACTATCTGAAGCAGATAAAAAGCTGATTCAGAAGCAAGTAGAACATCAACTTAAAGAAGTTGCAGATCAAACAGAGAAAAGATCTGGTAGTATACCTGGAGAATTAGCTGATCTTATCTCTAGACTTAGACATGTAGAACCACCCAAGTTTGATTGGAAAGCTTATCTCAGACGCTTTGTTGGAAACTCTTCTATCATCTATACTAAGAAGCTTAGAAGAAAATACAACAAGAGATATGTTGAGAACCCTGGTTTAAAAATTAAGTTTAAGAATCATATCCTTGTTGGTATAGACACATCTGGTTCTGTATCAAGAGATGAACTAAAGGAATTTATGAATGAGCTCATGCATATGCATAAGACCGGACATAAAATTACTGTAGCTCAGTGTGATACAAACTTAAATTCAGTGGAAGAGTTTAACCCAAAGAAGGATTGGGAGATCAAAGGTAGAGGTGGTACTAGTTTCCAACCTGTCATTGATCATTTTAATGAAAAGAAGGGGCATTATACTGCCTTGATATATCTAACAGATGGTGAAGCATGGAACCCTGAGAACTGTCCAGCTAATACTTTATGGGTATTAAGCAGCAGATCACAGATGAACAATGAGTTACCCGGAAAAGTAATACAGTTAAACTAAACAATTATGGCACAAGTAAATTTAAACATTGATGAAGTAAAAGGTTTTGTAAACCACATCATTAACAACAACAGATTCTTGCAGGAGCAAGGTAAACCACCAGTAGCAATTGAGGTTGTTGGTGAATCAGGTATTGGTAAAACATCTACAGTTGTAGAACTTGCAAAGGATAGTAATTTAAACTTTGTTAAGTTAAACTTGGCTCAGATAGAAGAGCTTGGTGACTTAGTTGGTTTCCCTGTACGTCAATTTCAGATGTATAAGGAAAAAACAATTAAGAAAGTAGATGATCTTAACTATACTACAGCACAGAGAAATGCTGCAGCAGGTGATCTTGCTAACATTAGCGGTACCGTGACCAAGAAAGTTGGTCAGTGGGTTGATGAGCTTGCTGTTGCAGATTACTTGAAGAATGGTTATAAGATGACAGGTAAGAATAGAATGTCTTACTGTGCACCAGAATGGATTGCTGATAAGAAAGATGGTGGTATTCTATTGCTAGATGACTGGAACCGTGCTGATGTACGTTTTATTCAAGCAGTTATGGAATTGATTGACCGTCAGACTTATATCTCTTGGTCTTTACCTAAAGATTGGCACATCATTCTAACATCAAATCCTGATAACGGTGATTATATGGTTAATTCTGTGGATGCTGCACAGAAGACTAGATATATTACAGCTAATCTAAAGTTTGATGTGAATGTATGGGCACGCTGGGCGGAAGAAGCAGGGATTGATACTCGCTGTATTAACTTCTTGCTTCTGCACCCAGAGCTTGTAACACAAGAGACTAATGCAAGATCTATTACTACATTCTTTAATGCTATCTCCAGCTTTGATAGCTTTGAAGAAAATCTAACCATGATTCAAATGATTGGTGAAGGTTCTGTTGGTGATGCATTTGCTAGTATGTTTACCACTTTTATCAATAACAAACTTGACAAGCTTGTCACTCCTAAAGATTTGTTGAATCATGACAATGAATCATACATCTTAGGTGAGCTTAGAGGTTGTGTTGGTAAAGATGATACATACCGTGCAGATATTGCATCAACTCTTGCAACACGTTTGGGTAATTATGCAGTTGTATATTCTAAAGAGAATACAGTTACGCAAAAGATTACAGACCGTTTGATTTCACTATGTACAAAAGATTACTTTACTAATGACTTGAAGTATCTGGTTGTACGTACAATCTTCAACGGTAACAAACAGAAGTTTAATAAGATGATGATGAATCCAGAAATCATCAAAATGACAATGAAGTAATGGCAAGTAAATCAGTATACCAAGAGTATAATACTGATGCGCTAGACCACTTTGGATTGAAGGCAGCCTCGTACTACGGGGTTGTCTCATCCAGTGGTGTAGACACAGTTCTATTTACAGACTCAGAGACAACATACAACAAGATAAAGGACACACTTAAAACTAATACAATAACCGCTAATAACTTTAA
>WLWF01003070.1_pt1 | contig 11307 bp, 15 predicted proteins | sample 6718331 | NCBI WGS metagenome assembly WLWF01 (sample SAMN12718692, study PRJNA515312) | sponge metagenome | isolation source: marine sponge | host: Mycale hentscheli | place: New Zealand: South Island, Marlborough, Capsize Point | collected 2003-05-01
GTTAGCAGAAATGATTGGTAACGATACAAACTTACAAAGAAAAGCAGAAGCTATTGCAGCTATTGAACAAGCTATGACTTTAAAAGGTGCAGGAAAATCTTCAGATGAAATTATAACAATTCTTAAAAACGAGCCAGAAACTAAAATGTCTAAAGGCGGCTTAGCAAGAATATTGGAGATGTAATGGCTAGAATTGATAGAAGAAGTAAAAAACAAATTGAAAAATTTATTTTTGAAAGAAGTTCTCCTGGCACTGGATTAGTAAAGTACACTGTAGAAATTAAAATTAAAGATAATGATATTTTAAAAAAATTATATAGCAAAGATAAAATTGCTAGAACTTTTGACAGTTTAAAAGAAGCACAAGCATTTAAAAATAAAACAATTCCTAAATTAGCAAAACAAGCAGGAGTATCGGCAGAGTATTTTCTTAATCCTAATAAAGGTTTAACTGTTTTAGAAAATGTAAAATCAAGTTTACCTGCTAAATATAAAAACTATGTTTCGTCTGCGGAACTAGAAAAAATATTAGGAATTGGTCCAAAAGCTTTATCAAAACAAGGCACAGGAGCATTGGACACTTCTTTTACTGCAGCAGTAAAAAAATTATTAAATCAAGTTAATGCACAAGACATTGCTAAAGGCGCACCTAAAGGGCAGCCTTATTTTATGTATAAAAATCCAACCAAAGAAGAGTTGGCTCTTTTAAAAAAATACACAATTAATTCAAACGTCTTAGAAGGGACAGGTTATAATTATGCTAAAGCTCCAACAGTAAAAGTTGTTAATGCTTTACGTAGAGATCCTTTCTTTAAGAGTTTTATTAAAGATAATAAAGTTATTACAACTGAAATGCTTACAGATCAAAATTCTAATTTAAATAAATTTTTAAAAAGAAATAACATAAGCCTACATCAATTTTTAAATGGAACTTTAAGGTATGCAGAGGCTTTAAAGGGTAATTTTATTATTAATTTAAATGACCCTGTCTTAGCTGAAAACGCTATTAAAACTAATAAGGCTCTTTCGTCAAAAATTTATAACACTTTAGAAAAATCTACAAAAGGAAAGGACATGATGAGTCCTGTTAAAACTGCCATGTATAGAGCGGCTATGGCAGATATTAGTGATCAATTAGGAAATCAAACAACAACATTTGAAAACTATAAAAATGCTTTACAGAAAAGAGTAAGACAATATGGATTTAAAACAGCAAAAGATGTAGACGAAATTATAGGTGTAAGTGCTTCCGCAAGAAATCAATTAGGTCCCTATTCTGTGTTTAGTAGAATTTTAGACGAAGATCTTAACAGAGGTATTTTAAGAGACTATCAAAGATCTCTAAGTGTTAGAACTGAAAAATTAAGAAATGCTATATCTTCTGGTAATATGGGTGAGGCAAATAATATAGTTAAAAAATTTAGAAACGAAGTCTATCTTCCTAGTCAAGTAAAACTTAAACAAGCCGGACAACCGACAAATATTTTACCGGAACTTACACTTTCAAGACCTACTTCTAAAACTTTAGGAGGAGGTAAAGGTAGAATAACAGAGTTAGCAAAACAAGGATTAGATTTTGAAGATTTTTTTGAACGTGAAAAATTTGGTTTTAAATTACCCAAAGGTGCCACAACTCAAAAAGAATTATTAAAACAATTTGCGACTAAAAATGTAAACAACATTTGTCAAATCTTTGGAAAAGCAGAAGGTGGAAGAATTGGTTTTGCAAGTGGTGGAGCAGGGTGTGGTGTAGAAATGGCTCAAGCTTTAGACGAAGACCCAATAGGTACAGCAAATAAAGTTAAGAATATTAAAGTAGAAGGTGGTGCTGTTAACAGAATTAAAAACGCAGCAACAGCTTTTTTAAATTTTATAGGTTTAGGCAAAGGAGAAGGTGTAGAAGTATTTAGAGGGGAAAGAGCCGGTGCTTCTGGTAAAATGGCAAAATATATTCCTGGAACTAGTCAAGTAGAGTTTGTTCCTTACAGCGATAAATTAAAGGGAAGATTTTTTACTGCTAGCAAAAAAGTGGCAGAACAATTTGCAGATAATCCATCTAAAATTAAATCTTTAACTATTCCACAAAAAGATTTTAATATTGGCACTAATTTAGCAAGACGAATTAATGTAGATCAAATGACAGAGCAATTAATATTGCCTAGAAGTGTTATAAATAAATTAAAAGATGGAACATTAAAATATAATTCGCCTGCATTTAGAAACATTTTAAGAACTTTAGGCAAAGGAAAAGTATTTGGAGCCGCAGCAGTTGCGGGTGCAGGTGCCGGAGCCCTGGTCAAACAATTTAGAAACGATGAGCCTGATACATATTTATCTAACGAGAATCAAATGAAAGCAATGTTAGTCGATACGTTTGAAGAAGATACTTTAGGTAAAGCTGGTATAGGTGGAGAACTCGCTGCAGCAGGACTTGCAGTTCCTGGTTCTGCAGCCGTGTACAAAGCAAGAAGATCACCATTTAAAACAAGAGCTGCGATGGGTCCGCTAAGAGCCGCCCTAGGTCCAGTTGGAAAAGCGGCTTCAGGATTTGCAACACCATTAGGTATGGCACTTACAACACCGTTCTATATAGCTAACCAAATTAGACAAGGAGATTCTTTAGAAGATATAGCAACTAATCCATTAAACTATTTAGCTCCAGCGTTTGCAGGATCTTTAACAAAAGAAGCTACAAGAGGAATGAATCAAAAAGGTATTTTAGCAAGAGCATTAAGATTAGGAATGAATCCAGCAACCATTAGAGCAGGATCTAAATTTTTAGGATTACCGGGTCTTGCACTAAGTTTGGGTTATGAAGGTTATGATCAATATAAAAAATATCAAGAAGGAGAAGGGTTCTTATATAACCTTTTAAACAAAGATGAGTAAAATCAACAAAACACTTGTTGTAAATATGCAACACGTTAAAACTAATTTGATTCCACCTAGAAGTGGACCTAACCCACAAGGCTTGAATGTTCCTACAAAACAAGTTAAAACAACCAAGAACTCGGAGAAAATAAATGGCAGACGACAATATAGATAAAGCTCTTCCTAATGTGGAGCAAACAATAAAAGTTCCGGGCGAAGAAGAGATCGCAGCAACAGAGACAGAAGTTACAGAAGATAGAATACCTTCTCCTGATGACATAGAAGTAACTCAAACCGAAGACGGTGGTGCTGAGATTAATTTTGAGCCAGGTTCAGTTAATCAAGCAGGCACAGAAAGTCACTTTGATAACTTAGCTGATTTATTACCAGATGATGTTTTAGGTCCTCTGGCTTCTACACTTTATGAAAACTATATGCAGTACAAACAGTCTAGAAAAGACTGGGAAGACTCTTACGTTAAAGGATTAGATTTATTAGGGTTTAAATATGAAAACCCAACACAACCGTTTCAAGGCGCTTCAGGTGCAACGCATCCTGTTCTTGCAGAAGCGGTAACACAGTTTCAAGCACAAGCTTACAAAGAATTACTTCCCGCAACAGGACCTGTGCATACACAGATCATGGGAAAACCTGACAGAGCTAAAGAAGAGCAATCTGTTAGAGTAAAAGATTTCATGAACTATCAGCTCATGGATAAGATGAAGGAGTACGAACCCGAGTTCGATCAAATGCTTTTTTATCTCCCTCTAAGTGGCTCTACTTTTAAAAAAGTTTATTACGATGAACTTTTAGGTAGAGCCGTTTCAAAATTCGTACCGGCTGACGATTTAATTGTGCCTTACACAGCATCATCATTAGAAGATGCAGAAGCTGTATGTCATACATTAAAAATGTCAGAGAACGATTTAAGAAAACAACAAGTTTCAGGTTTTTACAGAGATATAGAAATTAAACCTGGTTATGATCAAGAAACAGAAGTAGAGAAAAAAGAAAGAGAATTAGAAGGTGTTACAAAAACAAGACAAGAAGATGTTTTCTCTATTGTAGAATGTCATTTAGATTTAGATCTAGAAGGCTTTGAAGATATTGGTGAAGACGGTGAACCAACAGGAATAAAATTACCTTACATTGTAACATTAGAAATGGGATCTAGAGATATACTTTCTATAAGAAGAAATTATAAAGCAGATGATCCTTTAAGAAAAAAAATTGAATACTTTGTTCATTTTAAATTTTTACCAGGATTAGGTTTTTATGGTTTTGGTTTAATACATATGATTGGTGGTTTATCAAGAACTGCCACAACGGCTCTAAGACAATTATTAGATGCAGGTACTTTAAGCAACTTACCTGCAGGATTTAAACAGCGTGGTATCAGGGTAAGAGACGAAGCACAGTCTATACAACCTGGCGAATTCAGAGATGTCGATGCACCTGGTGGAAACATCAGAGACGCGTTCATGCCTCTTCCTTTTAAAGAGCCTTCACAAACGTTATTATCTTTAATGGGAATAGTAGTACAGGCAGGACAACGATTTGCCGCCATAGCTGACATGCAAGTCGGTGACGGCAACCAGCAGGCAGCTGTTGGAACGACTATTGCCCTCTTAGAGCGAGGCTCCAGGGTCATGTCAGCCATACATAAAAGATTGTATGTGGCGATGAAACAAGAATTTAATTTATTAGCTAGTATTTTTAAAACTTATTTACCACCTGAGTATCCATATGATGTAGTTGGAGGTCAAAGAAACATAAAAGTTACAGACTTTGACGATAAAGTAGATATTTTACCCGTTGCTGATCCAAATATTTTCTCACAAGCGCAAAGAATTACGATGGCGCAGACAGAATTACAACTTGCACAGTCAAATCCACAGATTCATAACCTTTATGAAGCGTACAGAGCTATGTATAACGCAATTGGAGTAAGAGATATTGATAAAATCTTGCCTCCGCCGCAACAACCACAGCCAATAGACCCTGCACAAGAGAATATTTTAGCTATGACAGGCAAACCTTTCCAAGCTTTCAAAGGTCAAGACCATCAAGCACACATAACTTCGCATTTAAACTTTATGTCAACGAATATTGCACGAAATAATCCTATGATTTTAGGTGCATTAGAAAAAAACATTTTTGAACACATAAGTTTGATGGCACAAGAACAAATTGAAGTAGAATTTAGAGAAGAAATTGCACAAACGCAACAAGTTCAACAAGCTATGCAACAAATGATGGCACAAGGGCAACAAATGATGCAATCTCCACAATTTATGCAAATGCAACAGCAGTTATTAGGTATGCAGTTGTCTATGGAGTCTAGAAAAGCAAAATTAATTGCAGAAATGACTGAAGAATTTATGAACGAAGAGAATAAGATTATGGGTCAACTAGGAAACGACCCAATTGCTAAATTAAAAGCAAGAGAACTTGATCTTAAAGCTATGGATGACCGAAGAAAAGAAACCGAAGGTCAAGAAAAGATTAATTTAGACAGAATGAAGGCTATGATGAATCAAGGCCAACATGATGATAAATTAGCTCAAAATGAAGAACTAGCAGAGCTAAGAGCCGATACATCTTTGGAAAAAACACAGATGGGTATTGACGCAAAGATACAAAATGATAGGTTTAAACAAAGAGACGTAAGGATCTTGAAAGGACCTAAAAGATAGTATACAAAGGAGCTATTATGGCAAAGAAGAAAAATAAATTAAAAAAAATTGGAGCAGCTTTAGCAGCTGGTCTTGCTGGAGCAGCATTAATGGGAAGAAACAAAAATGCAGTAACAGCTGACATGCCAAGAAGCATGGTTCCAATGAGAGACAGAATGGTCCAAGGACTTAACTTTCCTGCAGGAACAGACTTATCTGGTATAGACAAAATTGCAGCAGCAGGTGGAGTTGCTAATCTTAAAAAAGGTGGCAGAGTCGGTGTTGGAAAAGCTAAAAGAGGTTTTGGCCGAGCAATGAAGGGGAGAAAATAATTATGGTAAAAATAACAAAAGACAAAGGCGTTAACAAAGATGGATTCCCAACAGGTGGTGTTGATATTGGTGACTCTAGAGGTGAAGTTATAACTGATCCAAGATCAGAAATTTTAACTAACCAAGCTAAAGTTCACAATGATATTAACGCAGGTACAACTGTTGAAGTTCAAGGTAGACGTGCAATGTTAAAAGGTAAGAAGAAAACAGCCACTTGGTTCTAATATGGCGTGGTTTAGTTTAGCAAAGATTGCAATGCAAGCTGGCGCTAAGATCTATTCTAATCGCCAAAAAACTAAGATGGCCATGTCTGATGCACAATTAATGCATGCAGAAAAAATGGCTCGAGGTGAAGAATCTTACCAAGGCAAACTTCTTGAAGCGAGACAAAACGATTATAAAGATGAATTTGTCCTCGTTATAATTTCGGCCCCTATCGTAGTTTTAATGTGGGCAGTTATGTCGGACGATCCGACTGCTATGGAGAAGGTAAAGCTATTCTTCGAGTACTTTCATGAGCTTCCGAAATGGTTCACTAATTTATGGGTGCTTGTAGTTGCTAGTATTTTTGGTATAAAGGGTACACAAATTTTCCGTAACGGAAAAAAATAAGGAGATAAAAAATGAGACAAAACGGTCAAAGATCAAATGTCAGATTTCCATACGGAAGTGAAGGCATGAAAAAAGGTGGTCGTGTTAAGAAACAAGGCTACAAAGATAGAAAAGACGAATCTATCGCTATGAGAATTAAAAAGAAAAGAACTAAGAAACAACTTAGAGCTTCTGCTAATGAATCATACGGTAAATTTGGAAGTAAAGCTAAGAAGTCAGGAAAAATAAATAGATAATGAAAAAACTATTTACTAAAATAATAAACATCATCTTTGGAAAAAGATGCAGTTGTAAAACTAAGGAGCAATAATGGTAAAACCAATACCAGCAGGTAAAAAAGGAAAAGGTTTAAGAGCCTTGAAAAAGAAAGCCCCACACGTCGCTAAATCAATGGGCTATAAACGAGGCGGCAAAGCAAAAAGGAGAAAATAATGGCAAAACGTGGATTATATGCGAACATACACGCAAAGAAAAAAAGAATTGCAGCAGGATCAGGTGAGAAGATGAGAAAACCTGGAAGTAAAGGTGCACCAACTGCAGCTAACTTTAGAAGAGCAGCGAAGACAGCTAAGAAGCCTAAAAAGAAAAAGTAATGGCGATTAGAAAGACGACGAAAGGTCCAGGTGCTAATTACAGGCCCACTAAATCTGGTGCAGGTATGACAGCAAAAGGTGTTAGAGCTTACAGAGCAGCTAACCCTGGATCTAAATTAAAAACAGCCGTGACTGGTAAAGTGAAGAAAGGGTCAAAAGCTGCTAACAGAAGAAAGTCATATTGCGCTAGAAGTGCAGGACAATTAAGAAATTCTTCTGCTAAGACAAGGAATGACCCTAATTCTCGTATCCGTCAGGCACGAAGAAGGTGGAAATGTTAAATGAGAAAAGCGTTATTAGATGCATTAAGAGATAGATACGAAGCAGACATATCTGCTGCACATGCTACTATTAAAATATATTTAGAAAGTCCTGTTGGAATTGGAGAGCATCCACAACATTTGGAAGAGCTAGATAAGTTAATGGATAAGATTGCACAAGCAGAAGAAAAGTTAGATGCTTTAGAATCATTTTACATACCAAGAGAGGAATAATGGAAGACTTTACATACATAGACAGAATAAAGAAAATAATTAAGATGAGACATGACGATATAGTGTCAGCCATGGCTTCTGGCGGGGTTGACAATATGGAAAAATATCAATATATGTTAGGACAGATACGAACGTATCAATATTTAAGTCAGGAAATATCCAGCCTGCTAGAAAAAAAGGAGCGAAAAGACAATGAAGGAACAGTTATCGACATCGGCAACAAAGCCAAAAATAGAACTACCGAATAAAGAACTGGTAGGCGTTAAAAAAGAAAAAGATTTAACAAAAGATTCAGCTAAATTACCTAAACCTACGGGTTGGAGACTTTTGGTTTTACCTTTTAAACAAAAGGAAAAAACTAAAGGTGGTATTATTTTAGCAGAAGACACCATCGAACGATCACAAGTGGCATCTACGTGTGGTTTAGTATTGGACATGGGTCCTCATTGTTACGACAAAGAGAGATACCCAGAAGGTCCTTGGTGCAAGAAAGGTGATTGGATTATCTTTGCAAGATATGCCGGATCACGAATCAAGATAGATGGGGGTGAGATAAGACTTCTAAACGATGATGAAATCTTAGCGACCGTGGAAAACCCTGAAGATATATTCCACGAATTTTAATAACCATAGGAGGAAACTATGCCAAGCAAAATAGACGGCGAAGAAAAGACAATAGATATAGATGACAAAGGCCCTGGTGCTGAAGTTATCTTTCCAGAAGAAAAAAAAGAAGTAGAAAAGGAGAACAATGAACCAATTATTCAAACTATCGAAGACGATAATAAGTCCGATGATACACCTAAGAAACCTGACGAGCCAGTGGATGTTCGAGATGAACAGAAGCAGGAACTTAAGGAAGGCGGCGAAGCTGAGAAAGAAACTGTGGAGTCAGGGAGTGATAAGCAACCAGATAACTCTAAAGCAGTTGAAGAGTATAGCGAAGGAGTTAAGAAAAGGATCGCCAAACTTACTAAGAAAATGCGTGAAGCTGAAAGGCAAAGAGAAGAAGCCATTCAGTACGCTAGAAGAGTAAAAGCAGAAAAAGACGAATTAGGAAAAACTGCTACAAGCTTAGATAAAAATTATACATCAGAAATGGAAGGAAGAATTGCTTCTTCTATTGCAGCAGCACAATCTAAATTGGCTATTGCAAGAGAACAAGGCGATGCAAAAGCTGAAGTTGAAGCTTTAACTTCTATTTCTCAATTAGGTTATGAACAAGGTAAACTTGCAGAAATTAAAAGTAAGCAAGCTATGGAAGAAAAGGAAGCACAAGCTAGACCAACCCTTCCAACACAACCAGTTCAACAAACCCCACCACCTGATCCTAAAGCCGAAGCATGGGCAGAAAAGAACGAGTGGTTTGGTAAAGATAACGCAATGACTTACACTGCGTTTGATTTACATAGAAAAATTACTGAAGAAGAAGGAATAGATCCTAAATCTAATGAATATTATGAAGAAATAGACAAAAGAATTAGGTTGGAATTTCCGCATAAATTTGGTAATACTAAGGCAGAACAGACTAGCAAACCTACACAAAACGTTGCCTCTGCAACGCGTAGTTCAAAGGCCGGTCGCAAATCTGTGAGGCTCACATCATCACAGGTCGCAATAGCGAAAAAACTAGGTGTGCCATTAGAAGAGTATGCAAAACAATTAATCACGAAGGAGGTATAAGCATATGACAAATAAAAAACCAACTCGTGCGAGCCAAAGTCAAAGTGATTCAACAAAAGTTAAATCACAGGCAGCAACGGTAAAACCGAAAACTGTTTCAAAACCTTGGACTCCACCATCGTACTTAGATACGCCCAACGCGCCAAACGGATACCGACACAGATGGGTCAGGATTGAAACTTTGGGAGTCGCCGACACAAAAAACATACAAGGACGCTTAAGGTCTGGGTATGAATTAGTAAGATCGGATGAATATCCCAATGAAGATTTCCCAGCTATCTCGGATGGCAAATACGCTGGAGTAATAGGTCACGGAGGCCTTGTGCTGACAAGGGTACCTGAAGAGATCGCGCGTCAGAGACAAGCTTATTTTGAGAAACAAGCTCAAGATCAAGTTGATGCACTAGATAACGATCTATTGAAGGAACAGGATAATAGAATGCCTATCGATATCGATAAGCAGTCTCGTACCTTCGGTGGCAAACGATAGTTAAAAGAATTTAACAATCCGAACCAACGAATTAACGTTAACCGTAAAACTGCGGATAGTAGTTTTACACAAGGAGAAAAAATATGGCAAACTCAAGTGCTGTAGGTTTCGGATTGAGACCTATTAGAAAAGTTGGTCAGAATGACGATAACAACGGATTAGCCGAGTACTCATGTAACAGTACTGCAGCTGCATTCCAGAATGATGCTATGGAAGCCCAAGCAACAGGAACGGTAGGAACAGCAGCAGCAGCGGATACATTGATCGGAAGTCTGAATGGAGTCTTCTTCACTGATGCAACGACAAGTAAACCAACGTTTGCAAACAATTTAGCAGCTGGTAATGCAGCTACTGACATTGTTGCATTCATAAACGATGATCCTTACCAAATGTTTGAAATTAGATCGAACAACACTGGTGCCTCAGCGGTAACAGACGTGTTCAATAATGCAGACATAGCAGTAGTAGCTGGTGATGCGACAACTAACGGACTTTCAAAAACGACGTTAGATGATTCGACATTAACTGGTGGTGGTACTGGATCGGCGCAATTAAGAGTGTTAGGCGTATCAAGAGACCCTGATAACAACGAAGTTGGCTCTGCCAACGTTGTTTGGAGAGTTATGATCAACGAACATTTCTTAAAAGCGACAGCTAGTATATAATAGGAGTATATAGACAATGGCAATATCACGTAATCAACTAGTTAAAGAACTAGAACCTGGTCTAAATGCACTATTTGGACTAGAATATAAACAGTATGAAAATCAGGCAGCTGAAATTTATACTACTGAGTCATCTGACAGAGCTTTTGAAGAAGAAGTTATGTTGTCAGGTTTCGCACAAGCAAGAGTAAAACCAGAAGGATCTGGAGTAGCTTTTGACAATGCGCAAGAAACTTTCACAGCAAGATACACTAACGAGACAATCGCTCTCGCTTTTGCAATCACTGAGGAAGCTATTGAAGATAACCTGTATGACAGACTTGCTTCTAGATACACAAAAGCACTAGCAAGATCTATGGCGAGCACGAAACAAGTTAAAGGAGCGTCACCATTAAACAATGGACAACCTGGTGGAACATTCACTTCAGGCGACGGCGTGACTTTATTCAACACAGCTCACCCTACAATTGCTGGAACTTTCAGTAACACGTTAGCAACAGCCGCTGACTTAAACGAAACTTCATTAGAACAAGCTTTGATCGACATCGCTGCTTTGACTGATGAGAGAGGTTTAAAAATTGCAGCTAAAGGAGTAAAAATGATTATTCCTTCTGCTCTGCAATTCGTAGCCGAGAGATTGATGAAATCTCAAGGTAGAGTTAGCACTGCTGATAATGATATCAATGCAATCAGATCAATGGGTATGATTCCTCAAGGTTATAGAGTGAACAACTACCTAACTGACACTGATGCGTTCTTTATCACTACAGATGTTCCTAACGGAATGAAGCATTTCAACAGAGCACCTCTTACAACTAAGATGGAAGGGGACTTTGATACTGGAAATGTAAGATACAAAGCTAGAGAAAGATACGTATTTGGCGTATCAGAC
>WLWF01003071.1_pt1 | contig 11304 bp, 16 predicted proteins | sample 6718331 | NCBI WGS metagenome assembly WLWF01 (sample SAMN12718692, study PRJNA515312) | sponge metagenome | isolation source: marine sponge | host: Mycale hentscheli | place: New Zealand: South Island, Marlborough, Capsize Point | collected 2003-05-01
TTCAATCCGATACAACTGAGTCTGCTGATACTAAGAAAGTGGGTAGCAAGAAAGAGGATTTAAGTGTTGTACCTTCATCTAGTAGTGACAGACTAAGCGAAGGCAAAACCTTTAAAAAACATAAGATAAGAAATCAAAAAACTGTTGTTTTTCCTTGGAGAAAGTACCAGAAGCCTAAAACTCTTGGGGACATGCTACCAGTCCTTACCGATAGGATATGCCAAGAAATCATAGCCAAGTCTGGTCGTCTTGATTTCACTGTTAACTTTATCACGCAAACAGTAGAGAAGCTAGCAAAAAAGCCTGATGTAAACCCAATATTTCACTCCCTCAAAGGTTTTATTGCTTATATGTCATGGTGCATTAAACACGAATTACACGATGCGGTAAAATGCTCTAACGATCGCTTTAGGTTTAAATGCAATATTGAGGAAGAAAATCAACAAGATAGGTCTATGGGAATTCCCACTGACCTTTCTAAACCCCCGAAGAATAAGCCGTTACAGGAATCTCCACAACGAGAAAGTCTTGACCTACCCGACACACCGCTCGGAAAAGTCAGGCGAAGATTGATAGAATTATACGAAGATAATGGCGTTGCTTTAGATAAACACTGGTTCTCAAAAATGCAGCCAGTTATTGACGAACGAGAAAAAACGTTTAAATTGTCTGCGTCTAGTGAGGTTATAGTAGATTGGATAAAGAATAATTGCTGGCAGAGGCTAAAAGTGGCGACTGCTAGTGTTGGATTGGAATTAGTGGAGGTTTAAGCATGACAACAGAAACAGAAAGAAAAATACTAACACTTGGTAATAAGTCAGAAGAAATGCGCCAAAAAACCATGAAAGATAAATGGTTCAAGATGCAGGAGAAATTGACTGATCAGGCTGTAGCGTTAGTTAATCAAAATCAGGATACAAAAGATATTCTCATTAGCATAAAACTACTGGGAGAAATACTAAAAATGACAAAGTAAATAGACATGCAATACAGTAAAGAAAAACTAGAAGAATTAGAACAAGTCGCCGAAACAAAAGGAACTTATGAATCAGTTGCTTTGCATTTAGGCGTTAGCGATACAAAGCTATACGAGCTTCGTAGGAAAAACACTGCTTTAAGAGAGATCTTAACTAAAGCCATAAAGCGATATCATGCAAAAAACGTCAACTTGAAGGACTATGTATTTACTAAATCGGATTTAGAAGAAATTACTAAAATAGTTGCAGAAAGTAATCTAGAAACTGCAGCAAGTAAACATGGTGTAAGTGCGCAGATGTTTCACAAATTGCGTAATGATAATCCAGCATTAGACAAAGCCATAAAAAAAGGTCAAGAGGAGAGGATAAACAATACTCCGTATATGAAAGCTATGGCGTTATTTAAAAGCTTCGATAAAGCTAAACTAGAAGAGGCAACTAAAATAGCCGAGCAAGGCGGTTTAGAGGCTTTGGAGAAGGAATATGGCTATTCTACTCATGTAATGAATAAATGCAGGAAAGAGTTACCTCAATTAGAGTTAGCTATTAGAACAGGAATACGTAAAAGACCTGGTGGACTGGCTGTTGAAGGAGCGAAAGAAAAAGCTAAAGCGACGAATGCTAAAAAAGAACCTAAGCCAAGTAAGGCTTATAATAAAAAAGGTTCTACTAGAAAACCTCCAAAAGAGATTATGGATCAAACTTTTTTGAATGTACAGGAGGATAGCATAAGTGCTATAGCTAAATTAAGGAAAGATATAGAAGAGAGGAGGAAGCGAGACTATCTAAAGCAAATACGCAATGGTGATTATGACAACATGATTTAAGGATTATTGCCTAAGTTTTGGCTAAATGATCGTAATTGCTTGAACGAGTCTATTTGATTTTATAGCTTAGATATAAAGGTGCTGATAACACCGCTCAAAAGACCTAGCTGTGGCTAGGAGTCGTATAATATAACTACTCCTAGTAGGAAGTTTATACGGGTTCTTTTTTGAGCGAACTTATCAAACTCCTAGCTTCCAATTAATTAATATTCACGATGCGAAATGCAAAAAAAAATGATTTAAAAATCAAGGTAGTTGATATTATAAATCTCGCCTCAACAACTATTTCAAGAGATATTACAGTGCATAGTTTATCTATGTGGCTAAAGACTAAGACAGGTGGCGAGTATGTAGTGTTTAGTAGAGAGGTTATCGCTAAACTGGTTGAATATGCACTAAAGCATGACAGATGTTATGAGAATGATTTTCTGGGCAAAGAGTTGAAGTTGCCTAAAGAAGAACTGGAATATCTGAGGGATTATTGGTTGTGAAAAAAGAAGACTATAGCATATTCTTAGTTTTACTGCTGATTCATAGTATACTCTTCACAGTAACTTTGTTTCCATGTCAATATCCTGCAGAAATAGAATGTTATTTTTTATCCACAAGATGTATGGTAAAAGACTATTCTGATTGCCTATTAGGTAGTGTAATAGCTAAGAAACTAGGAATTTAACGCTTTAGCGATAACTACTTCTTGCGACTGACTAGTAAGAAAAAAATAATAAAAACTGTACCTAATAAGCTTATACTAAGATCATATATACCACTAGGTTGAGTTAACAGGGGAATGTCTCGTTTTAGACCACCCATAAGAATATTCCCTTCTATAATGATTCTTCCAAAAACCATATACTATCTTTTATCCTTCAACCGATTATTAACACCGACAGCCTTAACCCATTTCTCTATGATGTAATGATAAAACAAGATGGTAAAACCATTCAACAATAAACCTGTAGAGATAGGGCTATAGTCTGGCTTTATAATAAAATTAGAATATAAAATATAAATACTAGTCGATCCCATTGAAAACCATACGCATTGCTTACTTATTTTGAAATTTAATATGGCTAGCCATAAAGGTATAGTGATTATCGGCATATAAAAACTTTGAGTAAGCATAGCTACTTTTAATAAATCCGTTTCTGACCTTAAAGCATAAAAAGAAAATGCAGATATAAATAAAGTCAAAAGTTTAGCTACTCTTAATTTTAATAACTCATCGTCATAATTTCTTAAAAATAAGTCGTTAGTTAGCATTACAGCGCTAATATTCAAATAACTATCTGCAGTGGACATACACATTGATATTACACCAATAAAAAATATAGCTTTTATACCGGGAGTGTTAATAGAATTTATAAGGTGTTCTATTATTTGTTTATTCTCTAGTCCCTGTTTATCTATAAATACAGAGTAAGAAATTGCACAGGATACTAATATTACAAAACAAAATCCGAATAAAGATAATGTCCAAGCTTTTGTTAATTGAGCTTTACTTCCACCTATTGCTATTCGTTGGAATTGCCCTGGATTTAGAGCGGGGACGGCATAATAAATAAATAAAGGCGACATTACTACTATGTTTTCCCAAAAACCATCATTAAAAATAGAGATAGGTCCGAATTTATCCAATGAAGTGGTTTTTTCTACATTTTCTATTACTTCAGCAGCAGGGAATAGAGAGCCTAGTAGAAAAATAAAAGCAACAATAAAACAGACACTTTGTATTATATCTGTATAAATAATATGACGTATCCCACCTATATATGCATAGACAGCCATTATTAACATTAGTGTTCCGACTACATATATGGGTTCTACGTTATCCCCAAATAAAGATGGTGTTATATATTCAATAATTTTATATTGAATAACTATATATCCACAAACTCCAACAGAACCAGTAATGGCTGTGATCATACGTATGGCTTCACCATAGTGATTTTTCATATAATTAGCTACTGAGACATGACCTATAATTTTATCTGACCTTGGAATAGCAAAGCATATAACTAAAACCATCGACAAAATCATACCCAGTGCTGGATATAAATATAACCAACCACTTGAGTAAAACTTCTCCAAGTCTATAAAAAATCCGCTACCACTAACTTTAGTTGCCAAGATCGTAAAAAATAAAGCAACAGAAGAAAACTCCCTAAAACCAAGTGAATAGGCTGTAATGCCATAAATAGATTTGTGTTTGAAAAACAAAACACCAATCATTGTACAAGCAGCTAAAACAAAAATAATTAAATCAATCAAATGCATTTTTTTTTTTTATTAATATCTAGATTATAGACTTATCCACAAAAAATGCAAAAAAAAGGGTGGGAGATACCATCTTCTCAGCGTGTTTTTTTAATGTTACTATTATTTCTTCTAAAAAAGTCACATATGTTATGAACAAAAGTACACCAGTGGACTATCTAACCTTTTACGAAAGTTTGTTTAAACTAGATGTAAAAGGAAAAACAAGAGAATTCAGTTATGACATATATTCGATAATTTGTGCAGGACAAGAAAATCCAACGAACAAACTGATTAGTAAAATTTGCGATAAAAAAGAAGAGACTTTAAAAAAACACATTCCCCTAATATTAGATAAAGCAATATTCCTAAATAAGAAGGAATGTAAAACTTCAAGAAATCTAATATCTTTTTTTCCAACCAATACCACAGCTATAGCCAAGTTGATTTACGTCAAACCTCAAGATAAATACGCTATTTTTCAATGGAGAATACCTAAAGTTGAAACATTATTAGAAATACACTGTGTTTTTAGTGAAGAATATTTTTCGCAAATTATTCATTTAATACCAAATGAATATTATTACTTCAACTATTCATCATTACAAATAATAGACCTCTATAATTTTAAAGCTACGAACCCAAGAGACTTTATAACAATAGATAAACTCAATTTATCTATTTGCGATAGAACAGGAGTCCCTTCATTAATAAATCCAAATTTAGAACTATGACAAATCCCCTAAAAACAATCCAATCAGATTTAGACAAACTAGAGGAAAAACACGCCTACTACGGAGCATTAACTCATAACTTATTATCACTACTCGAGCTTACAGCTAAGGATAGCAACCGAACCAAGCAAAAAGAACTGCATGACCCTGAGTTACATAAGAAGGTCATAGAACTTGCAAATTACTTTAACGTCAAATGTTTAAGTAGCGATAGTAAAGAGCCAGATACAAATGGCGTATCAGATGTACCAAATTTTCATAGGAAGGTTACTTAGAATGAATTTTATAAAAGCGTTTAGTCTCATCTATAGAGAAATAGAAGAGATAGATAAGTGGAAGAGTCGTATACGAAATTCTTTTGAACCAGATGATGAAGAGTTAGATCAATTAGAAAGAATTTTCTTAAAATTACGTTTGAAAGTTCAGAATGCAGAATTTCTATCCAAAGAGTTAGAGACTAGAATTTTAAAAATCAAGACTGAAAAATTGAGACAAAGAACAAGAGGAAGCGATTAATATAAAAATGATCCAAAAACTCCAAACATACTTCACAAGATTTATTAATTATTTAGAAAGCAATTCTGACACACGTCTTTTTAAATCTTATTTAAAAAATAACGAAGACTTAGAACTTAAAAAAATATACATGCAAGTAAACCATTTAAATGCATTGCTTAGAAGTTATTTAGATAAAATAAGTGAGATTAATCTAAATTATGAACGAGCTATTAATCAAGGTTATTCGCACCTTAAAAGAAAACAAAAAATTCTAAAATTACCTCATAACGAATTAAAAGAAGTTATAGGAAGCGAACTTGGCATTTACTGCCCCCAAGACGCAATAAATGTAGCTACTCGCCTTTTAAAAATACTTGAGCAAATAAAAAGCAAACCACATGAATCTCAATACCGAATCATTGTAGAAGATGCAAAAAGCTTGTCTGACATAGTACTGAGTATGCATCGAGACATACCAACCATTGAAAGTAGTTTAAGAACAACAGAGGAATAAAATAATGTTTAGAAATATTTTTATAATTTTCAGTAATTTATTAACTGTGCCAAAGGTTCAAACACCAGAGGAATACTGGCAAGAAAGACATATGAAACAAAATAGGAGGTAATCATGGAATTACATATAGATAAAGAGTTAGAAGACTTTATTAAACCATTGCAACAAGATGAGTTTGAAAGTTTATCGCTTGCTATTCAGGCTGATGGTTGTTTGGATAATATTAAAGTCTGGCATCGAGGTGATGATAGTCTTGATACTATTGTCGATGGACATAATAGATATAAAATATGCCAGCAATTTAAAACTCCTTTTAAAATTACACGTCTTGAATTTGCCGATAAATCAGAAGTAATGATATGGATGTATAATAACCAAAAATCACGCCGTAATTTAGAGTTAATTGAACGCTTAGATTTACATTCTAAGTTGCAAGTTCATTTAGAGAGATTTGCAAAAGAAAGAATGTTGGCTGGAAAAAAAGTAGAAAATACTAAAAATGAGACCCTGGTGCCGAAAGGCGTTTTTAAAGGTAAGACAGCAAGTAGAATTGCTAAAGAAGCAGAAACTAGCACAAGAACAGTCCAACGTTATCAAACTATAATGAAAAAAGGCACGGAAGAACAAAAAGCTGATCTTCGTGCTGGTAAGAAAAAGATAGGAACTGTCTATAAAGAAATTCGAGCTAAGGAAAAGCCAAAACAGCCCCTGGTGCCACGTGGCACTAGGGTCAACGAGAATGACATCGAAAAGTTGCTAAAAAACAAAGACATAAATACTCCGTATTTACTTCTTTATTCTAAAAAGGACAAAGAAACTGGTGAGGAAATGCGTGCTTGTTTATCTAACTGTGAGCCAAAAGCAAACTTAATGACTTGTCGAGATTACATAATGGAAACATCTCACGGCAATTGCCCTGAAGATGACTTTGTTCAATTTAGAATATCTGCAAGACGCATGATTGACGGGTTTGTTTTTGAGGGGGTAGCTAATGCGCAAGACTAAGACAATGCCTGTAGAAGTTCTAAAAAGCTATATTGATTGTATACAAAGTAAAGATGTCGATCTTTTGATACTAGCACGCTACTTGGCAGCTAAAAGTAATGGTTTGTTTGAAGTGGTAGAGCCTGGGCGGAATAAAGGTGATTGGATTTTAAAGCAAGGTAAGTGATGACAAAAGAATTAACTCTAATAGCAAGCCAACTAGCTAAAAATATAAATGGCGTATGGGAAATAATAACAGACGAAGGTTTAAGCGAAGAAGGAGCTAAAAAACTAATTAAGGAAGTAATAGAGCCTACTCAAATACTATTATTAATGTCAGAAAGTTACAGCGTGAACAATATTGGTTTCAAAGACAACGTTTTAAAAATTGCTAAAGAAAAACTAGAACAACAAAGAATACAAAGGCAAAATGAAGCAGCAATATAAAAAAATACCTAACAGCTGGAAGTCTATTAGAAGATATGACCAGCCAACCAAAACTCTTTCACCTAAGGCTATTGATATATTGGCTGTGGCTATGTATCAGGCGAACAAATACAATCAAGCTATTTTGACGCATAGAGTGTTATACGAAGTGACAGAATGCGGAAGACACCAAAACCAACGTTTAATAAAACAGCTAGGCTTTGTTTTTAATATAAATTTTTCACGCTGTTTAGTCGAAGGTAAGAAAAAATACACCAATGCTTACAAATTTACATTTACAAAAAATGCAGCTGAAATTTTAGAAAATCCTGAAGATTATTTCGCAGAATTTGATGTGAATATTGAAGAAAAAGAACGGTGCAAAAAGAACGGTGCAAAGGTGCATAAAATACAAAAAGAAGGGTGCAAAAATACTCCGCTAGTGGAGCAAAAACGCTCCGTTGACGGTGCAAAAATGCTCCGATGTGGCCATCCACTACTATTATATATAAAAAAACTAATATATATAATAAATAAAAAAACTAATGTCGATGTGGATATTGATTTATACATGCTCATAAAGTCGATGAATTGGAACAATCTTTTTTCTCAAAATACTCCAGAACAAATTGAAGCATTTTCTCAATTCATAGCCAAAAAATCACCATTTTATTTTTATAACAAAGATGACTCACCAGCAGCTTATAGAGATTTGCATGAGATAGACACCATGGACAAATTAAGAACACGCTATCTGACAGAATTTCAAAAAATAGGAATGGCAGAGGCTAATAGAGAATACGAAGAAAACATGAAGAGGTTTTAATGTTAGAAGCGGTTGATCTACAGCGCAAATACGATGACATGTTAAAACATGATGTAGAGCATGAGCAATTAGCTATAGGTTGTATGGTAACATCAGAGTTCGGGTTATCTCAATGTTGTAAACTCCTAAATGCAGAAGATTTTGCAGTCAAGCATAGTAGAAAGCTCTTTGATATAATCAGAAGTTCTTATGAACAAGGAGACAGTTTCAACGACTGTTATGCAAAAATAACATGTATTAGCGAATCAGATTGGAAGGCTGTTGATTCACAAATGCCAATCAATAGAGCAGAATATGTAAGGCAGTGCTTAATGAAAGCAATGAATATTTTGAAGGTCGAGAATCAAATCAATAGCATAATTAAACGAATAAAAGAACAGTCGGCTAGACGCTATTTGTGCATAAGAAATCAGGAGTTTATGGAAGAGCTTCTTGATACAACAAACCCTAAAACATTTGCAAGTGTTGTTAATTCTATAATGGAAGATAGCAAACAAAAGCTGGAAGAAATAGCAGATTCCGAAGAGGAAGAAGATTTTAAAACTATGGCTTTAAGAGTCTTGAATACCAAGGAAGAAAAAGCAATCAGTACAGGCTTTAAAGGGTTAGACTATATAATCGATGGATTCAAAAAAGGCCAATTAATTACTATTGGAGCAGGTACGGGAATGGGAAAAAGTGCCTTTGCTGTAAATCTTGCAATAAACATTATTAAACAGGGTCATGGCGTTGCTTTTTGGTCGTTTGAAATGGACGAAAGAGAAGTATTGCAGCGTTTGTTTTCAGTGGTCACTAGAATATCGCAAAAGAAAGCGTCAAGAGATAGAAATTACGGCGAAGAAAGATACAACAGAATTATGAAATTTTTTGATGAGGTGCAACAGGGGTTAACTCTACGTACTAAGCCGATCAAAGATTTAGGAGTGTTTTATCTTGATTGTCAAAAAGGAATAAAACAGAAAGACCTCAAGGTAGTAATCATTGATTACTTGCAGTTAATCCATTTATCACGAAGTGGAAAAACAAACAGAGTAGCTCAAATAGAATATATAACAAATAGCTTTAAGAATATTGCAAATGAGCTTGGAATTGCGATTATCATACTTTCCCAGTTATCAAGAGAGCATACAAGAAGAGAAGATAAAACGCCTATTTTATCCGATCTTAGAGATTCTGGCTCAATCGAACAAGATTCAAATGTTGTTATGTTTTTAGGAAATCTCGATCTGAAATACACCGGTAATGTTTCGCTAGGAGAATACGATAAACCTATGTGTTTATGGGTGGCCAAGAATAGATCAGGTAGCACTGGAGCAGTAAAGTTCAAATATATTGGATATATAACTGAATTTACTGAGCTAGTAACAAATAACGACAATGCCGTGGTGGCTTGTTAGATAATTCATAATTAAATAAAAGGAAAATATATTATGATTACTCAAATTAATTTTATTAAAAATAACAGTAACAGTTTTATAAAAAAAAGATCCGATCTTTTTGATCGCTTAAGAACTGGTTGGGAAAATCCAGATTATTCATGTATTGAAGTGTATTGGGAAGTGTTAAGACCTATGTCAGATGCAGGAACAAAAAAAGTTACAATAACAGATACTGGTATTTCTTTAGCACTTGCTCCTCATGACAAAAATAAAAAATATTATTCTCAACAAACTATAAAAAACAAACTCAGAAAATTAGTCAAATACGGAGTGATAGAAATTCACAACACGCGTCGCTTTAGTGGTGCCGAGTACATAACACCGATGTATGAATTTGAATTAAGTGTATTATAAAAGACAAGGTAACTATGACTAATAGAACAAACAAAGCAGTTGAGGAGTTTTATAGCTCTTCAACTATTGCTCCCTTGTTAAATATAAAAGCAGAAGATGTACAAAATTTTTGTTATCAGCATAAAATAAAAACAAAAGTTCATGATAATGGAAACGAGTCAAAGCTATTTGTATCTAGCAAGTCTTTGCAAGATCATTTAGCAAGATCAAAGGTATCAGATCAAGCTAATATTGCTCTAAAGTGGCAAGCTCTAAAACAATCAATAGATAGTAAAAACAATAAACGTATTGATCGAAAACCAAAAGAAAAGCAAGAGTTGCCAACTTGTTCAGAAATGCCCGAGGGGTTTGTTGATACAAAAGAAGCTGCTCGGATGTTGGGATTACATAGAGAATATATACGTTTGTTATGCAAGAAAGGCAAATTGGAGAGTAAAAAAGCTAAGTATCGTTATGGATTTAAACACGCCGTAAGTATTAACTCGTGCGAGGATTACAAAAACAAATCAGAAGAAATGCCCGAGGGGTTTGTTGATACAAAAGAAGCTGCTCGGATGTTTGAGTTGCCCTTACGTCATACAGTTGCGTTATGCAAAAGAGGCGAATTGGAGAGTAAAAAAATTAAGTGCGAAAAAAATCCTTATGGATTTAAATATGCTGTAAATATTAACTCGTGTAAGGATTACAAAAACAAAGTGGAAGAAATGCCCGAGAGGTTTGTTGATACAAAAGAAGCTGCTCGGATGTTGGGATTGTCTGTATATTTTATATACAAATACATTAATGCAGGTAAATTAGACGCTAAAAAAATTAAGCATAGTGGTGGATTTAAATACGTCATAAGTATTAGCTCGTGTGAGGATTTGATGGAAGCAAGAAAAAATATTTTTAAAAAGAGTGAGGAGTTAATAGAAAAACGCAGAAAAGAAGATATTTCTATTGATACAGCTTATCAAAAAATCAAAACAAAGAAAGAGGATAAAATGAATCAAGATAACAATTCTAAATTACCATCTATAGACCTTTACATCTTGTCACATGTAATTGACCTTAACACCTTAGCTCTTGTGTATCCAGGCTTAAGAGATTGGTTAGCGGAAAATGAAAATGCTACGATTAGAGAGTTTATCGTGGATACAATAAAACAAATGGACTATTTATCAAAAAATTGCAAACATGGAGAATAAAAATGTCATCACTAAATAAAGTAACATTAATTGGAAACCTAGGAAAAGACCCAGAAATTAGAACTACTGGAGATGGTAAAGAAATTGCCAATTTCAGCATTGCAACAAGCGAAACCTGGAAAGATAAAACAACAGGAGAGAAAAAAGATAAAACAGAGTGGCACAGGGTCGTTATATTTAATGAGGGTTTATGCCGGGTTGTTGAGCAATATGTGCACAAAGGCGCAAAACTGTATATTGAAGGGCAACTGCAAACGCGTAAGTGGCAGGATCAGAGTGGCC
>WLWF01003072.1_pt1 | contig 11301 bp, 17 predicted proteins | sample 6718331 | NCBI WGS metagenome assembly WLWF01 (sample SAMN12718692, study PRJNA515312) | sponge metagenome | isolation source: marine sponge | host: Mycale hentscheli | place: New Zealand: South Island, Marlborough, Capsize Point | collected 2003-05-01
AATACAAGACCGCTATTTGAAGCTATCTGATGTAAGAATGTTTTGTAGTCCCGATCTCCGATTAAGGTGTAGTCAAAGCCTTTTTGTTGGCAAAAGACGATGGCTTCTGCGACACCTTTCTCACGGTAAGGTGATTTTACGATAGAGCAACGCTCGTGGCGATTAGAGCCATTCTCGGAAAGAGTTTGTATGAGGTCGAGTATATCATTGCTCCATAAATTTCCAGAAAAATTAATTAAATTATTTAAACCTAAATTATCGATATGTATTTTTTGCTGCAAACTACTCTGACAAATAACAGCTTTAGCATTTTGAAATAAATCTACGAATATTAACTCTTCTTTTGGTACTATGAAATTTTCATATCTCTGGGGCTGCATATGGCCCACAAATTTGTAATCATGACAGTAAAGTATATATTTAAAATCATCCCTAATTCTTTCTAATATAAATGGGTGAATATTAAAAAAATTAGATAATATAAATATAGAATCTTTTTCTTTATCTAGGATTTCGGAGCTTAGATCGGGGCTGCTATATTTTACAACATCTTCATTTTTTTGTTGAAAAATAGAAAAAAGAATTTCGTCGCTAAGTTCAGCACCCCCAGAGTGGTTTCCCCCACCTCCTCGAAAGTCTTCAGGCCAAAAATCAGCTACGATAACATATCTCACACCTTATTTTAGGTGTTTTTTGATATGAGGTCAACGCTTTTCTAGCGTCTTTCTGATAGATGATCTATCTTTTCTTCTAACCTGTCAAATCTATGATGAACCGTTTTAACAAGGTTGTCAAAATCCCCCTTAGAAACATATTTTTCAGGCAAGCTTAAGGCTAGTGCATTTAATCTAGCCCGCTCTTCTTTTAAGTCTACCTCATGGTGCTCACGTAACTCCTCTATATGTTCCGCGTTAATGTTGGTTTTTTCCCATATGACCTTTAGAGTCCAACCACCAAAGAAGGATATCAAGCCTATGGCAATATTCATGAATGTTTGTAGATCAACTGAGCCTTCCATGTTAATATATACACATTTTTTTTAATATTTATTATAAAATATTTATTCTAAAAATCATCCTCTAAAACACCTGAATTTTGATAGTCTTTTACTTTTCTTTCAAAGAAATTAGTCATAGCACCAGTATCAACGACTTCGGAAAGCCAAGGGAATGGGTTTTCATCGCTTTCAAACCTATAGTCAATACCTATACCTTCCAACCTACGATTGCCGATATATTGCATATAATCTACGAACATATCAGCATTTAAACCCAAGATTCCTCTAGGTAAAACATCGTGGGCGTATGCAATTTCAAGTTCAACCGCCTTCTTAATATGCTCAACAGTTTCTTCTTCGAATTTTTTAGTCCAAATATTCGGATATTGTTCTTTTAATGTGTTTATAAGGTATGTACCAAATTGAATATGCAGACTTTCATCCCTAAGCGTATACCTGATTTGATCTGATAAACCAGGTAGCTTATTTTGTCTACCTAACGCCAAGAGCATTGCAAACCCGCTAAAGAAGAAGGTTCCCTCGCATACAATATAATAAGAAACTAAATTTCTTAAAAATTCTTTTTTACCCTCTACAGTTTTAGTCGAAAAGTCGGGCCTGTTAACGTTAGTCGTGATCTGCATTAAGAAGTCATCCTTTGCCTTGATCGATGGTATATTTGCGTAGGCTTCATAGACTTCAGACACTTTCAAGCTATAGCTGTCACAGCACGTAACAACAGTCCAGTTGTGTAGGGACTCTTCGTAAGCTTGTCTTAGGATGTACTGACGGCACTCAGGGTCAGTTACCCATCTCGCAACAGTAAGAAGTAAATTATTGCCAACCAAGGACTCACTTCCAGCAAAAAAGCCAAGACATCTTTTAACGAGTAATTTTTCATCTGTAGACAATGATTCATTTTTCCACTGATCAACATCATCGGACATATTAATTTCAGAGGGTGACCAGTTGTTAGCCACACCCTTGAGAAACAAGTCCCAAGCAAACTGATGTTTATGGGGTAAAATTTGATTTACGCCAGCAATCTCTTCTCCTAATAACAATCCATTCTTGCTCATTTTATTCCATCCTTATTGGCAGCTTTCACAATCAGGATCAAGGATGCTGCAAGCCTTTGGTTCCTGTTCAGTTTGAGTGCTAGTAGACTTTTCTATTTTACTAGCGCTTTTATTTCTTAAATAGTATGTGCTTTTTAAACCCCTATCTTTAGCATGGAAATACAAATCATTTAAATACTTTAAAGATGTAGAGTTATTAAAAAGATTAAGGGACTGTCCCATATCTATCCACTTTTGTCTAGCGGCAGCGCAGTCTACTAATTTAAATTGATCTTGATCAAACGCGGTTTTATATTTGCATTTCAATTCCGATGGTACAACTTCATCACTTAATAGATTAACATCTCCATCAACCATTTTAAGCGCCTCTCTGAACTTATTGTTCCAAATCCCCAACTCTTTACATTCTTTTACGAACCATTCATTCGTTATAAACAAGTTTCCGCTCTTGTTTTCATATACAAAAAATGTAGAAAAGTCAGGATCGATGGATGGTGAACATCCTTGGATATAGGAAATGGTTGCAGTGGGTGCAATAGCCATAGTGTTACTATTTCTCATCCCATTTGTGGATATGGAAGAACGAACTTCTTTCCAATCTAACTCAGGGGCGTATTTTTTACCTCTATGAAGTATGGGTTTTTGACCCATGTAAGCCATAAGGTTTTTGTAAGTATCAATAGGTAAGATATCTTCACTCCATAAAGACCCTTGGTAGGTGGAGTATGAACCTTTTTCACCTGCGATTTTACTAGAATTTAATATACAATGAAATGAGATAAACTCATAAAGTTCATCCGAGAGTTTTACCGCTTCGTCAGAAGAATAATCCAAGCCATAAGCATGAAAAACATCATGCCATCCCATTGACCCTGCGCCAACAGGTCTATGTTTTAAGTTGGAGTTTTTGGCTTCTAGCGTAGGGTAAAAGTTTAAATCAATAACATTGTCTAACATCCTCATTTGGACCTCAATGGTAGATGCTAGTAGATTGAAGTCCAATTTACCGTCGCTTCCGATGTGCTCTTTTAGGTTAACGGAGCTTAAATTACATACCGCAGTTTCTCCGACTTCAGTTTTTTGGCCCTCTTCGAAACGGGAAGGTTTTGTGTGTAGGAATATTTCTGTACACAAATTAGAGCTATGAATTATGCCTTCATGAGCATTAGAATAACGCATGTTGGCGTTATCTTTAAATGTCATCCAAGGGTGTCCTGTTTCAAACAGCACACGGAGCATTTTTTTCCAAAGGTCTTTAGCTTTTACAACTTTGTGATTTTCTATTTTGCCTTCATCAGCTAATTTACAATATTTCTTGTAGCGTCTATCAAAGTCTTTACCATATGTTTCATGCAGGTCTCTAACATCAGAGGGAGAAAACAAATACCAATCCTCATTTGCCTCAACCTTTCTCAAAAACAGGTCTGGAATCCAGTTGGCGGTGTTCATGTCGTGACACCTTCTACGCTCGTCACCAGTATTTTTCTTTAGGTCAAGGAAGTCTTCAATGTCTAAATGCCAAGGCTCAAGGTAAGCACACCCTGCTCCGGGCCTTTTCCCACCTTGATCAACAGCAATTAAGGTGTCGTTGTAGATTTTAAGCCAAGGTATTAGGCCAGAAGATTTTCCATTAGTGCCTTTAACGTAAGAGCCAGAAGCACGAAAGTTACTAACGTCGAACCCAAGACCGCCAGCGAACTTACTTTTTCTGGCTTCTTGCCAGACACCTTCAAATATACCGTCAATGGAGTCGTCGAAAGTATTAAGATAACAACTAGAAAGCTGACTATGGGTACTGCCACTATTAAAAAGAGTAGGAGTTGAACAGCATAAATAAAATTGAGAAAGCGCATTATAAAATTCGATTGCTTTTTCTTCTTTGTTTTCTTCATTCATAGCTAACCCCATTGAAACTCTCATCCAAAAAGCTTGCGGAGTTTCTAGCCTTCTGCCTTGAACATGGTTAAGGTAACGGTCATGCAATATTTGAAGCCCTAGATACTTAAAATTAAAATCCCTGTCTGGCTGAATTGCCTCAGACAGCTTTTTCAAATCAAAATCAAGTAATCGCTTGTCCAGAATCTCTTCCTTAACAAGTTTTTTTGTGTTTCTGATGAACGAAAGTTTGTATTGGTGCTCAAAAGCGTCACTGTCTCTACTCTCACCAAAAACCTCTTTATGGATAGAAAAAAGAAGCAGCCTAGCAGCTACATACGCATAGTTGGGCTCTTTTTCAATCTTTTGCCGAGCAGACATAATCAGTGCTTTGTCTATCTCGGTTGTGGGAATTTTATCATAGAATTGAACATGAGCATCTAGAGCGACTTCACTAGACGAAACACCCTGAATGCTTTCACAGGCCCATTCTGCACACCTATTGATCTTGTCTATGTTAAGCTCTTCGAGTCTGCCGTTTCGCTTCTTTACGTGAATATCTTTTTCCATCTTCAAAAGTCTAGTCTCTAAGTATTACATCTATTAAGGGTTAAAGAAAGAAAAAAGTTGCTGCACGACAACTTTTTTTAAAAAGGCCAACTTTAAAGTGTAGCAAAGACTACACCTCAAAGACATCACCACCGCCTGATGGGTCTTTTGGATGACGTTTGCCGCCTCTTTTATCGGCGTAAGAATTAAACCAGTTTGATTGGATTGGGTCGTAGCCGTTTTTTTCTTTTCTTTTTTCACTAGCCTCTTTGGCCCTGTCTTGAATGTCTCCTACTGTTTCTTTTTTGTTTGATGTGCTGTTTGCGAGAGACTTCGTGCATTCTACATTTGGCCTTGAATCTACAGACATGTTACCTGCCAAAAAAACCCTATTCCACTTTAATCCATTTTCATCAGTGTATTGGTGAGTATCAGACATTCGCTGGCGAACCTCTCGCCTCTCTTTAGTTTCTGGATTTTCAAAAATATAAAAAGGCATTATTGAACTTTCTTAATTTCTTCAAGAATCAAATTTGTAGTGTTTTCATAAGTAAAGTCATTTTGAAGGCTCAAGCCAGCTTCGTTTACTTTATTTTCTTCGACTCTCTTAATCGCTTCTTCACACGCATGTACAAACTCATCGGGATCAAAATCGTAAATGTTGCCCTGATTGAACGGCTGACCTTCATGGAAAAACATTCCATCATAAGCGGGAGTCTTTCCATTTGGATTCACAAGCACAGAATTAGTTTCATTGGCCCAAGACTTATATCCAGAAGCATTAAGGACAACAGCGTGTTTACCCATTGCAACAGAATGGAACTCAGGCAAGCCCCAGCCTTCTCCCCCAGACATTGAAAGAATAATGTCTCCAGAGTTCAGGAAATCATTGTACAGGCTGTTTTTAGACATAAACCCAAAGAAGTTAACATTGAAAGGTTTTTGCCCCTGCATCACAGAGTTTGTTATTTTTTGATTATCTTCTTGACTTATAAAATTATTATAGACGGCGCATTGAAGAAAGTATTTTTTATCTCCAGCAAACCTTTTAACCCAAGTTTGAATTACTTTCTGGTGGTGCTTTCTTTTTTCAAATTTACCAACCAAGCTAAATGTAATTCTATCGTCGTTAAAATATTTCTTCTCCTTCCTTTCAAAATTAGCACTATCGAACCCAAGCGGTATCATCGCAGTATTTGAAGCCCCATAGGTATTGAATGAGTTTTCTGATTCTTTACTAGAAAAAATTACCGTCGCGTTGTTTTTTACTATGTTTATCTCTGTGGGCGTTGGCTGATCTAGTTCGTAAAACGTATATAAAACTTGTTTTTCACTAAAAGATTCCATTGAACCATTTATATGCCAAAGTTTAAAGATCGGGTTGCTTCTTGAGTGGCTGTTAAATGATTTTGTTACCCCAGAGTTTACCCAAGACGCAAAATCTGCATCTTCCTGCTGCGTTGAAAGGTCAACCCTGTCACCAATAGGGAAGATACAGGGCTGTAATCCTTTCTTGTAGATTTCTCTAAGGATTGCTGTAGAAACCTGTCCAAAGCTTACAGAGTTAACGGGTAGATTTAGCGAAAAATCCATATCCTAGTATATGTAAAAGAATATAAAAATACAAAAAAAATCGGAAGAAATTAATCTTCCGATCCGTGTTTATTTATGTTAGATTACAAAAGGTCGTCGTCGGCTGAGTTGTCTGCTGCTTGAGCAGTAGCTTTTTCAGGCATAGGACGAGATTCGTACATATTATAATCAGGATGCCTATCGGTATCCTTATGATTATTCTTAAATACGACTACCTTTTTGGTAATCTTCTCGCCTTTATGTTCAATTTCAACAGTACCAGCGAGATACTTAGTGTTAGAAGATTGGCTTTGTCTTGACCACAAGGCTCCAACCTTTACGTTTTTTGGTTTGTTTTCTTCGCTCATGATAGTTGTGAGTTTTAGTGTTTATTGAGCGAGTTCTTCCCCTTCTTCAGTAGGGGTTGTCACCGTGACAGTCCTTACCTCAGTTGGGGTCATACTCGAAGTTACTTCTTGGATGTTGATCAGTGACGCAATTGCGTATCCTGTAAGCGCAAAATTAGCAGCGAGAAGCAAGATGGCAAAACGCGCATAATTAGTGTTTACGGTTACTGATTGAGTCTGTTCTGTGTTTTCTGATTCACTCATGTAGGTATGAGTATAACCAGTGTGCATTAAGAAGTCAAATATTATTTTTCTACGATGTAAAGTTCTTCGTTTCTTAGGTCTTTCATCTCTTTAATAAACTTTTTAGCGTCTTTAAGTCCGTCATCATCAAAGGGGAAAACTCCATATCTATAATTTTTATCTTTAGAAAGAACTACGTACATCTTATTCTTCTTTCTTCTTTTTCTCATTTTTTTGGTAGTCCTCTATCTCTTTTTCTAGTCTATCTAGAGTGTCCATCTCCATAGACCCCCTATTGACAAGTGTTTGGTAGAGCTTTTGGTTTTGTTTTTTTAGCCTTTTGATCTTGGGCGTATTAATACTACCATAATTTTCAAAAAAATCTAATAAATTATTAAGTTCCCCTTCCCACCAATTGATGCTTTTGTAAAGAATCTTATAATCTAATCTCAATTTTTGTTTTTTATTCATCAAGCTGACTGCTTTCTTTTTGAATCAATTTTTTTAATACTTTTAAATTAAACAAATAGAAACTCTCATGTTTAAAGCCCTGCTCTATCGAATCATTGTAACTATCATATTCGGCCTTTTCAATGATTTGGTCAAGCATATTTAAGCTTTTTTCTAGTTTCATAATAAATGTTTTGCTAACTTGTCTGAATCTACTGGGAAAAAAATCTTTTCTTCTATAAGCTCCAGCATTTCATCAAGACCAAAACCCTCTGCTCTTGCCCAGTCATATTTTTTCCTGTTGATTATGTAAGCTTTTATGGATGTTTCACTAAAAACATCGGTCATTAAGCTCACTAGGGCAATCTTATTAGACTTTGTATTAGAAACAAGGGCTACGGTGTCAAATGCAGTTGAATCAATTCTTAGTCTTACCCCAAGCCGTATAGCTTCGCTTTTTGTTTTATTAATATATTTTTTCAGATGGTAATTCACATAATTAATTACACTTAATTAATATAAATTTTTCCAAATAGCTAAAGTTGTTCCTATCGAGTTTGGGTCTATTCTTTTTCTTTCAAGAAGTTCTGCACAAACACGTATTTCGTGAGCTAGTTCACTGCTACCATCCTTACAGTAATTATGAAGAGTTTCAATGTAATTTACATAGCTATTGAAAGCCGCCCTCCAAGAGAAACAAGGCTCGCTAACATTTTCCATGAAGCAAGCCCTCGCGTCTTTTAGTTCTTTGTTAAATAATATATTTTTCATATCTTACACCTCGATTATTTCACACATTATTGTTTGAACGCTTATGAAGCCTTCGTGATAGAGGTAAAGCATTATTTTTTCAGCTTCTAGATCAGATACGTCACCGTGTGAATCGAATATTTTTACTTTGGTTTTAAAAACCTCTATCTCTAAGCCGTTAAGCATCATTTTTATTGGCTTTGCACCCACGTATATAATTACACCCGTTTTGCGAGTATTAGGTGTAAATAATGTTATGAATTTGATTATCAATTCCATGCTGATTGATACTCCAAAGAGTGACAACCTAGCGATTAGATACTTGACCTCTTATTCTAAGTGTGACCTAAAGCTTTGTAACCTAATAGAAGTGGAGCAGGAATTAAAAGACCCCTATTATAAATATATGAAACAGTTGGGGCTTATGGACTATATAGATTACTATATAACCCCTGAAGAGTATGAGTCAGGAATTAGGCTAGATGTAGACTTTAATTATACAAATACAATAAAAGCTAGTTGTATATCTTTTGAAAATACAAAAAAATTAACAGAACAATTGAAGCTGTTTACTTAGAATATTTTTTTTCGTTCTTTTTATCGAACTTTTCGTCTTTTTTCAGATAGAACTCTTCAGCCTTTTTCTTTTCAGAGGGCTTTCCTTTTTTGAGCTTTTTGATTTTTTCTTCGTCGTCTTCAACGGCATCTTTTTCGTGCTCTTCTTTTTCTTTTTTGGAGTCACGCTTAAGCTCTTTCTCGTCGATTTTGTCGAACTGCTTTTTAGTCATTTCTGCTGACTTTGATTCCTCTTTCCACTTCTCTGGAAGAGACCCTTCACAGCCGAGACTTTTAGCTCTGCGTGTAAGTTTGGCTTTAAATTCTTCGAAAGTCATACTGCCTTTGTAGCGACCCCATGCACTAACTGCATCACTAACATCTTGACACGACATGACAGGGAAAGACCTTCGTTTCGGGTCCATAAAGTCACTGTCTTTTAATTCGCTTCTTTTTTTGCCGCCATAGCGTTCTGCAGAGTTAGACTCTCCACCAAAAAAATCAATTTCCCAATCGTGTTTGTCTTGATTAATTTTCATGTTTGTATGAATTACACTTATATTTAGTGTTTTTCCATAGTTTTAAAAGGTTGCGGTCCGATTTTCAAAAAGTCAGGGCGACCATCGTCATATTTTGGGTAGATTCTAATCATGAATGGAAACTTCTTTTTAGCAGCCTCTTTTTCATCGTTATCAGAATCTTCCTTTTCTTTTGGCTCGTGTTCGATGGGTAATTTTTTAAGATCATCGTCTGACGGCATCGGAAGATTGGGGTTTAAAGCCCACATAATCTTATGTTTTTCACAGTAATCTTGCATACGGCGAACAGGGACAATTAAGTTAAAACCCTCTCCCGCACCACGCACAAGCATACCAATGTACTTAGCGTTAGATTTTAGATAAACCCCACCGCCACTAGAACCCGGAAATGCTGTTACGGTTGTTTGATCAAAAACGTGTTTGTTGAGAGACTTGATCAACCTACCATGCTGAGAATAGATACCGTCAGTCATACTGTTTGCCCCCATTTGGCCGAGCAAAGAGCCAACATGAAGAAGGTCTGTGCCTAATTTTGGGATTTCACCTTCAAGGTGAAAAGTTACAGTGTCCTTAACAAAGTTAAATTTTCTAACACGTAAAAGAGCTAAATCATGGCCGTCGTCTGCATTACTGTACTTCAAGACTTCAGCATCCATCTGTAGTCGGCCCACTGTACGTCCATTTTGTCTAATCTCCTTGACAATCATTGGGTCTTTGAATTCGACAATGGTTTTCTTGGAGCCGCTAACCAAAACTTCTCTAGTTGACCTAAGATTGTCAATAACGTGAGCGGCGGTCCAAACAAAGTTGACTTGGTTGCCCTTCGCGTCTTTTCTTGTAAAAATAACGCCTGAGCCTTCACCATTAGACCACTGACCTTCTGATCTAATTGTTACAGAAACGTTTTGGAGGTGGTCGGCTGTAGTTGGCTTTTCTTGAGCGATTGCCGATAAGGAAAATGCAGCGATTAGTGAGAAGAGTACGTTTTTCATGACAATTATTATACTAAAATAATTTACACCTCTCCAAAAAAACGTGAAAAACTAATAAATACTTAAAAAAGTATAAATTAACCGTCTTTTATTTTTCTTTTTTGGGTTTTTTGGAAATCTTTAGTAAGAAGGAAGTCGTTATCACATTTTTTACATTTGTACACAGGTTTATCTTCAGCCCCGTGCATTCGGCTGTATGTCAACTTGTTGTCTGCGCTGGGAACGCAGTATGGACATTCGTAATAATGTGGCATACTTTTTTATGCCTATTATTACACTATTTTAGTCCAGTATAGTCGGAAGAAGACCTTATTTTTTTACCCAATCCATCTACCATTTCTATGCTAAGTTCTTTACATATTTTAGCTTCAGGGACTTCATCTTCAGTTCGGTCTCCACCATTTGCAAATATGTGAGGCACACACAGTCTTAGCGATTTACATACGGTGCGATCTTTGTCTACTGATAAAAAAGCTTCATCTACGCATTCTAATGCCCTGACTATTCTAAGCCTGTCATCTTGATGCATGAAAGATTTGCCCTTCTTTAGCATCGCTTGATCATCATTATTAACTATTACAACTAGCTTATCACCCAAAGACTTAGCCCTTTCTAACATCTCTAAATGACCAACATGTAATGGATCAAAGTAACCACTCACAGCGACTGTAATAAGCTCTATGTTCATAAGACTATTTAGTATTCTCCTAAAATTGGGGTCATCTAAGTATTGTTTATTTATCGAACTCATACTTAAATACATCTATGTCCCTAGTATAATATTCCCCAACATCGTCTATTAGTTGTGTGTTTGTGTAAAAATCTTTGTAGTTGTACTCTTCAGGGTGGTGAAGATTGGGAAGGGCTTTATTTTTGAACTTTAATTTATCAGCTACATAAGAATAATCTTCTTGTGCAGATTCTAACTTTCCGATAAAATCGTATTTAGTTTTACAATTTGGTAGTGCTTCAATTTGTAAAAATCCAACCTGTGATCTCCAGTGCTGATTGACATATTCTGTATGATTTCTTTCTACGTTCTTTACAAAATGTACAAAGTTTTCAAAAGAATAATCTCTATTCATTAAATCATAAAGCTTTAATAAATGTAAACCCTTAAAATCGTCTTTAACTGCACTACTGTCAATCCACCTTCTAAATTGAAGACAGGCAGAAACTATTCTATGCCAAGGGTTTTTTACAAATGCAAATTTAAAATGGTTTTTAATTTTTTCTCTTACTTTTGGGTCGCATGGACATTTTTGAAAATCCGTGGCCGCTTTTTTTCTTAAGACGCTACCGTAGGAATGTTCATGTTCTGCTTTTAGACTCGCTATACATTCTTCGCCGTAA
>WLWF01003073.1_pt1 | contig 11300 bp, 12 predicted proteins | sample 6718331 | NCBI WGS metagenome assembly WLWF01 (sample SAMN12718692, study PRJNA515312) | sponge metagenome | isolation source: marine sponge | host: Mycale hentscheli | place: New Zealand: South Island, Marlborough, Capsize Point | collected 2003-05-01
ACGTTATTGATCACCTGCGTCTCGATCACCATTGAACCGGCGCTGCCAATCGTGGTCTGGCTTTCGCGCTCCATTGCCCGCTCCTTCATGTAGCTGTTGGTGGTAGTCAACGTGCTGTTGTTGGTGGCGAATGCTGCGACAGCGGCGGGGCTGTCAGGTCCTAGACCACCGTCAGACGATGCACTGCTGCTCCCTCCAAGGCCCATAGCACCGCGTGCTTCAGCGAATGCATCATTGGGGATAATTGTCCCAGCGGTATCAGGAACGAACAGCTCAGGGCCTTTCTCTCCCACGATGCTCAGCTTGTTGACCTCAGGCCTGCCGCCATCAGCAAAGCCAGGGATGCCAACACTTGCGCCTAGACCCCTCACAGCAAACTGTATAAGCAGCTTGCCTACATCTTTCAGCACATCGGATAAGACCTCTTGCAGGCTCTTGGTGCCATCAATAGCAGAGGTAATGCCGTCAACTAATCCATCAGCGATAGTGCTGCCAATTTGCTCGTAAAGATTTTTTATATCGGCTGTTAACTCACGCTGCTTTTCAAGTTGTTGGTTAGCAGCAGCAATCTTAGTCTCAACGTCAAAAGCAGTATTGAAGTCAACGCCTGCTTTCACAAGTTCATCAACGCGATTATAGAAATCAGCGTATAGATCGCCATCTGAGATGCGCCTTTCAATGTCTTTTAATTCGTCCTTGCGGCCTCCCAAAGCAGCACCAGTCTCTTTAGCAGCATCCTTGACAATCTGAGCCGTTAATCTTGCCTGCTCAGCAAGCTCTTCAGTCTTTTCTTTCTCCAGCCCAAGCAACGCAGTTTGCGTCTCTTCTATTGCTCTCAAAACATTAACGTTGGCTTTTTCAAGAACTGCCTGCTTCAGCTTTTCATCTGTGATCCCTTCAATCTCAAGGCCAGCTTGCTGCCTGATCTCAAGGATGCGACGCTCTCCTTCAAGAACAACCTGATTAAACTTGTCCCCTGCACGGATCGCTTCTTCAATCTGCTTGTCAAGTTTGAAAAGATCGTTTTCATTCGCGGCTTCAGTAGTAGCTCGTCTCAGCCTGGCCGCAGCATCTGCAATCGCTTTGGCCTTGGCTTCAGCATCCTCACCATCATTTTTACCGAGCCCTAACCTTTCTGCCAGGCTCCTTTTGTCTTCAGGGACTGGTGGACCGATAAAGCCATCATTCTTAAATGGGTTTGTTTCGCTAGCAAGCTTATCCCGTAGTTGGAGTATCGATTCAATAGCTTGAGAGAATGGGTTAAGTTTGCCTAGGTTGCGTACAAATGCATCCCCAAAGTCATCAATAGCCTTAGCAACACCAGGATTGTTTTCGCGGAAACGTTGATTCTTTTCATTTAGCGCTTGCATTGCCAAAGCTGTTTTGTCAATGTCCTTCGCTGCCTCTTCAGCAACTCCACTTAGACCTTCAACGCCACTAATAACAGCAGGAAGAATCAGGTCTCCAAAGGCTCTGTTTAAGTCTTCAACCCTATTCTCCAGGGTCTTGAACTTCTGTGCCGGGGTGTCCAACGCTGCAGCAAGCTTGTCGGCACCTTCTCTTTCAACCCGAGCCAAAGCTTTGACAATGATGTCTGACGTGAGAACGCCTTGTTTTGCTAATTCCTTGAGTTGACCAATTGGAACGTCAAGCTCATTGCCAATTGCTTGGATGACAGCGGGAGCTTGCTCGGCAACGCTGTTGAACTCTTCCCCTCTAAGAGCACCAGCACCTAACGCTTGAGACAGTTGCAGCAGCGCTCCAGACGACTCAGCAGCCGTTGCACCTGTTAATGCAGCAGCAGTATTGAATCCATTGAAGACAGTTTCAATCTCGCTTAGCGTTAAGCCCAGAGGACGCAAGCGACCATAAAGCTGAGCGACAGCATTAGACGCTTCAAGATTGCCAATGTTGAACTTCGCGGCTGCCTGATTAACGACTTCAAGCACTTGCCCGTAATCGTCATAGCCGTCAGACAACGCTCTGATTCTTTGCTCTGCTGACTGGGTATTAGAAGAAACTTGAATCGACTTGTTGACCTGCCTAATAGCAACATCAAGAGACACGTAAGCGGCTGCAAGTCCGAGCACGCCTTTTATTGAACCGGCTCCAAGGAAAGCACCGCCGCCCTTCTTCCCTGCTGATGCTGTTGGCTTTGTGGGGCCTGCTGGTGGCTGGTTCGGAAGTTTCGGAGCGACAAAGCGCGTGTTAGACAATCCCTTAGTCAGGCGATTTGTTTTTTCAAATTCATCATTCAACTTATTAACAGACCGTGTGGCATTAGTTATCTTTGTATTTGCATCAGAAATATTTGCTTCCATCTGAGCAATTTCTATCTTTGCTGCTTTAACTGCATCTACATTTTTAATCAGCTTCTTGTTTAACCTTGATTGAAGATTGTTTCTGTTCCGCGTTGACTTACTAATAATCTCTTCATTTGCCCTGATCTCTTCTTGCCTTGCGTCAATCTTTTTCTGGACGCTTAACTGTGCTTCATAGGCGTTCTCGACTTCTCCGGCAGCTGCCGCAACGGAGTTATTGACCGCTTCAGTCTCTCTAAACTCTTGCTTGATTTGTTTTGCTAAACGCCTGATCTCCTCAAGGCTTTTCGTTTGCCCTTGGAACCCAGCAGTAGCAGCTTTGCCAAGAACAAGCGCATTTAAGGCAGCAGACTTAGCACCACCACCACCACCACCGCCTGACTGAACAGTCGCATCAACAGAACTAACATTTTTATTTGCTCTGGAAAGCTTGTTGATTTCCCTTTGAGCAGTAACCGCTTGAGATGAAAATCTTTTAAGTGCTGCTACCCCTTGGTCTAATCCTCTAAACGTGTTAGCGACAAACGCATCTTTTAGTGATCTTTTCGTTCGTTCTGTTTCGTCCGCAACCCGGTCCATGCCCTTGGCAAGCCGGTCGAGCTTGTTCTGCCCAAGGGTCTTTACGACAATATCTACGGTTGTCGTTGCCAAGGCGTTGCACTACAGGCTCAGTGCAGTCTACCGACGCCCGCGCTTGGCTTTATCTATCGCTGCCATCTCTTCGTCATGCTTGACCCCGTAGTAAGCCATCCATAGCCATAGCTCCTCAGGGGCCATCTGCTCTCGCAGTTCGTTCAGCGTCTTATGCAGCTTTTCTGCTACGACGAGTTCCACCATCAGATGATTGTCCGCCTTCAGCTGAGCCTTCAGCGCTTTTCATGTCAAGCTCCTCATCCTCTTCGTCTGCTTCCCCGTCACCAAGCAGCATCAACATCAAAGACTCAACGACACTGGCTGGCAATGAGTTGCGCATGTCTGCCAAGTCGCCTTGGTGAAACAGCGGCACGCCGTTCTTATCCTTGGCCTTGCTGACAAGCAGCTGCAATGCAAAATCGGTGCTGTCATCTGTCTTGGCGTTTTTTTGAGCCTTGCTGCGCTCTGCCAATGTCAGCGGAGTCATCCAAAACTCAAAGTCAGAACCGTCAGGTAGCTCCACAGACTTGGCTGCGGGCTTCATGCTGACAGCTGCCTTCAGGCGGTCTAGGGCTCTCATAATTAAATGCTTGTGCCAAAACTTTAGCAGCTAGACATTAAAAAACCCCTGCATTACACAGGGGCGGTTTTACCTACAGATGATCAGGTCATGCCGAAAGCATTAGCAACGGAAGTAACTCCGAAGTTAATTGTTGCTGTCGTTGGATCATCAGGGTTAACGCTGAAGCTCATGCCAAGAAGCTGGATGTCAGCCTCAATGAACATGGAATCTTCTTCGATGATCTCACCAGATGCATCAGTCTTGACGCAAACAAACAAGCGAACAGATGCGCCGCCTTGGGTCTTCTGGAGAGAAGACTGAAGCAAACGGTTCTGCAAGCTTGACTGGTCACAGGTGAAATACACCTCAAGCGTGCCCGTAGCAGTAGCAAAGCCTGCTTGGGTTTTACGGAACGATGCCAGCTCTTTGCCGCAAGTCTTGTTGACATCGCAGGGAAGAGTGGTTACGTCCAGCTCGTCACGACTGAGGTCGATCGAGAAACTGCGGACTCCACAGACCGTCTGGAATTCGCACAAGCGCAGGACATAACTCCCGTTCTTGCTATTGACGCGAACGTCGGCAACATTGGCAGCGGTAAGGGTATGAGAAGCATCAGTGCCGATGCCGTTCTCAGCCTCGAAGCCAAGAGTTGCACCATCAGCGTAATTGCGTCCGCCAGAGGTCACCTCAACGCTGAGGATTTCGCCGCTAGCACCTGTCGTGAGAGTGACGACGCCACCTGTGCCGCTGCCAGTCAGGTCAATGACTTCAACGCCTTTTACTTCGCCAGCTGCAGCGCCGTTGTAACCGGTGCCAGCAGTAGTAGGAACAAAGGTCCCAGTCAGTACACCCTTGACGGACTCTTCCCCTGCGTTGGTGACATCCCAGGTAATAGGGGTGCCGCCTTGAGTGGCAGAGAGTTCAATGTAGGGAACTCCCTCCATATCGTTTCCGCAGTTGTCAACATCGCCTGCGATGCCAACGCCTGTGTCTACAACATAGAAAGTGTCTCCATCTTCCAAGAGGTCAGAGCCGTCACTGACGCCTTCCCCTACAGGAATTTTGACTGCTTCAACGGTGACGCAATCATCAACTTCATACTCAGCAGCGCAACCGACATAAACGCGATCGCCAACCCAAGGGCAGTAATCATCGATGCAAGTTGTGGTCCCAAGAGGCTTGAATTGAATCAGCCCCTCCTGGCCACTGAGAACAGTATTGTCGCAAGATGCCATGATGGCTCTCCAAAAACGTTTTTACTTGGGGGCGTAATTGGGGGCGTCCTGCATGGGGGCACAGGTAAACAAAGTCTAATAAGACCCGCCGTCGACCTTATCGCTGTTCTCCCACTGGTCCACTGCATCGCTGTAAGCGAGCACTTCACCGTCTTTTGGATTGTCGATCGTTACGTCGATGTGATCCCCAAGCTTGTGAGGTGGAAGGTCTGTTATGCCACCACCGCCGCTTCCACCACCACCTCCTGGTGGGTAGTAAGGATCAACGGACACCCTTGCTGTGAATGGTGCTGAAACGACCGTTGCAGCCTGTGGATCCTGGCCAGCCAAGACAGGTGTTGGCCCTTGAATCCCCTGAACGCTTGTCCGCACGTTCGTGGGATTTGGGTACTCACCGATCGACAGCAATGCACAGACCACAGCAGCGGCCATTTGCTCCAGCCTGAACATGCCGCCCATTCTTGGCGCATACATGTTGACCTGAACGTTGCCACGGATAAAGACCACACCGCCGCAGATGTCAGGCTCAGTCGATGACGGGAAGCTGATGGTGATGACTGCATACTCCTCAATCGATCCGCCTTCAGGAATCGGCTGCTCTTGCACGTTGTCGTAATGCAGCGGCACGCTGAGAGGCAGCAATGAATCACGAACAGCTAGTTCGTAACGGGCACGGATCGCTTGGTAGTTCAGCATCAGGGAGCCACCTTCTTGAACTGCTTGGCGAAGACATTTCCAGTCTGATTGGCAATGCTGGTGTACCAGTCTTTCTGAGCCTTCATGACCGCTGCGCTGTAGTTCAACGCAATGACGGTTGAGTAAGGCAAGTTATTGCTCAGATACCATTTGCCATCAAAAGTGATCTTGCCGGTGTAAGGCTTAGGGTCAGCCGAAGCAGGATTCTCAGGCGCAGTGGTTAGGTCTGGCTTGTTCTTGCCGATGTGCCAGCTAGCAGCCATCCGTGACGTGTCCTTGGGGTTGGCTTTTGACAGTGCACCTTGCTGCAAGCCCAACGTCCCAGCCAAGGCCTTGTCCAATGCTTCTTGGATCTCAGGGACAATGTCCCCAAAGTCAGTGCCTTTGATCGTTACTTTTGTCATTCGGCCCTCAGCAAGATTTTGCTAGCGATCAGTGCATCACTGCTGTAAGTCGGATCAACACTGAAGACCTTCCAGTAAACGCTGTCGTAAAAGACCCGGTCGGAAGTCTTGGGCAGGACAGGTAGGCCCCTGCGCCCATGATGGATCCACAGCCTGATCTCGTAGTCCTCAGCCACCCCACCGCCCTCTACGCGACCGCGTGAGAGCACCCCAGCATTGATCGAGTATTCAGTGACGTTTGGCGTTGTCTGGCCTGTTGCAGGGTCATACGTGGGGTTCTCCGTTTGCAGGTAGACGACAGGCGTCGGGAAGACATCGTCAATCAACTCCTCAGCTACCGGCAGGAAAACTGCATCAATGTCCATTAGCTCCTTACCCTCCCGATGATCCGGCCACTACCAACTACAGGCATGTCAGTCAGGCAGCCAAGCACCGCCTCAAGCCAAGGGAACCGCTGATAAGCCAGTGGCTCGTTGCAGTCATCACAGTTTGATGCTGCTGAGTTGCTGGGGAAAGCAGCGTATTCAATCTCAAGATCACCCAGCTTCTGACGCTTGGTAAACGTTCCCGCAGGTGTGTTGTCAACTCCACCACCGCCGATAATCCCGCCAGGATCCTTCGCCATCTGCATGGCAAGCATGACCGTGGCTTCCTTGATCTTGTAAGGGATCTCCGTGCAGTCGAATGGCCTGCCTTCACAATCAACGCCAGTACGTGGCCATTTCAGCCGCTGCGTGTTGGTGCAGATCGTTCCTGCATAAGCCAACGTCTCAAGCAATGCTGTTGCAGCAATCAAACTGAAGACTTTCTCTTCCTCTGGCAATGCAATCCACTCATCACCGCCAGGGATATTTGCTGCAATCTCTTCCGCCTCATCTAGGCAGACATAAGAATTGGCAGCTGGATCGCCAACGGTGCAGTTGAGTGTTGGGGCCATCTAAACAAACTCAGTGTGGGTGACGACCCAGCCTTCCTGACTCAATTCTAGGCGTTTCCTTTTGGCGTCTTTTTGAGGGACATCAACAAGGTTGAAGACACCGCCGCGATAGGCGTGCAAGCGAACAAGACCAATCATCTGCCGAGGCTTCGGGTTAGATGAATTCAGGTTACGCAGCATGAAAAAACCCCCGCCGAAGCAGGGGTCAGGATCTCCTGCCTCAGATTAGCCGCAGGTGGCCTTACCAGGAAGACAAGCAACGTCGATGTTCACGATCAGGTCCACAAGAGGGATCAGACGTGGATCGCAGTATGCAAGGCTCCAGTTGCCAGGATCACGCAGCTGCTCGTTGGTAGGACCGTCATAGACAGAAGTCCATGAGGTGCCCATCACGTGCATCAGGTTGCTGTAGGTCACAGCAAAGACGTCTTGCAAGCTGGCGATGTTGCGCTCACTTTCGATGCTCAGTGGGAACTGTTGACCAGTCCGCACAACGCCGTTACCAAAGAGGTAGCAGTGGTACTGAGCAGGGCCGCCATCGTTACAGATGACAGGAAGTTGCTCGTCAACCACCACGCGAAGCCCTGCGAACAGGCTCACTTGAGTGGATGACAGGCCAATGCCGCCCGATCCCCAGATGCTGCTAGCAGCGTTGGAGGTGTCGGTGACGTTGGTGTAAGTCAGCATTCCAGCTGTCTCAAGCCATGCAGCCACGTCAGGGTGAACAGCAATGGCGTCAACGCTGTTAGCCCGCTCACCAAGCAGATACTTGGCACCAGTCACGGATGTTGGTGACAGGGTGTTGCCGATGGTTACGTCACCAGTACAGACAGAAACGTCACAGGTGTGGGTTTCGTTCAGTGGTGCGCCATCAGCAGAAACCAGACCCCAAACTTGAGAGATCAGCTTCTGGTTCATCTTGCGGGCCATATCGCGAGCCAGCTGGCTGCGGATGTTGGCAAGAGCATCTTCACCGGTCTGATAAGTGTGAAGATCATCAGCAGCAAACATTGCACCACGAGTGGTGATTGTGCCGTACTGAGTTGAAGCCTTCGTCTTCTGGCTGGTGTAATACCCGCTTTGGTTTAAACCCCAGGTATCACTGGAATCAACCCGCTCCTCGATGTAATTTAGCGGAGCAAAGAAAGGCAGTTCAACACGAGTACCGACTGTATTGTTCAGCCGTGCATCAGCAGCAAGAATGCCTGATGTATAGAAAGCTGACTGCTGAAAAATCTCTTCCTGCAGGTAGCGTCCGAATGGCGCTGAAGTCGCGAGACGGGTGATTGACCCGATGTCGCTTGTAAATGTTGCATCGGGATTGAAGTTCCCGTAAAAGACGCCCATGGTTCTCCAGGGTTAAAAAGTTTAAGACTTGGCCTGCTGCTTCATGCGTTTAGCAAGCTCAGGATTCTCAGATTCAAGCTTCACGATCTCCGTAAAGTTGCCTGAGATGTAGGGGTTGTTCATACCAGTGCCAGGACCAGTTGAACCGACCGAACCCATACCAACCGCAGAATTACCCCTGAACATGTAGTCCGTCCCGCTCTCAGGTTGCTTCAGTTTTTCGACGTATTCGCTCAGTGACTGTTGGACGCCCCCATCCACAGCCATGAGTTGACCGTCTTCAATCCGAAGGTTCTCTCGAACAAGGTTGTACATATGGTCAGGGTTGATGACTCCAGCTTGCGCGAAGTGATTCAGCGCAGTGGATCGAATCTGCTGTTGCGTGAATTGCTGATCTTTGGCCTGTAACGCCGCTTGCATTTCTGCAATTTGGCCTTTCAGCTCTGCATTCGCATCATTCGCTTCTTTCCACAAGTCCTGGTATTGGCCTTGCTCCTGAAGTTTCTGTTGCTTCTGCTCGATCCGCTCGTTTTGCAACGAAGTCAGTTGCTTCTGGAGGTCTTCAAAGTTGGCTTTGACCTTTTGCTTTTCGTTGAGTAGCTCTTGGTTCTTCGCCTTAAGCAACTCAAGTTGAGCAGACAAGTCAGGGCCAGGTGCAGCCACGGGCTGTTGAGTTTGCTCCACAGGAGCTTGCTCGGTGTTTTCAGACATAAAGAAGATATGGGTTTGATTCCCCACAGGGGTTTCAAGTCACATCTTAGACCTCACAAATAGCTTGCAGCTAGCAGCTCTTTCTCAGTGACAGCTCTTGCCTTGATCAATCCTTCCGCTGCTTCCATCAACTCTTGAGCAACCTTCTCATTCTTTTGAAGCAAAGCAAGCTTGCGCATTTGCATCAACTCAACGTATTCGCTCATCAGATTCCGTCGTACAACACTTCAAGCAACTCTAAAGCCCTTGCTTCTGTCATCCCACTTGAGATTGATTTAGGCAATACTCGGATACTGGCACGACTAAAAGCTTCAAGCAAGTTATCTGCGGCAAGCATCGACTCTACTTTCTTTTTGTTGGCAACGAATCTTTTCCAAGTAGGAGACTTTGACCCTCTTGACTCACGATTCAAGGCTTTAAACAACTGTTCTGACTGATAGTCGCCAGCTTCTCTCACTACCCCGTAATCAATCTTGCCTTGCTTGCTGCCCAGCGCTTCAACTAAAGCAGCTCTGGCGTCAACCCTTGCCATACCAAAATCAATCACCGTGAGCTTCTTGTTCTTGCGATCCCACAGCACGTTTCCTTGGTGCATGTCTTGATGAGCAACGCCTCTGAGGTGGATCTCTTTCCTTGCTTGAACCAGCTTTACGAACATGTCTTCTGTTTCATTTGGGTCTAGTTGGTAGTTGACAGACTTTCTTTGCAAGCCCCAGATCGTATCCCCTTCAGCTTTCTCCATCAGGATGGAGCCTTTACGAGCTTGAATGCCTGAGAAGTGACGTGTGAACTTTGGCTCAAAATAAGCTTGGCCAAGCAGCTTTGGCGTGACGCCAGAGTCTTGTAAGGCTTCCAGCGCTTCAATCTCTGCCTTTGCAATCGTTCCCCTCTTGGCTACGCCCTTAGGAGTGAGCTTGGCCGTACCAAACATTCCAGTACCAAGTATCTGATCGCTTTTTTCAAACAGTGGTACTGGGTTGATCCCAGATTGAGCAAGTACCTTGTCTTTTGTCCTTTTGGTGGCTGAGTTGATTGCATCAAGCAACTCGCCGGAAGACATGCCAGCGGTACTGGCGAGCTTTGGCGTTGCCTTCTCGATTGCTTTTCGAGCAGCTTGCCTCGCCTTTTCTTTTTCAAGGAAGGCTTTGGCCTTGATGTCGGCTTTTTGTTGTGGAGTGAGAGACGCCGGCTTGGGTTTGGGTGCCTTGACTGCTTTCTTGGGTTTGACGGCAGGCTTGGGGATTGGCTTTGGCTTGGGCCTAGGAGCCGCTACAGGCGTTCTTACCTTGTCCCCTTTAAGAACACTCACCAATGCATCTTGAGGGCTCTTGCCGCCCTTGATGTAGCGATTGAACCGTTCAGCTCTAGCTCTCCCTATCTTCCCGCCACCGAAAAACATCTCTTGCGTGACGCCTTTTGAGCCCGCCAAGTAATCGGCGTAACGAGGTGACTCACCGTTAACAGTCTTGACCTCACGGTTCTTCCGATATAGCTCCTTGCCTTTGACAGCTTTCTTGGTCTTGTAGACGCCTTTACCAGTTGGCTTGTCTTCATAGGCATCCTGGCCAAAGCGAACCCTGCCAGGATCATCAGGGTCAATCAGGACCACTTGGCAGCGGCAGCGCACGTGATAAGGGGTCTTGGGGAAGTCACCGCGTTTAGGTCGCTCCTGCCCGTCCAATGGAGCGCAGACGGTGCATGTGCGGCTGTCCAAAGCTGACACCCACTCATAGGCCAAGCCCTCCAAAGCATCAGCATTCGCATCCCATATCTCCTCTTTGACTTGTCGGTTGTAGTCCTGAATAGCTGTGCGAGCAATGGCTTCAGCTTGTCCCCTCATCCTGGATGGCAGCTCGCCTCCAATGGCTTTCGCAATGTTGCGCGTTGATTCTCCCCTGATAATCCCGCCCGTGACGATGCTGTCGATCATCCGCCGGTTGGACTTGGTGAACGGTGACGGATTGTTCCCTTTCGGAGTGAACAGATCAATGATCCGTGCATCACCGACTTTGGTGTTGAGCAGAAACTTGGTTGAATCCGCCATCACGAACTCAGGAGATATGGCTCCACCGCCAAGCATTGGCACCCCGACGCTCTTCAGCTGCTCTGCCGTCTCTTTCGCTGCACGCAATCCATCAACAGGTAACTCTTGAGCTAAAACTGCCGCGAATTCATCGTTATAAGGCCCCAGCACTGCTTCAACAGCAGGTAAAAGCTCTTTCCAGGCCTTCTGTCGTGCAATGTTGTCAGTAGGAAGCAACTCAACAAGCTTTCTCACCTCATCCAGCGCTTGCTTCATGTAAGGAGCGAGCATCCTCCTGATTTGGTTGGCCTCAGCTTCACTGCCGAAAGCACCACTGATGAATAACTTAAGCTGCTCAGAGTTCATGCTTAAAGCTTATGTCCGTAATGCGCATCTCTGGAGAAGTCGTCCAGCTTGCACCTAAGAAGATT
>WLWF01003074.1_pt1 | contig 11293 bp, 7 predicted proteins | sample 6718331 | NCBI WGS metagenome assembly WLWF01 (sample SAMN12718692, study PRJNA515312) | sponge metagenome | isolation source: marine sponge | host: Mycale hentscheli | place: New Zealand: South Island, Marlborough, Capsize Point | collected 2003-05-01
TAATTTGTTAAGATATTCATCTACAGGTATAGAACTTGGTATATTAAAAACGGTATCCGCATTATCTATCAGCCAATTAGTTGCCAGGTATAAGCCTCCATATATGCTATAAAAATCTTTTACAAAACTCGTTTCGGTGTTCTGTAACATAAATTCTTTTTGATCCACTAGGTAAAGTTTCTTATTTGTTAGATGATAAACAAAAAAATAGGTGTTATCTCTATAATGTACAAATAAATTGGATTCATAGGTTACTGGATTTTCATCATAGGAGTAGAGAGCTAAAGCACGAGAACAACATTTACTTAGACGTACCTCCTTTAGTGTTAGATTTTCGTACTCCACCGAGGCTCCGGTAAGTTGAAAATAGACCCTACTACAACAACCACTTGTTTCATATAATACAGTTGGGTTGAGATCTACCTCTTGAGTATCTACTACACTGCTAGGATAAGACAGTAATTGAATCTCTCTACTATTACTACTGATTTTAGTATCAATATTAGTTAGATCAGCCATGATATAATATATATCCTTAAAATATCTAATATCTCCGGATGATTTAATCTCTATAAATTTAAATAATAGCTATACATAATTATTATTTAAACTAATTATCATCATTATCCGACGTGTCCCCTCTTGGTTGTCTACCTTGCCTTCTTGGAAGACAATTGTAATATAATTGTCTTTTACCGCCACAACAGGAAACCATATTTAATTTTTGATCACTGTAATAGGCTTGACTAATGACACAACTGGAGGGTTGGTCTCGGTCTTTAGTGTCTATGGTAATCCCTATTTGTTCTTTAGTGACATCACCCTGTCCGATAAAACTTGGCATGTCAATAATATTAATACCATTGATGGCTCGTTTATGGTATATTTTTTGGTGGGTTTCAGAAAAACTATAACATTTGGAATCCCCCTGGTAGCGCTTAATAAATAGATAGACATGTAGATTAGTAACATTACTTAGTTTGAGCCGTAAATAGTGTCTTCCCGATTCAGGTCGTTGCTTTACTAGTTGAAATAGATGAGCATAACTATCCCTTTCATTGACGGTAACATCCCAGACCTCTCCATCTTGTTGCACAAATTTACGAGCCGAACCACCGTAGGGATGGTGACCATCGGCATCCCACTTTTCCTCATACAGTTGATTTAAGGTATCTATTGGACTGTTATCAGGATTATTACTTCCGGGACGACAGAGGCAAAAGACTTGACCCGAGCAGATGCAATTGGTTAAGCGTTTGACTAGATATAAGCTAATGGCACAGGCTCCTGCGACGACTCCTCCTATGATTCCTGCTTCACTCATTATTGATATTATATACTAAGGGGGAGAATATTTTTAATATTCGTAACTATAATTATATGATGGATAATTATGACCATCGCGATAATACCATCCTGATTGATAATCTAGAAATGGATAATGGTCATGATACTCGGCTTTCAAGATGTAATTTTTAGTAGCTTGTAACTCACTCTGTTGCTGTTCGTGGGTTTCAAAATAATCAATACCACCTGATAGATGACTGACATCCACTTCACCATTTTTTACCGGTGTGGTATATATCTCTTTAATCCGATTTCTAATCTGGTCACCCATTATAATACCATTAATAAAACCAATATTATATGGGTTTAACTTAATTTGGTCAAGAAACTCTTTATTAGCCCGAAGTTCTTGACTAAATCTATCCCATTTCTCGTGTCTCAGTTTGGATTCTTGCTGCCAAACCTCTCTAATCATAATACCAACTTCACCCTTCATGTCTTGATATTTAGTAGGCATGGTGGTATAACCTTCCATGAATTGGTCTCTAGAGATGGGAAACGCAGATGATCCATTAATATCCTCGGAAGCCAAGTTTCTAATGGTTTCCAGATGACGGAGTAGTCCAGTCATCTCTCTTTCCACCTTATTAGCGATGATATCCTGCTCTATCTTTTTATTTAGATACTTATTTGTTTCGTGATTAGACACTACTCTGAGAGCTTGTAAATGGTTGATAGACATTAATTAAATATGTATATGTTTATGGTAACACCATATGGTATATTTTTTAAATAAAAATGATTACATATGATAAATATAAAAACAATTATTTGCGCCTGATAAGAGACTATCTAAATGGTAATAGCTATCTGGAAAACACAAGGTTTTTTAAAAATAGGAAAATTATCTAATGTTAGTTTATATTAACTAGAAAATATGACCGATTCATATAGGGATATTATAGAAAATCATTTAGTAACCCCAGAAACAAAGCGGTTATTAAGAACCGCAAGAAGACTGTATCAACAATTAAATGACAGAGAAGTGAAATTAGGTTATACACTTAGTGATTTTACTACTGATGTATTAAGTGATGTTGATATTGATGAATTACCTGAAACTAATGAGAATTTAATGGAAGATATTGAATTTGGTCGTCAACAACTAGAAAGATATGATCATACCTTATCAAAACCTGAGAGAAATAGACAAATCAAAAGACATTGTAGATATTTAATAGAGCCACTAATTGAACAATTGTTAAGCTTTTTCAACATTAAAAGTCTTAAACATAATATTATTAAAATAGAAAATATTTCGTTAGACTCAGATGCACATAGTGATAATATCCAAGTATTTCATTTTAAATTAAATAACACTGATTTGATATATAAATCTAGATTATCCATTATAGATAAAAATGTAATTAAATTATTTTCCAGTATAAATCATATTATAAAACAACATGGTTTACCTGGAGAATTAAAAACATACCGGATTCTAAATTTATTAAGGTGTCCATGTTCTATTTGGGATTATAAGGGTAATACATTAGTTAATACTAATCATATCATAACTATTGATGATATTATAGCAGATTTAGATCAACCAAATTTAATTTTATTAATCTGGTTAAGTAATAAAATTGGATTAACTGATTTACATGGAAGTAATGTCATTATTGAAAATGGTAATATTATTCCAATTGATCTAGAAGTAGTACATGAATATAATACTAAAACAGGACTATTACATAGTAAAGAAACTGAAATAAGATTTATTCAATTAGGAGAGAACATTTATGGAGGTAGTGTAGAGATACAGCGTGCTATTAATAAATTTAATGAAAAAATACATACCATGTTTATTAGAAGGACCCCCATTAGTACTGGACATTGGAAGGATTTGTTATTTATATCACCACCTAAAGACTTAGATGAAATTGCAGACACCTTTAATGAAAATTATTACGAAAGGTATCATAGAAATATAGATACTGACGATTTAATAGCATATATAGCTGTCTGTAGAGACAAGGGACATGTTCCATTTTTCTCGGTAAGGGAAAGTACGCCTAATATATTATATGGAGGATACGAACAACAATATATAATAAAAATACTGTAAAGATTTATACTACAGATTATCATTAATAGATGTATTAAAATCATAAGCTTACACTTTAGTTTTGTCGCACCTTTGAAACCATTTTTATAAAATACCCTTCCAGTCAAGAAATATGGTTTATATTATAGATTAACCATAAAGAAACTTTAAATTTCATTATCATATTTTTTACTTTCTAGTTTAGAATTTAAAAAATAGTATATCAGTCATAAGTTCATGACCTTAAAATAAACCTCATTATTGCTTTTAATATAATATGTATTACCATGTGTACTTGGTAGAGCAATTCCACTCAACATATATCCATTTGGACGTGATACATTTTGTTTAAATGATTGAATACATGTATGAGCAATTAAAATATTATCTACACATTATTTTAAAATTTTTTATCACCCTATAATAATATGTTTCATCGTGGTCCTATAAAAAAAGGAAATATCTTATCATTTGAAGATAGTTATAAACAGACTCAATTTGTCGCCGGACTAATTATTAGTGTCTGTAGTTTATCCCTATTTTGGGAATTAAATAAGGAGGAATTTAGTTCCAAAACCCTCTCCGCTATTAGAATTGGTTTTCTTTTAATTTTTATTGTCTTTTCTATTAATATCTATGTCATCCATAGTATTAGTAATCACATAAGTAATGTCTACTCTTTAGTATCTGGAGCTAATCGTAATCAACAAAATGAAATGGTTCAAATGGAGGAGGCTTACGATTATCATATTAAAGAAAGAGGTCATATGACTAATACCATCAAATTATTTAGATTTTCCCTAGCTGTTTTATTAATTGCCGTCTGTTTAATTATTATTAGTAAACACACTATCTTAAATATGTCGTCTACGATATTTTTAGTAATTGTCACCGCCCTAACCATTATGGGTATTTATACTACTAATTAATGGTTTAATATTATGTAGATCTATCAACGATCTGACTCATCGCTCTGGCATCAGCGTCGGTAAACTTACGGTCTATAGGTTTTTTCTTTATATTTACATGGCTAATTACTTTTCCGGTAGCATCAATTTCTAAACCAGGTGGTAAATTCCATACATCTTTAAAATTAGCATCGGTTAAAGTAGCCTCCTCTAAATCAATATCGCCTAAATGTGTATTAGATAGGTTGGCTCCTGTTAAATCCGCTTGATTAAAATGGGTGTCTCTGATAATAGCGTCGGTTAAGTTAGTCTGGATTAAAATAGCACCATTCATTTGACAATTATCTAATTTACTGTCTTGTAAATCAGTAGATGATAAATCAGTTTTTTCAAAATTGGTATATGTTAATTTGACTGAGGTGAGATTAATATTTCTGAGAACTTCGCCTTCTAAATCAGAAAAATAAAATAACGACCTACTTAAATTTACTCCATGATAGAGGCAATCACGGAAAACACAATCTATAAATGAGGCACCACTCATAGTAGCCTCGCTGAAATTAGTCTTTGTTAAGTAGGTATTTTTTTCTTTACCATCCCTATCATAATTATAATTATAACTATCCCTCTCATTTTCTAAACCAAATTTTGCTCCCTCTAATATCGCTCTGGTGAAATTAGTATTAACCAGGATAGATTTTCTAAATTTAATATTTGTAATTCTACTAGCAGTAAAATTGGTATTAGTTAAGTTAGCGAATGATAAACTAGTATCCGTAATAAACGAGTTTGATAGATCGGTATCATCTAATTGTGCTCCTCGTAATCTACAATTAGAAATCTCAGTATCAGACAAATCTTTTCCCGATAATTTTTTCCCTCTCAGGTCCATATGTTCTAACTTGGTACCTTTTAAATTAATACTATTTAATACCTCGTCTGAAAATGTACACTCGCTGAAGTTAACTCCAACTAAATTAACTCCACTAAAATCAATATTTTGAAATTTTACATTAGAAAATGTAACTTCTTTCATAGTAATGCCACTAAAGTCAATATCATCTAAGGTAAGATACCTAAACATGACATTGTTTAAAGTGGAATTATTAAATTTTGAGTGAGAGATATTGCTATAATCAAAAGTAACATTATCTAAATGATTACCTGAAAAGTCTAATCCACTAAGACTCCCTCCTTCTAGTTTCAGACCATTTAAAGTAACTCCTGTTAAATTGAAATCTACTAAATCAACTTTCCGTAAGACACCATCTGTAAAATCAATTAGACTTAAATCAAAACCGGTTAGATCTGTTTTTTTAAATTTAGGACTAATTAAGTTACTATTGATAAATTGAATTTCGGACAGTTTAATATTTCCAAAAGTAGTTTTGCTAATTGTACAGTCTTTAAAGGTAGTATTTGTTAATACTGCTGTTTCTAAATCCTGATTAGAAAAATCACAACCTACAAATTCAACATCGGTGAAATCAGATCCTTCTAAATCCGCGTCCTTAAAATTAACATTGGTAAAAGTTGCCTGTCGGAAATTTGTATTTCTACATGATGCCGATTTAAGTACAGTATCATGTAATTTAGCACCACTTAAATCAATATCATTTAAATTAATACTAGTTAAATCTACACCTGATAAATTAACTCCTGTCATGACAGCTCCCTGAAATATCTTCCTTGTCTTCTTAATATTATTAAATTTGACACCTGAAAAATTGGCTAATGTTAAGTTGGCACCCTTAAATAAATCTTTACTGATATAAGAAAATGTGGCATCGGAAAAATTAGCGGATATTAAGGTGGAGTTATCAAAATGAGCGTACTCTAGAGTTGCACCAGTGAAATCCGACTCACTTAAATCAGCCTTATCAAAAAATGCTATTGATAGTTCTGCCTTTGAGAAATTAACTTTTTTCATGTTAGCATTTTTAAATTCACAGCCATCTATTCTAGTAGTTTGAGTCCAAAAAATGGCTCCTTCTAATTTAGCCCCAGTGAAATAGACCTTCTTCATCATTTTCATACCATTAAAATGAGCGCCTACCAAATTAGCATCTTTTAATTTAACATTAACCATACTTGTTCCAGTTAAACTAGTGTTTTCTGAAAAGATTACCTTAGGTAAATTACTATTCCTAAATTCTATATTATCTAGTTTAGCTTGTCTTAAATCTAGACCACTTTTGAATGTCACCGTATTAAAGACAGTTTTATTAAAGATATTACCTTGGAAGATCTGATCACTGCTTATAGTACTGTTCTTAATGGTAGTATTTGTTAGATTAGCCTGATTTAGTTTTACCTCATCTAGAGTAACATTATCCAAAATTGCACCATCTAATACGGTTTTACTAGTAATAGTGGCTCCTGATAAATTACTATTTTTAATCTGAGTACCAGTAAAATCGGTTCCACTTAAATCCGCATTGTTAAGTTGAACATCATCTAAGGTTGCCTTCTCTAACACCGCATTACTTAAATCCGCACTGGTAAGATCAACAGTATCTAAGGTACTATTATCTAATTCAGCTTCTATTAATCTAGCACTTATTAATTTAACGTCACTTAGGTTAGCCATTTTTAAATTAACCCCTTCTAAGTTAGCATTTGCTAAGTTAACTCCAGTAAATGTAGTATTTAATAAAACCTTAATACCCTGTTTAGGGAAATCAACACCTTGTAAATCTTGATTTGTTTTAAATAAAAATTTAGTGTTACTAAAATCACTCTTAATGAATTTATTTTCCTTATTCCTTTTTAAATCTTTAGCTAATCTATCCCAACATCCATATACCTTGCATTGATATTCACCACCCCGTTGTAATTCTTGATATTTCTCCTTATATTTAAGATATTTGCTGTAATATTCGTCTTGATCCATTTGTGATCCAGGCATTTATAATATTAGATACTATAATAATTTATAATATTTCATACTTTATTTAAATATTGTAGTTATAAAAATAAAGCCACATCTTATACCTAAATTTTCATCAAAAAATATGATTAGCTTATATTATTGATACATAGCCTATTATTTCATCAACATGATTTAGCTCATTGTCCCTTGTAGTATCTTCGTGTATTTTAATATTAAATCCAGTGGTGCTATTATCCTTGATTCGTGTGTTACATGGATCTTTACCACTATAGGATGACACTTTAGTAATTAAGTTAGGGACAGAGGAAAAACTACTATTATAGTTAACTAATGAAAAATTATGGTTTTTATTAGTAACATAATTACTTTCTATCTTTATCTCATTAACTGTATTATTACCAGGTGAAATAGCCACCCAACCAATAGTTTCTGTTGTATGTTTTCCAGAATTTAATTTATCCTCTTCCTGCATGGTTACCTTAAAACTATTAATTTGTATATCATTGGTTCTTGTTACTACATAATCTTTACCATTATAGGTTTGAACCTGTGTCAATATAATTGGAACATTAGGAAATGAATTTAGGGACACCGTTTCAAAACCTTTGTTTGATAGTTTATTAGTATTTAAGCTACCAAATTCAATATAAAAATTATTAGAATAGGTATGGTAACCATGTTCTCCAATTAGGTAATAAATTGTTTCTTGAATATGTGAACCATTTAGATTACTTGGCTCCTGTAATCTCATTTCAAAACTAGTAGTAGTTATATTTCGGATACGGACACTACATGTATCTGAGTTATTATAGGTTGGATCCGACGTAATAATGACTGGATTGGTATAGGTGTTACTATAAGTTATCGTTTTCCAAGTTTCGTCTAGTAAAGTATTACCATGTTCGTAGTTAGTTTCAACCTTTTCTATCTCTTCTGGTTTAAATCTAAGAGACCATTTAATTAAATAACCATCATCTGAAGATGGGTAGGTGTCCTCGACAGTTAATCTCCAAGTAGAATTTATATTTTCACCATTAAAATCACTTAAATAAGTCCGTGTAGTATTGTCTGATGGGTAATAACTACCAGTATGTGGATTATCACTGGGTACAATAGAATCTATTGAATTATCAGCTGAATCAGTTAATATAGTATTAATAAAATCATTGCCCGCACTTCCAAATTCAGTTGGACCTGGTAAATTCATTAATACCACAGAAGTATTTGTAATCATATTTGTTAATGTTATTTTCAGGTCTCCTACCCAAGTATGATCAATTTGATCTAATATGACCTCTAAATTGGTAATAGGTTGATTATTTGTAGTGATAGTAATTTCATCATAAACTATAGTATTTTGGGAATTTATTATTAATCCTGGATCTGATATACTACTAGTATATGTACTGTAGTCTATAGTAGGGACTATTAATGTATTGATATCATTAGTCATTACGGTACCATTATTAAAGATAAGGGTTTCAATATTATGTAAATGATCTGTAGCAGAGCCTTTCTGTACAGTAACATGGCTTCCATCGTTACCAGAAGATACATCATTAATTGTATAATCACTATAATCACTACTATAGTAAACATTATCTACCCCATCGTTTCCATTAATTATATTTGATACTGTCTCTACTTGATAAAAAGTATCATCATTTGTACCACCAGTAGCATTTTCAATAGAAACCTCATTTGATATGGTAAACCCTGAAAAAACAGAATCATCGTCCACTTTACTAATATATCCACCACCACCAAATTCATTTTGTATAGTTGCTGGTCTTAAATCAATGGTTACTTTATTTGTCCCTTGATATATAATTAGGTCTTCACCTTCAGTATCATAAATACAAGCATAGCCGTCTGTACCTTGGAAATCATCTTCGGTAATTGTATAGGTATTATCACCATTATTATATGTAGAATTAAGACCATATAAATATTTTATTGTTGCGATATCAAATGCCATCGGTCCTTTACAGAACCCGTAATTTTCAAAACTGGTAGGATTAATTCCAGAGTTGATATCAATATAAGACATTACTGTAAAAGTATTTTGATTAAGACTATTATCACCTGGATTACTGCTGGAAGTTACACCTGGAAATAATGTAGATCCCCCACCTGAATCATGAGGATGTGCTAATCCCATGGCATGTCCAAGTTCATGAATTATAGTAATAAATCCGAATCCACCAGGTTCAAGAGAATCGGTCCACGTATTACCAGAATAACGAACATATATACCTACTCCTTCATATGGTGTAGAATGTGGACCAAACTGTGCTCCATAATATCCAGTATTTTCAGTAGTTATGTAGAATTTCAAGTCGGCATCATGAACATTAGTAACTTCCTCTATATCCATACCAATTATATCAGTCCATTTATGTAAGCCAACGATCATGGCATCTTTTTCAGCAGATGTCCAATCATCAGTTGAAATAGCAGAACCATTTAGGGCTGTGACACCCGCAGGACAGTCATCAGAAGTAGCCGCTTCACCAAAGTAATAGGATAATTTAGCCGTATCTCCTTGATTCCAATTCCACTTAGTTCCACCCCAGGAAAGGGCTTTTATATATGAATTACTACTAAGTGGAATAGTAGTTGTAGATATCCCTAATTTTTTAGGATTATGATTTTCAACATTAGATATATTTAATTTCTCAGATACAGCTGTTAAATGAAATATATCATTAGTAGCATTACAACATTTATCAATACACATATATACAGTTTTTTAAGTTTATTTTCCTACATATAACATATTTAAATTTACATGTAATTAAATTTAAATAATTTAAATCCAAAATAAATAGGATTCTGGGAGAGAATAACAGGAGACCTCTAAATTCGTTTTAGACAAGCTTTAACTCTAGAGTTAATATCGTTGATACATAGTCAATTTCTTTATTAGATAATATTTAGGACCTATTGTTTAGGATTAGTACATTACCAAAAATCATCCAACCAAGAACTAATTTAGCTGTCAATGATAAAATAACATAAGATTTTTCTTTCCGATAAGCGTTGATTCCAAATATGACCTCCACTAACTGAACAAGTCCAAATGAGGCATAAAGTAGAAATAGTACAATTACAATAATATAGACAAAATCTGGTGGTCCCTCCGCTCCAAGATCTTTGGAGGCACTAATAGATTTAAAAAAAGCATGACCAATAATTCCATAAGCCCAACAAAACTGTAGCCAACCAGTAAAATGTAATACTAGTTTAAGTCGTTGGCTTTCCAAAAATTCTACTACAAGACCACACAATTGACAACTACTAGTTAAGACCGCAATTGAGGTAATGGTATTGATATCAGTGACTCCATTTAATAGAGCAATAGCAATTAGCATCACTGAAGCACTAAAACTATATTCAATAAATCTGAGTGGATTTTTATTGTCTTTCACCATCTGACTATATTGATATCCAAGAATCGGTCCGGTAATATCCGTTAAAGCTGCCATTAATTGAAAGATAAAAGAAAGCAGATGAAAGCTAATCACTAACCAACCTAGATCTATTCCATAGCAGTCATCTCCTCTACAGCTAACTGGAGTAGTTGTTGTAGTTAAACAGTATTTTTTCTCACGACTATCAAATGTTCTACTACCAATTGGACAAGTACCATTACTAGTAACTGGATTCCAGGTCAAGTAGCTTTCAGTATATGGTATTTTAACGGTGGGTGCCCCTTGAATAAGTACCATCATTGAAATCGCACTGATAAAATGCCCAGCAATGGCACAATAATTTAATTTTTGATAATTATTATTTATTTCAGCCGGAAGAATTAAACAATATGAATGTATCCTATTTTGAGCGTAGTCGTCCTTTAGAATATAAAAAAATATCATTATCACTAGATACAAAAGAAAATAAATTATTAGAAAATAAAAATCAATTATCTATTGTAGATAAAATACATTCAATTGTAAAATTAATTTTAAGTGATGAAAAACCTAGTCGTGGTGAGAAAAATTATTATAAATATTGTCAGATCAATATACGGAAATTATCCTCTGAATTTAATTATAACAGATCTGATATATTTACTGTTATTATCCATCATATAAT